>SDBU01001719.1_pt1 | contig 30419 bp, 27 predicted proteins | sample 2277071 | NCBI WGS metagenome assembly SDBU01 (sample SAMN10397929, study PRJNA504765) | marine sediment metagenome | isolation source: marine sediment core GS08_GC12, 126 cmbsf | place: Arctic Ocean: Gakkel Ridge, Loki's castle | collected 2008 | reverse complement strand
CAGTAGCGGCAGCAATTCGGCGGTAGTTACATAATTGAGTTTGACCAGCCGCTGCTCGGCTATCTGGCTGAATCCCGGTGCTTGGGGATCCAGAGTCGTAATCAGATAGACACCTGGCTCTACCTCTCTGAACACGGCCCCACTCGGCAGTAGCATCAGCTTCAGCGCCTGCTCCAGGGGCACGTCTTCCAGGTCAAGTGTCACTAATCCGTGAACACTATCATCCATAAGTATGGTGGCCCCGGTCTGTGCGGCGACGTCCATCAGCCCCCGCCTTAGATCGGTATTGAAAAAGACATTATTGACAAGGTTAAACCCTTTTGGGCCTTTCGGCAGTTCCTCTTCTTCTTCGGCGGGAGCGGGCACCCCTTCGGCCTTCTCTGCTTCCGGTTTTTCCTCAATCGTTACCATTCCAGCGGGCTCTGGCGCCTCCTCATCAGACGGCTCACCACCGGATTCCTCGGGCTGTTGGGCGGCTGGTTCCTGAGCTTCTTCCGGCGCGCTGGCCTCCTCGCTGGTCTGTTGATCTTCCTGCGCCAGCAAGGGTAACAGTCCCGGATAAGTGGGCACCAACACTAACGTTAGGAAGCACACTATCAGCGTAGTCTTAAGATTCATAGTATTTATAGGGTATTAGAATTATCAGGTTTGTGTAAGAAACTTCTCGTCCTGCTATGTCTGTGGGGATTTAGTGGTGTCGCTGTCACCGTTTTTACCGGCCTCGGGTTCGGCAATTTCAAAGTCGGCGGTCTGGGGCACGACCTCACCCTCGTCACTGATAACGCTGAACCTGGCCTGGTAGTGGCCGGGCTGGAGGATGCGCAGCCAGTGCAAGCCGATAGTTCGGCTGCCTCCGGCCAGCAGAGTTGCTGGTGGACGGTCCTCCCATTTCAGCGATTCACCAACCTTGCGACCGCCACTGGTGAATATGGTTATCAGCGGGCGGATCTTGGTCTGGGTGTTGCCCTCGTTGGCTGCAGTGAACTCACAATATAGTCCGCCGCTGTCCTCAGGCGTCACTGAGCAGTTGGTGACTACCACTTTAGGAGCTGCTTCACCCTCGACGCGGACTGTCATTAGCACCACAGGCAGCTCAGAGGTGGGAATCGGTTGGGGGCGGCCATCAATTACTGCCCGGAACACTACCCCCGCGTAATACTCCCCGGCGGCGGCCTTCCGCGGTACGTGTATCGGGACGGTCACCCGGGTGCTGCCTCGGCCGGAAATGTTCACCCTCCGCAGCCGTTGTATCCAGTGAGCCGCCGAGCGCGGATGATGTAGGTCTTCGCCATACTCCATGCGCCCTCGCTCGGAGACTTGCCAGTCTACGGTTTCCGCTTGGATTTGCACTTGATTGGGACTGATGTTGCGCAGCTCAATGGCCTCGGTACGGGTAGCCCCGGGCAACATCTCATACTCCAGTGCCCCGGGGATAACCACCACTCTGGTCGCGATGGCGTCCAGAGCCGCTTTCATCTCCTCAGTGGGCTCGCCGGGTTGCACCTGGCTATCCTTGATGAAGAATGGACCTAATTTTCGCGCCCAGGTGGAAATGGCAGCGTACTGCGGTCCCACCCGGGTGCGCAGCAAGTAGGCCCCGTCGGGCAGTTGCCCCTGGCCCCGGGCCCGAAACAGCCGCGGTGAGCCAGGCAGTACCCAGCCCAGGCCGGCCACCATCGACACGGTCTCCAGTATGGTGCGAGCGTCAGCAGTCAGGATAGTGGCCTCCCCCACCATAGTGGAATGCATATTGCCGGTGTTTTCCACCAGGGCCTGGGCGCGCCACTGCCGGCCGGCGCGTACCTCCCCCTCCTGCTCAAACAGACCAATCTGCTGCTGCTTAATCTCCACCGCTACGTCCGTCTGCGGGCCTCGCACTGTGACGAACAGAGCCGCGACTGCCCCGAAGCCAAAGCGGATAGTGGCGCCCTCTTCACGCCAGTAGTCTTCTCCCGAGCGCCCCGTGGCCTGGAACATAGCAAAATAGCCCCCGCTGGCCTCGCGCGGGGCACGCAGGATGCAGGTCACCGCTGCTCCCCCGTCTGGCTCCAGCGTCATACTGGTCGGGTCAACGGTCAACCAGTCGGCGCAGCCATGGGGGTCATCAGGTTCGGCCTTGATGGGCATACCGTCGGGATTCAGCTTCATATTCCAGACCGTTACGTGGCAATTCAGCGGAACCTTCGCGGCGCTGGAGACCCCAAAGTTCCAGGTGCGCGTCTGGCCGGGCAGCAGGCTGATTTGCTGCAACTGCGGCACTACACTGATATTGCACTGCCCGACCGGGGCACATATTAGCAACAGCCCCAACGCTACGATTAGCCCACCCAGGTTTTTGCCAAACATATATCTGTTCTCCTTCAACAATCAAGAAAGGACGACAGGTGCGGAACGGCACTGCGCTCCGCACCTGTTGGGTTCGCCGGTGGTCAGAACCGTTAGAGAATCGGCTTGACCATGACCACCGGGTCGAGCACATACTGGCCGGCTGGCTGCGTATTCTCCATGCCATCCAGCGCGACCTTGATCCAGTAGGTGTAGTTGCCCCGCGCCGACTCCGCCCCCACCAGGCGCTTGGCCGGCGACTCCTGGTTCGTCCTCGGGGCCCAGTATCCACCAGTGTGTCTTAGGCGGTGTACCGTAGTACTCGTCGGGGACGCGCCAGGCGTCCTCCACTGGGCCCCCGCCAGTAGCTCCGTTGCCGTTGTTGTCCTTCAACGACCAACTGATGTCAAAGGAGGCATCGGCCTGCGGGCGCACAGTCCCCGCAGTAGGGACCAGACCGTTGTCGGCGGCCCACTGCGAGTAGGTGTTGCTGCGCCAACTGTGCCACAACCGCATGATGTCGAGGCTATCGCAGTCATAGTCGTCGCCGTCGGCTATGCTGGGTGCTGACACTCCAACGGCATTACCGTTGTTGGAGCGGATGTAAGCCTCGAAGGTGATATCCCCGAGTGGGTCGTTGTTCGGGTCCTGGCCGATGTGGAAGTAGCCGATGTTGAAGGGGGCCTCGTGCTCCAGCCACAGTTCAATGTCGGCCAGAATGTAGATCCCATCCCCGGTATCCTCCCAGTAGGTATAGTTGGGGGTAGCCCGGTCGTAGTACCCCTTCACGCTCCATCCCAGACCGCCGACGGCGGTGTAGTTCAGCCACGGGGTATCGTTCATCCAGGACTTGGAGCCGTCGTCGAACGGCGGCGTGTTCTCCGTGGTGTTGTCGTACGGCAGCGTATTATCAGTCCCGGGGCCGCTTCCGACGGGTGTGACCGGTGGCGGAGCGGACGTGCCCTGGGTGGCCAGGGCCGGCACTGCGATCAGCGCCAACAACGCCACCAGCGCAATTGTCGTCCAGAGTTTAGCTATTTTGTTTCTCTCCTTATCGGTTTTGATTGTCCGCGGGTTGAGAGTCCTATTGTTATGAGGTTCTCTTCAACCACGGTTACGGCAGGTACACATCATCTTAATGTCGCATCTGTTGGTTCAGTGTATGCTGCGAGACGGCTCACGGCATTCAGTTTTTCCACCCCTCCTATCCAGTTTTTCCCACCCCACCTCTTTACTTCTCTGTTGTGTGCCCCCAGCATTCACCTCCTGTTTTGCGGGCCGGCTTGCCTGCGTTCGCCCGGCCTCTCCGGTCTCATCTATCTATAGGGCCGGGGCCAGAAATATAGTAAGCTCCAGGCTGTGTCGGGCGCTGGGCTGGACTGGCTCAGCCTCAAAATCGCAGCGCAGTTGCATATCCGCCTTGCCAAACAGTCCCGCGGGAATCAGCCAGTACAGCGCCTCATCCGCTCCGGAGGGAGCGCCCTCAGTGGGCGCCTGCCACTCCGACCAGCCCGTTCCATCGTTCCAGCGCAATTGCCAGTCTACAGGAATAGTCAGGTCCGAGGCGTCTTCGCCCTGCCAGTCTATAGTACCGGTTAGCTTCCGCAAGTCATCAAAGCTCGCACCTTGCGGCACCTGCAGGCCGAAATAGTTGCCCGCGGTCATATTGCTCTCCAGGTGGAAATCCAGCGCTTTCTCCATTTCGTAGTTGCCCCCACCAGGGCTGCTGCGGCCGATATGAAAGTAGATGACACTGTAGTCCGCGGTGAGGGTCATAACTCCTTCAATATCCAGGTGCAGTTGCAAGGGAATGCTGCCACCAGGCGGAGGCTGGCCCGGCTTGGGCTGGAGCATCCATTCCAGGACTACATCGCCCTGATAATGGCCGGGAGCGTCGCTTATCTCCACCAGGATGCGGAACTCAATCTGTATCCACTTGTCCGCCTCGCCCCCCGGGTTCTGCAGCATCGGCCCCCCGGCTATACTGACCCAAGCAGTCGGCTTCTGGGCGTCGCGGATCTCAATGCGGCTTTGTGGTATATACTGATCGGGGCTGCCGCCTTCCAGGGCCATCGCCGTCCCGGTGATCGTGATGCGCCAGGGCCGGCCGCGGTGGATGAAGACGGCCGGCTGGCCGTAGACATAGCCGGGCTCAGTAGCCTGGAAGGTGATGTGCTTGCCGCCGAGCAGGTCGGTGCTACCCGCGTCCATTGCCAGGACCTCACCCAGGTTCGCCGGCTGCCGGCCTGACCAATAATGATATCCAGTCCGGGCCCGGGACCGCTCAGCTCAGGCGGGGGGAGCGGCGCCGACCATACGGGCAGGCTCCCTACCCACAGCAGCGCTACCAGAACTGTTCCCCATTGTGTACTTGTTCGTTTCATAATTTCACCTAATTATGACTGTCCAAGATTGCCAGTTAAGCCGTAAGGCGACGCCGGCGCAGCTTGGCCCCCAGGCCCACCAGTCCCAGCCCTAACAGGGCTAAGGTAGTCGGTTCGGGAACCGCTTCGCCCTTGACCCAGTAAGCCTTGCCATCGGAGTTGTCGTAGTAAGCAAAATGGGGCACCCCGACACTGTCTATGGCCAGGTTCAGCCAATATGAATCCACATCCCAGGTCCGGTGCCCGGCCCAGGCTCCGCCACTAAGGTAAGTATAGTTGAGTTGCTCCGCTTCGGTGTCATAGAACACCAGGTGGGCATTATCCCACTGGTCAAAGGCCATATCCAGGTAGCGATCCCACTGGTAGGCCAGACATACAGCCAGCTTCTCTCCAGTCTCGCCGTCCCGCAATTCGTAGTCGGGGCGACTGGTATCTTCGTCCCCGGGACTCTTCTCGGACTTCATCTCAAAGCCAAGTTGCTCCAGTACCGGCTCCAGGAGTCCGGCGCGCACGGCAGCCTCATCTTTGCCGCTAAACTCCTGGCGCGCCTCCAGCAACCGCCCGCCAATCTCCCGGCGCATCTGCTTCAGGTTGTCAGGCGACCACACTTCGGTTTGGTCGGGCAGCCGCTCGGTGAGGAAGTAGTCGCTGAACAGCCCGCGATTGTCGAAGAACTCCTCGGACCACTCGGCAATGCCGAAGGCGGATCGCAACTTATCCCATTGAGCGAGTGCATCCGTGTCTGTCCAGGAGAAACGCCGGAGCACGCGGAGGATGACGTCGGTCCACAGTAAAGCGTCGGGGATTAGCACGGACCGAAGTGGCGTGCCCGTCTTTTTGCTGTAGGTCGAACAGAACGAAGTCGAGACGCTCATAATCCGAGGTGAGCACAGCCAGCACCCAGCCCCGGTTCTTAAAGTGGGTACCGAGGTCGTTGACGCGGGCTACCGTGACCGACGGGAATTCGATTAAGTAGACGGCAAGTAGCCCGTCATCATCGCGCGCCAGTAATTCGATGTGGCGAATAGCCTCGCAAAGGCTCTGCTTCATCCCCTCGGCTTCCGCAAACGTCTCCCGGCTGCGCTCCACCGGATATCCAAGCCTCGCGAAGAACGCTCTGACTTCTTCTCTGCCGGTGAGATTAGCAATGTCTAAGAATTTCAGATCAACATCCTGCTCGAGCATGCAGTCCCTCCACGAATGCACTGCGGTCCTACATGATACTTCGCGGACCGTACACAGAATTCCTGCATTGTTTTGCAGCTTGGGGTACTATTAGTCCATTAAACCAATTCGTTGGGTTGTTATAGGACAACCGGTCTCTCATATAGCTATAAGCGCCACGATAAAGCGATACGGCGAAGGATTAAGCACTTCTGGCGCCGAATTATGCAATGTAGAGGTCAATAGAGCCATGTCATGGGCAGTATCGCGAGACAAGTTGGTCCCACTAGTAGAACCGGCTACGCCCTCTGCACCTCACCGAAGAGGAGATAGCTATTGCAGAGGAAAACGTAGAGGCGTCGCGTAGGTAACGCGCGAATATCCAGGGTGTGGATTGCCGCGGCCATTTGCGCGGCGTCTATCCCCGGCTTGGCGCAAAACGCGTACCCATCAGAGAAGCCACATTGCCGTGGGGTCTAACTCGGCCCGACATAGAATGGAGTCAACTGTGGCAAACTGGCTTCCAGTTGCACCGCCGGATGGGCAACATCGCACCCCTGTTCATGTTTAACTCGGTACTTTTTGTAGTGTCAAGAGAGGCCAATGTAAAGGACTTCTGCCTGTTTTGGTCCGCGCGGGCTAGTCGCATTGGATGGCAGCAGGTGTACTGGGTCCCCTCTGACTGGGCAGACGCTATCGGTGAGTACGTCCGCACAGTGGCACCCTCCGAGGACGAGAGACATTCGAAGCAGGTCTTCATCTATTTGGCCAGTCTGACCATTCCGTGTGGTGAACTGAGCGATTTAGCTCATGATCTTTCCACGGACGGCTATAGCTTTAAGGTTGCGTCGCCTCTCAGCCTCGTGCAGCAAGTTCCCGATTCCCCCGATGTCAGCACTCCTACGCGCACAATGAAATACCCCATAGGCCAAGGGCAGGCTAACCTGGTAGTCCCAGAGCCTGGTCCTGACTTTCAGCTTCCTGACGGCTCACTCGGCAGGTGGGCGGTAGATATTACGATAGAAGCAGTTGGCCGTATCGGCCGGGGGATGCGTTTCCCCTTGTCCCCTGGCCTGGCGGATCGGATGCTTCGTGGGGAATTGCCTCAGCCGGCCGCACGGCCTCCAGGTCCGCCGGAGACAGAGGCCCGCGTAATGGGGGACGGAAGGCTCTCGATCGGCATCACAGGGTATAATCCCACCATATCCATTGACCTGCTCGATTCGTTCAGCATTTTCAAACACGCACTGCAAGCTCATTCGTTCCGATCGGCTGTTAGGAACGTCAACTATCAAGGGGATAGAAAGGGGACCTTCCAGCCCAGGCCTCGAGCATACAAGACGGTGGAACGATCGCACCATTGTGTGGCCGCGGTATCCCTCACCAACATGTTGAACGAGTGGAGAGATGCACAACAGTTGCTCTACTGGAACGAGCAGCTGCAAACGTTAGTCGGGGCCACGCGCAGTGCAAAGCAAATTGCTGACCTGTCCGGCGCTAAGCAGGAAATGATTGACGAGTTCTTTTTGCCCTTCCTGGTCAAGAGGCAGATTCTTCTCCAAGGCTATTACCTGAAGTGTACACACTGCAGTACCTCTCAATGGTACCCACTTGATGACGTTGGCCAACAGTACCGTTGCAGCGCGTGTCTCAATATGAATCAGACGCCCTACAAGCCTGAATATAGCTATAAACTTGTCCCGCTCGCCGAGAGAGCAGTCGAGTACAATCAACTCTTACCTCTTGCCGCGGTAGCGCTCTTAGCCCAAGAAGCAAAGAGCGATTTCGTCTGGGAACCGGAGTTGTTGTTGAAAGACCCCGTGGGTGTGGGTTTTCAGGAGTCTGACATTGACATATGTTGTGTCCGCGACGGAAAACTAATAATCGGGGAAGCCGCCTGGGACGGCGGATTCCTCAAGAAAGACGGCAAGAAACTCGTAAGACTCGCGCGCCTTCTTCAGCCTGCCGAGATTGTATTTGCGGTGATGCGTCGTAACTTGAAGCTCCAGGACGAAGAGCTAATCGGCGAGGTGAAACAGCGCGTTGCACCATTCGGCACTCAAGTGACGGTGTTTTGGGAACACCATCTGTTGCAGGGGAAAAGGGACGCGAAGCCGCGACTTCGTTTTGTAGCAAACCCTATGACTCATAAGGTTCACCGCATGATGTGTTCATATCAGCCCAAAGGGTCGCGCAAGTGGCTTGTAACTTACCAAGACGCGGCCAAGCAGGGCTACCGCCCGTGCAAATTCTGCAAGCCTAATAGCAGCTAGTTGGAGCTTCTGCTCCTTGCCTTAGGGATCCTACTGACACGATTTCCTGCGCCACCACGAAGATGGCGAGCATATCTTCAGAAGGTACGGTCAGCTGAGTTCGAAATAAGTCCCCGATGGGGACCCAGGGAGAACGGCTACATCCTCCACATACAGGTACTATGAAGCAATTTGTGCCAGTTCGCGACACTCTTGTGACTGGAAAAAGTTCAAAAAATCGTCCCGTACGGCCCGCCATACGGGACTTGCGGCTATATCGCAAGTGCGAGCTCCAGGCACTCATCGCTTCCGAAAAAGTTGCGATAATCGTCCGGTAGGGGGAGCCAGATGTCAATTTTGTCCTCAAACTGCCCAGAATCCGCGTGGTTCTGGGCATATTCGTGGTTCGAGTGCGCGACGCCTCAGGTGCGGCCCTATGCGCGCTCGACCAAGGGGCCTTTTCAGTGTGTATCCACAAGATGATGGATAGCGAAGAGTGGCGCGATCGTGCCGCAGCGACCGAGGCTTCCGGTCTCTTGGAGCAAAGTGAGTTCGCCGATATATTGGAGGACGCCGGGAAAGACGTGGACTCCTGCGTGCGAAGCGCAGTTTACTGGGCCAAGGAACGTACACGCGAACGGGAAGCCCAGGACACGGCCCTAAATGCCATACAAGACTCCCCCGGCGTCCCCAGCGCCTTCGGGTGGAAACAGACTCTGATCCGTGCTGGCGATGATTGGGGCCTGCTTCGGGTAAACGAGATAATCTCGGATCCAGAGGCAACTCCCGCGAAGAGAGCATGGCTGGAAAAAGTGCGCGAGGACGCCGAGAAGGAGTGGACAAAGCGCACGTATGATCGTGACAGACAGATCAACTGGGAAGAATAGCCGCTAGTGCATCGGTGACGGCACGTATTCGCAGGACTATCGTGGCCTGCCGCTCAGATCATCTCCCGTGCTGCTGCGAAAACGGCCAGCAGATTGTTAGAAGGTGCGGTCAGTTAAGTTCGAAATGAGTTTACGATGGGGACATAGGGAGAACGGCTACAGTGTGCACATACAGTTGCTATAAAGCAATTTGTGCCAGTTCGCGGCACTCTTCCGACTGGAAAAAGTTCAAGAAGTCGTCCAGTCTGGCCCGCAAATGTCATCAGAGAACCGAACGTAAGCAGACAGTTTTGACCAAAACGTCGGAACTTCAGCAAAAATTGATGATGATTCTTGCACTCAAGAAGGAATAAAACAGAATTTTAGGGTAAGGCAACCGGTTTCGTAACATATTGTAATATCAACAGATACAAAGCACCTTTTTGCTAACTAGGAAACTCGGGATAGGACCGGTGAAAATAGTCCTGGGCGAATAAGCAAAAACCTATAAATTGCACAATAACGAGTAATATTATTACTCACGCATGTCAAGACGAAACGCAAAACAATTTAACGGTCTGAAAAATCCTTGATATGTATCTGTAAATATTTTACGCCTCAGATTATTAATCACGTATTTATGCCTCTGTTTCCGCCCTGGGTGGATGGCTGAAAGTTTTAATTGCGCGGGTATTTTTGTTGCCCCGTTCAGTAGCCGAAGTGCTTTTCTGTTTTAGTGATTGACTCATCGATAATTTCAAGTGCCTTTTCTGCCAGCTCTTCGGTCATGATCAGGGGCGGCGCAAGACGCAAAATATTTCCCGCCGGTATCCATGCAAGACCTTTTGAAAAGGCTTCTTCATAGACCATTTTCCCCGCTTGGACGAAAGGCTCTCTCGTGTTTTTGTCTTTTACGAGGTCGATTGCCAAAAGCAATCCCTTTCCACGGGCATCACCGAAAATTTGATGGTTATCCTTTATCTGATTCAGCTTGTCCATTATGAAGTCGCTTACCCTGTTCACGTTGTCGAGGATATTCTCTTCCTCGATAACTTGAAGCGTCGCATAACCGGCGGCACACGCCATCGGGTTACCCCCGTATGTCGTGGATGCGGACATCGTTTCCAGCGCCCAGCTATACTCTTCTGCTATTCCAAAACCGCTTAAGGGGAACCCGCCAGCCGTTCCTTTGCCGAAAACGATAATATCAGGAACAACGCCGACATGCTCCATGAAGAACATCTTTCCGGTTCTTCCCATTCCGGTCATTATCTCATCCACAACAAAAAGCATATCCCTTTGCTTGCAAATATTCGATATTCGAGAGAGAACCTCATCCCGGTATACAATAGTCCCACTGTATCCCTGGATTGGTTCGATAACAACTCCCGCCTGCGCTCCGATTCCCTCGTTATCGATCGTACCTTCGAAGATATCCATGCACAAAAGCTCACATTCAGGATAAGAAAGTTTGAATGGGCATCGATAGCAATTTGGAGGCGGTGAAAGATGGCAGCCCGCACATCGTGGACCGAATGCGGTGGTTCCCAGGGAGGACAAGCTCATCGAACCGGTCGTCTTTCCGTGCCAGTCACCCCAGAACGAGAACATCTCATATTTTCCCTCCTTCGCTACCCGCACAGCCCGCAAAGCCGCTTCGATTGCCTCAGATCCGCCGCAGTAAAGCTGGATGCCGTTCAGATTTCCCGGGAGTAAAGAAGCCATCTTTTCCAGAAAGAGCGTCTTGATCGGGGTGGTGAAGTCATGACAGTTCATCAGCTTGCCGACGTATTCCCGTGTTTTTTCTGCGACCTTTGGATGACAGTGACCGGTAGAGTTGCAATAAATTCCGGAAGCAAAATCGGTATAGGTATTCCCATCCACATCAGTTATGGTATTCCCTTCGCCTTTCTCGAAGACTACCGGAAATTGCTTCACCTGGGACGAATAACCCTTCATATGCTTAGTAGCCCGGCTGTGCCATTTTTGAGATTCCGGTCCCGGCGGGGTAGTGGTGGAAGGCTGCTACAGCGAGCAGAGTGATTACGGGATAATCATTGAGAATACCCTGGGCCCGGTTGAGGTTATCGGCGGCCACTTCAACAACTGGCAGCCGGTGCTCATCCAGAACGCCGAGAACGTCTGGCTCCACGGCAACTACTTTGATACGCTCCAGACCAACTACGCGGTGCGAATTGGCGAAAACACCAACAACATCCGCCTGGACATGAACCGAATGAATCGCGGCAGGGGCATGGTTACCGGCGGCCCGGTACAAGGCGATCAGGAGCTGGTGCGTGTTTCATCCGACCATGTGCCAGCTCACTGACATCCACCACGGCCCCTTCGTGTCCATTGGCTACGTGAAGCGCACCGTGGACCTCGCCGGCCACGAGGAAGCAGTGGGGAGTTAGACTGCGGGTCAGCTCCGCCGCCGGGGTTCCCGTGCCCAAGCCGAACTGTGCCGCCATCAAGCCGGCGAACAGCCCCAACGCCGCCAGGACTCTTCTCACCTCGTCCCCTTGTTCATGGATTGGGGCTTTGCGCGTAAGCAGTAGCGCCCAGCGATAGGCGTTCCCCCCAGACGCGGCTCCGTTCCGGCGAGCAGGCGTCTGATATTGTTTGGATGGCGCAGCAGAATGAGCGAAGCCATGCCCACGGAAAGGCTGAAATAGGCTATCGGGGAGTGCGCCGCCCACACGGCTACAGGAATCGCGGCAACTGACAGCCACCTTGTCACAGCGAATGCGGAGTCATCCATGAATGGCTATTCCCCGTACATTCATCGAGCTGCCCGCCGCGCTGGGAGTGGTAATCATCGTAGATCTGGTAAAGATCCAGCTCCCCGACCACATCGCGGATAAAGTAGGCCAGATGGCCCTCTTCCCGCCAGTCATTGAGGTCAGGCGGCAGTAGCAGCTGCTGATGGCGACTGTAGTCTTTGAATCTTTTCATGGCACCCACATCATAACATATTTGGGCGCAGGCAAGAAGTTCTCCGACAGACTCCTAGGATCGGCGCTGTCCTGGCCGACGATCCTTGATAAGAAACGTTATAACCGAGATCGTCCACACAGGTTCTTACTTGGTATTACATTGCTTGCTCGCTACATCAATTACTTCCCATGTCGGTGACATTCCTATCCTGAATAGGCCCTCTTGTACAGTTCGATGATCTCTTCTCTCGTCGCCTGACGGGGATTGTTGCCTGGGCTGCCGCTGTCAATTGCATCTTCGGCCATCTGCGGGGCTAACCGATAAAACTCCTCTTCGTCCTCGATCAGCTCATGCAACGGCGCTATATTGACATCGGTGACCAGCCTGCGGACCGCCTGGATGGCCAACTCTGCGGCCGCCAGGTCGGTTAGGCCCGCGATATTCTCTCCCATGGCACCGGCGATCTCGGCGTAGCGACCTGGATTGCCGGTCAGGCTGAATTCCATGACGACAATCAGAAGCACCGCGTTGGAGACACCATGAGGCAGATGGAAATACGCCCCAATAGGCCGCGACATCCCGTGCACCAGGGCCACCGAGGAGTTGCTAAAGGCAATACCGGCCTGAAGCGCCCCCAACATTGTCTTCTCTCTGGCGTCCAGATTGTCCCCGTTGGCCCATGCCTGCTGTAGGTTGCCGCTGATCAGCTTGATCGCTGAGAGACCAAAAACATCGCTCATAGGTTGCGCCTTGACCGACACGTACGCCTCAATCGCGTGGACAAGCGCATCAATTCCAGTTGCCGCCGTTACTCCAGGCGGCGAGGAAACCGTCAAGAGCGGATCCACGATGGCTATATCCGGCATAAGAAATGGGCTGCCGATGAGCATCTTAACATCGGTCGTTGCATCCGTGATGATCGTGTAGACCGTCGCCTCGCTTCCCGTCCCCGCTGTGGTCGGAAGCACCACCAGCGGCGCGCCCTTCTCCACGATCTTGCTAATGCCCTTGTAATCACTGATTGACCCCTCATTGGTGGTCATAACGGCGATAGCCTTGGCCGTATCGATCGGGCTACCGCCTCCCACGGCCAACACAAAGTCACACCCATCCTCCCGATATACCTCAAGCCCTTCTTCGACGAACTCCACCACTGGCTCTGTGGCTACGCCATCGTAAATCGAGTACGCAATGCCGCTCTGCGACAGCGCTTGCTCGATGTGCGTGACAATACCCAAGCTGCGTATCGTCTCGTCGGTGACGATCAAGCCCTTCTGTAATCCTCTTTTTCTGCACTGCTCCCCCACCTGCTCTGAGGCTCCCGAACCGGTGAGGATCAACGAAGGAACACTAAACTCTCTCGCCGCGAGCATAATACGGACCTCCTTTGGTGCGATGGGGCTCGGGCCCCGCCACCTCCGGCGCCGTGGTGCCTACGTCGACGCAGCAGCCCTTTCAGCCGTCGTAGCCGTAGGCGGCTAGGGCGAAGTCACGCTGCTGTCCACTGAAAACTACGACTACGAAGGCTGGGACCCCGCCAATACTTCTTGCCGCTGGGCGCTTTCCTGCGCTATCCGCTGGAATAAACGCACGATTTCCTGGATAGGCATCTTGGCGGCTGCGTCCCGGTAAAAGAGACTAATCGTCTCCTCCAAATTGACCGCTTGATGTAGTCGTTTACTCACGTCCGTGTGAGGCGTGACGTCCACGTGGTAGGAATTGCTGTCCAAGCCGTCAATGGACTCCAGGATCATCTCGGCCACTCCCTCGCGCCGGGCCTGCTCAAGCCGCCTTAGCCGCTTACGAGACCCCTGCGCCATTTCCTGGAACGACTCTTCCAGAGCGCCCTGTGCAGCCGCTTCGTAGAAAGCCACCGCCTGCTCTTCAAGTTCCATCGCAAAGCGAAAGATAGCGCCGAAAGTACCCAGTTGCATAATAGATGTCTCCTGTTCCCTCTCAGGCGGCTAGAACCATCGAGTAATGACCACCTTGCGCTCGGTGAAAAACGCAATAGCGTCCCGGCCCTGGCCGTGAAGATCCCCAAAGAAGGAATCCTTCATGCCCGAGAAAGGGAAGGTGGCAATGGGAGCCGCAATACCGATGTTGATGCCGATGTTTCCGCAGTTGACCCGATACTTGAACTCCCGGGTACTCTTCCCGCTAGAAGTGAATAGTGAAGCGGCGTTGCCGTACGGCAGGTCGTTGATGATGGATATCGCCTCATCAAGATCAGCCACCGGGATGATGCCTAACACCGGGCCGAAGATCTCTTCGCGGGCGATGACCATCTTTGGCTGTACCGTGTCGAAGATGGTAGGGCCGAGGAAATAACCATCCGGGTAGCCCGCCACCTGAATGCCCCGGCCGTCCAGGATCAGCTCCGCTCCCTCCGCCAATCCTTTCTCGATGTAGCCCAGAATGCGCGCCAACGACTTGCGCGAGACTACCGGGCCCATTTGCACCGTCTCGTCCAAACCGTCACCCACCTTGATACGGGAGGCCGCTGCCACCAACTGGGCCTTGAGTGGCTCGTAGACCTCGCCCACCGCCAATACGAGGGCCCCGGAAAGGCAGCGTTGTCCGGCGGTTCCGAAAGCAGAGGTGAGGACGTTAGGCACGGTGCGGTCCAGCACCGCGTCCGGCATCACCACCAGGCAGTTCTTGGCCCCAGCCTGGCACTGAGCGCGCTTTCCGTGAGCGGCGGCGGTGGCGTAGATGTGCTTTGCCACCGGGGTGGATCCGACGAAGGAGACCCCAGCGACGTCCGGATGCGTCAGCAGCGCGTCCACGGCCCGCTTGTCGCCATTGACCAGGTTAACCACACCGGGAGGGAAGTCCACCTCATCCAACAGGTCGAAGAGCCGGTTCTGGCTGAGGGGACAGACCTCTGAGGGCTTGACGATGTAAGTGTTCCCGCAGGCTACGGCGTAAGGAAGGAACCAGAAAGGGACCATGGAGGGGAAGTTGAACGGGGCCACACAGCAGAAGACGCCCACTGGCTGGAGCACACAGTCCTCGTCAATCCCCACCGCAATGTCCTCGGCACTGTACCCCATCATCAGGGAAGGAATGCCCGCGGCCGCTTCAACGTTTTCGATGGTCCGGCGGATCTCGCCCCGGGCTTCGTCCACGATCTTGCCGTGCTCCTTGACGATGATCTGAGATAGATCCTCAAAGTGCTCTTCCATCAGCGTTTTGAGGCGGAACATATAACGGGCCCGGGCCACCGGCGGCGTCTCCCGCCACTCCGGGAACGCGTCTTTTGCTGCTGTCACCGCCTGGTTGACCTCCGCCACCGTGGCGAGAGGCACCTGGGCGATCACTGCACCGGTCGCCGGGTTATGGACATCCAGGCTTTCGTCCGACTGCGATGCTACCCACTCGCCTCCGATGTAGTTGTTGAGAGTTCCGTATTCCATTATTCGCAACACTTCCTTCTTTTGTTCAGATGCCCTATGCAGGACCTTGCTCGGTCTAATATTCTCTAGCGACTATATAAGCTTCTCCCAATGCCGACTGTTTGCTAGTAGGAATCATTGATTTGCACACTTCTGATGGGCTTCTCGCTGTGAATGCCCCCCGTGAGGTATACTGCGCAGCTGATAATGATCAGATCCACTGAAAGCCACAGGTAGTAGCCCCAACTCTTCGAGACTCGTCTTCCCAGCACCAAGTAGCCTCGCAGACAAACATAACAAATGGCCAGGCTATCCAGCACTTAGAACAAGTTCATACTGTCGCCGACGCGCTCACGCACGTACCCAAACTGCACCCAAACCAGGCCATACACCAGTAAGAGGAAGTACGCGGCGAAAAAGACAGCAGACCTCGCCCTATCTGTATCCATATGCTACGCCCCGGGATTTGAGTGTGTGATCGATTGTATGCGTATTTCCCGTGCACCGCGATTCACCTGCATTCTGCACCTGGAATGGTACCGACCATCGGCGCCAGCGGTTTCCTCCAGTGGAGTGACATAATCAGGCTGGTGCAGGTAGTAGATGTCCAGGTAGTCAGTCTGGAGTCGGCGCAGGCTGTTCTCAACAGCCTCATGGATGTGGCGGCGGGACAGGCCCTCATCATTGGGCCGCTCACCCACCCTTCCCCGCACCTTGGAGGCGAGGATAACATCATCGCGGCGGCCCTTTAGAGCTTGACCGGTAATTGTTTCGGAGCGTCCTTCGGTATAGATATCAGCGGTATCAAAGAAGTTAATACCCGCGTCCAGGGCACGATTGACCATAGCTGCGGACGTCTCTTTGTCAGCCTGGCCGCCAAACGGTCATCGTACCCATGCACAGGCGGGAGATTTTCACGCCAGTGCCGGTAAGAGAGACATATTTCATGACGAGCTTTCCTTTTGCTTGCGGACAGAATGTTACTACAGTCAGTTATGAAGGATAATGAGGAGCCTAATTACTGTCAACTGAGGCATGAGGTGAAATCGGGTTGGATTGCAACAACGGCGGCCATCATAGGTCTCATAAGCCGGTATGGGCAGGGGGGGAGGGCTATGCTACCTGAAAGGCGAATTAGGGCCTACTCAAGCAGTCCGTTTTGCCGTGACTTTCGGCCAGTAACTACCGGGGGCCGTGTGCGACAAGACCGACGGATGATATTCACGGCCCAAATTGCAGGACTAAATGTATTAAACTCAAGGAGGTCGGAGAATGCAACAACAAGTCAAATTAGCGCTGATTGGGTGTGGGGGTATTGCTGGAGCCCACATGGACGGGTACGAGAAATTGGCCGAGGCCGGCTATGATAAGTTCCACTTAGCGGCAGTGTGCGACACAAACCGAGAGAATGCCGAGGCCATGGCCAAGCGCATTCACCAGTCGCTGGGTTACCAGCCGGCGATGTTTGCCACGGTTGAGGACATGCTGAAGGAGGCCGAGGTTGATGCCGCTGATATCTGTACACCCCATGCCTTTCACCATACTGCCGCTGTACCCTGTCTGCGCCAGGGCGTCCACATAATGGTGGAGAAGCCCTGCGGCATCACTGTCAAGGCAGGTAAGAAGATGTTGGCAGCCGCCGAGGAGAGCGGGGCCATGGTGGCTACTGCCGAGCAGATACGGCGCGGGGTGGAGGCAAGGGCTATGGAGTGGGCAATCAATGAAGCAAAGGTGATTGGTGAGCCGCGGTTTTTCAGCATGGAGATTATGGGCCAGACAGATATGCCCTGGGAGACATATGCGTTTGCCTGGCGAGGCTTGAAACTACTGAGCGGTGGGGGGATGCTGCTTGATGGCGGGGCCCACTTCGCTGATATGATGCTGCACGTGTTTGGGCCGGTGGAACAGGTTTACGCCCAGATGCGTACTTTCTTCACGCCTATGCTTGACGGCCCGGCCGGTCTGGGTAAGCAACCTCTGGACGTAGAGGACACCTGGCTGGCGACCTTGCAGTTCGAAAGCGGGCTGGTGGGCCATTGGTCGTACTCACGGGAGGCTCCTGGCTACACGGTGCGCAGTGGCATCTATTACGGTGATAAGGGCTCTCTGCGCGACCGGCAGGAGTGGATGCATCCCTTCCAGAATGGCGCTGACCTGATGCTCAAAGATGGCACGGAGATTTCATACGAGGACTTGGAGAAGGACTACTTGGATAGCCTCAGCCAACAGCAGCAGGAGCAGTTGTTTCCTTACGGTATTCAGGATGGCATGACCCTGGAATGTTGGGACTTCATTGACGCGGTAGCTACCAGCCGCCCACCGGAGATAGACGGCTACGCGGCCCTGCAGACCAAGGCTCTATGTTTCGCGTTTTACGAGTCGGCCCTGGCGGGTAAAGCCGTTTGCCCCGCCGACGTGGAGTCCGGCAAGGTTGGTGACTACCAGAAGCCCGTTGATGCCTACTGGAATATCTGAGCAGTTACTCCGCCAGCCGACAATTGTGCGGGCACCAGGGAGCAACATAGTAAGGGTTAACAGAGAATCTGGCTACAGCAAAACACAGCAAGCGCCAACCCCATCAGGTCTCATCACTGGCGACAAACAGGTAGCCATGGCCGCGCCTGGTGTGGATGTAGATTGGATTATTCGGATCCGGTTCAATCTTGTCCCGCAACTTTTTGATATGCCAGCGCACCAGGCCGGCTTGACCCTCGCCCGGAGCTTTGTCCCACACCTGCCGGAGGAGCTGCTGAGCAGAGAAGACTTCGTTGGGACTGGCCATGAACTGGTGGAGAAGGTCAAACTCAGTAGGCGTCAGCGCGATGGTTTTCTCGCCGATGTGGAGCTGACGGCCGCGCAGGTCCAGGACAACTTCGCCGGCCTCAAGAGTCACAATTCGCTCTGGCGGCCCAGAAATCTCGGCGCGGCGCAGCAGTGCTCTGACTCGAGCCTTTAGTTCATCCAGGTCAAAGGGTTTGGGCAGGTAGTCGTCGGCGCCCTCGTCCAGGCCCTTAACCCGGTCGCTGACAGTACCACGCACCGTCAGGAACAATATAGGTACGGTGGCTAAGGCCGGGTCGCGGCGCAGTTGGCTACAAACCTCCAGGCCATTGAGTCCGGGCATATTTATGTCCAAAATAATCAGGTCAGGACGCTGTCGCCTCACCACCGCCAGTGCCTCTTCACCATCCTGGGCCACCTGCACTTCATGGCCCTCATCAGACAGGCTGTACTGTAAGGCCCACCTCAGGTCTTGCTCATCGTCTACCACCAGAATGCGGCCCATTGGTATCATCTCCATATTGGACTTATTGTACTGCTTCACCAGTTATTGGTTCATCGCCACAGCTTATTGTCCTGCTGCTGGCAGTCGGACACTAAATGTTGCTCCCTGGCCCGGCGGGCTCTCCACCTCGATAGTACCGTTATGCTGCTGGATGATGTTGTAACTGATAGAGAGACCCAGGCCCACGCCCTCACCTGCTGGTTTAGTAGTGAAGAAGGGGTCGAAAATCTCCGGCTGATGCTTGGGGCTGATGCCCTGGCCAGTGTCGCTAAACTCTATTGTCACTTCATCTTGGTCGGTAACTCGCGTAGAAACTGTCAGCCGCCCACCTTCACCCATAGCATCGGTGGCATTAAGCATCAGGTTGACGAAAACCTGTTGCAGCAGAGGCGGGTTACCCATAACAGTGGGCAGGTCAGCTTGGAGGTCCTTTTTCAGTGTAATACCTTGCCGATCCATACGGTGACCCAGCAGAACCATAGCGTTGTCCAGCACTGTGTTGAGGTTGACCTGTTCTGTTTGCTCCTCGGCAGGAGCGGCAAATGTCAGCAGATTCTCGACGATTAGCGAAGCCCGCTGACAAGCGGCCGTGATTTTCTCAATACACTGGCCGCGAACTTGCTGATTATCAGGATGCTCCTGGAGCAACTGATTGCACGAGGAGATGATAGATAGCGGATTGCGCACCTCATGGGCGATGCCGCCGGCCATTGTCCCCAGAGCGCTCATCTTGCTGGCCTGGATGAGTTCGGCCTGGAGTCGCTCGCAATCGGCGATCTGTGCTGCCAATTCCCTGTTAGCTGTTTCCAGTTGGGCAGTGCGCTCTTCGACCCGCCGCTCCAAGTGGTCATGGAAACCCCTCAATTCATCCTCCATCTGCTTGCTCTCGCTGATATCCCAGAAAATGCCCAATATGCCTACAGTATTGCCGTCCTCATCCTTGATAGGTGTTTTGACTGTATGAACAATTATTTCTTCTCCGTCACGGATAAATATCTCTTCAATATCCTGGGTTTGTCCTGATTCCATAACTCGTTTGTCGTCTGCTCTATATTTCTCAGCCAATTCCTTAGGGAAGAAATCGTAGTCTGTCTGGCCGGCAATTTCATCGGGCGAAATGTGTAAGACTCTGGCAAAATTTTCGTTACAAGCTACATAAACCGAATTGCTATCTTTGTGAAATATGTCTTGGGGCAGGGCTTCAAGTAGGGTTCTGCGCTTAGTCTCGCTCTCCCTCAGTTTCTCCTCCGTCCGTTTGCGCTCGGTGATGTCATTTCCCGAAAACAACGCTCCGGTGATTCGACTACTGGAGGCAGTAATTATTGTATTGCGAAATGCAATTAGCCTTTCCTGCCCATCCTTGGTTAGCAGCGGGTTCTCATAATATTCAACCGGTTTCACCTCGCCGGCCATCAATTGGCTGAATACGCCTCTTATCTCGTCTCTGATGCGCTCGGGAACCAGCAGGCCAAACCAGTTTTCCCCGATAAGCTCTTCCTGTTGGTAACCAAGGATTTGACAGCCCTTTTCATTGATCAGAGTTATATTCTCGTCAGCATCTACCGTCACCAGCATGACTTCTGCGATATTAAGGTATTGTTGGGCTTCGTCTCTTTCTCTTCTTAGTTGCTCCTGGGCGCACCGCAACTCGGTGATGTCCCGGCCGAAAATGGCAATATGTATTATCCTGCCCTGGGCATCCACCACTGGGCAGATGCTGTTATCGAAGACCATGCCCTCGCGTTCATCTTCGAAACGACGGGGCTTACCGCAGCGAATGGCCTCCTCAACATGTGTCCTCCTCGTTCTGGCCACATCAGGGGGCAATATATCATAGACATTGGCACCAATGAGTTCATTCTTGGTCCGACCCAATCTGCGAGCGGCAACTTCGTTGAGCATCACGATAGTGCCGTCAGTCTCTATCAGTAGCACTGCGTCAGTGGAGGCGTTCAGGAGTTGATGGAAAGCCTCGTCATCGGTACACATTAGTCTTTCCTCTCAGCTATCATCAGTAGGCTAGATGGCAGCCGATATCCACAACATTGTAGCCGGAGATGAGCAACGATACTCCCCTGGTCCGATGCCGGCGAATCGCCGCCCAGATAACTACTAATGCTATTATCGGAAGTAGTAACTCCCATGTGGTAATGTCATTATCCACAGAAGTACTTCGCCATTCCTTGTTGTTTACCTTCTACCCGCTGAGTCTATTTTGCAATACTCTAACCCCAAGCAAACACTAACATAAGACCCAAAAGCCGCCCCGCGACATCTCGCAGGACGGCCTCACATTACAGTAGCTCCCCAGGCCCCCAAAAACCTGGCGAATTGGCGGGGGCCATTGGATGCCAACTGTGCGGGGCGGGTAGCCGTACTGATGCTTATATCGGGTTGTCCAGGATCTCTTCTCCTTCTACCAGTCCGTCGCGGAAGTGGACGATGCGGCGGGCGTATTTGGCGATGTCGGCCTCGTGGGTCACAATGACCACCGTCCTGCCGTCTTTATTCAATTGCTGCAGAATAGCCATAATCTCTTGCCCTTGCTCGGTGGCGAGGTTCCCGGTTGGCTCGTCGCCCAGGATGATGTCCGGATCATTGACCAAAGCGCGGGCGATGGCAACGCGCTGCTGTTCGCCTCCTGAGAGTTCCCTGGGGCGATGGTCTACCCGGTCGGCCAGGCCCACGGCCTCTATCGCCTGGCGGGCCCGGTCAGTACGGTTCTGGCGGTTTTTCCGCCCGCGGCTGTACATGATGGGCAACTCGACATTGCGCAGCGCCGTGGCGCTGGCCAGCAAGTTGTAGCTCTGAAATACAAAGCCGATTCTCTCATTGCGCAGGTGGGCTAATTGGTACTCGTCCAGCTTGGAAATCTTAACTCCCTCAATGGTACACTCACCCGAAGTGGGCCGGTCCAAACAGCCGATTAAGTGCATCAATGTGGATTTACCTGAGCCTGACGGGCCCATAATGGCGACGAATTCACCGGTTTCAATACTCAATGTCACGCCCCGTAGCGCTTCGACGGTGACATCTCCCATCCGGTATTCCTTGCATAGATCAGTGGTTTCAATCATTGCTTTCCCTCGGCGGTTGTCCGGGCAGTGACAACATCCCAGTGGCCCGCTGCAGAGCGACCAGCGCCACCTGGTAGCCAAAGCGCGCACGCACCTGGTTGGCGGCGGCACTGGTGAGGGCGACCCGCGCGTCGGTCACCTCCAGAAGAATACCGACCCCCTGACGGTACTTGGCCTCGGCACCTCTGAGGCGCGCCTGGGCGGCAGCCACAGATTTTTCGGTCGCTTTCATGCGCTCACTCGTGCGGTCAATCTCGACAAGTGCGTTTTCAACCTGCAGGGCAACCTGGTTGAGCAAACGCTGCTGGTCTGCCTGGGAGCGGCGCACCCCGGCGCGGGCAGACGTCTCGTCAGCCTTCGTCGCTTGGCCGTCAAACAGTGGCCACGAGACGGTCGCCAGTACGTTCCAGGAATCGTCGTTGGCGTCCCAGTCGGTGTAGCTTTGGTCATACTGCCCACCGACTTCGACAGTAGGCCCCCGCCGCGTCTCTGCTTGGGCAAGGGCGTACTCGCGGGCCCGGATCGTCATGCGACCGGCCAGCACGTCGGGCCGCTTCTCCGTAGCAGAATTGACAGCATCGGGCAAAGACGGTAGTACCTCCTCCATACCCAGGGGTACTGGTGCGATGTGCAAATCGGTGGTGTAGGGAATTCCCATGGTGAACTTCAGCCGGGCCAGAGCCGAACGCACTCCACTGCGGGCATCAATGAGGTCAAGTTGGGCCCGGGCCAGGTCATCTTCGGCGGCGAATATGTCCACCTCGGCGGTAACCCCGAGTTTGATGCGCGTTTCAACCTCATGCAGGTGCCACTGGGACGATTCAACGCCGGCCTCAGCCACTCCTATCAATTCCTCAGACGCCAGAATCGCGTAGTAGTCAGTAGCTACCTGTTCGGCGAGGACCTGCATCATGTTAAGATGGCTCAGCTCTGCCGTTCCCAGCCCCAAACGATTCTCGGCAACGTTATCGCTGCGACCGCTGCGCCACAGGGTCATACTTAGCCTGAGGTCAAGCTCATCGCGCCAGTCAGAACCGGAGCTGGCACCCAGCGAGGTGCCCGCCCGTCTGCTGGTAATGCCCTCGCTGGCGCTGAGGGAAAGATGAGGGTAGTAGCTGCTGCGCGCCCGGGTGATACCCGCCCGAGCACTAATGATGCCCTGCTGCGATGAGGTGACCTCGGGGTTATTCTGAAGCGCCACTCGGATGCATTCTTCCAGACTCAACGGCTGCGCGTTCTGCTGCTGGGCTGATAAAGCGCCGGCCAACAGCATCACCAGACAGGTACATAGGGCAGTTAAGATAGTACTATTGTGTTTCATCACATAAGCTCCCTGACTAACCACAGTGATTTTACTCGTAGCGAAGCGCCTCCACCGGGTTGAGCATGGCTGCCTTCTGCGCCGGCAGTAGTCCGAAGAAAACACCGACAAATGCAGCGAAAGAAAAAGCGATTATCACCCACGGTATTGATATGGCCGTATTGAGGCCCACGAAGCGCATAGCATAGGCCGCAGTGATACCCATCCCTACGCCGATAGTTCCCCCGGCCAGACTCAGAGTCAGCGATTCGATAAGAAACTGTAGCAATATGTCCCGCGGCGTGGCACCAACTGCTTTACGCAAACCGATTTCGCGGGTACGTTCGGTGACCGAGACCAGCATAATGTTCATAATACCGATGCCGCCGACCAGCAGAGAGACGGCAGCGATAGAGCCGAACAGCAGCGTCATAATGCGGCTGGCTTCCTCGGCCCCGGCGATGAAATCGGCAGCCGACATCACAAAAAAGTCGTCATCACTTCCGGGCCGGATGCTATGGCGCTCTCGGAGCAGTGCCTCCACCTCCCCCCGGGTCTGGTCGGCCATCTTCATATCCGCAAACTGGACGTTGATAGCGTTCACACTGTCACGGGGCCTACCACCTCCCCCACCGCGGCCAATAAGCCGGTACATTGCTGTGGTGATGGGGACTATGATCTGATCATCCTGGCTGAACGGGCCCATATATCCTTTTCCCTCCAACTGGCCGAGCACGCGGAATGTCACCCCCTTGATCTTGATTTGGTTGCCAGCCACCAGGCTGCCGGCACCGAACAGATTCTCCACCACAGTCGGGCCTAACACCGCCACCTTGGACCGCCGGTTGACATCGCTTTCAGTGAACCATGCTCCCTCCGCCAATTCAAAGTTTCGCACCAGGGGGTAAACTTCAGTCGTTCCGACAATACGAGTGCTGGTATTGGCGTTTCCTGCCTTAATCTGAGCCGTGGTGTTCACCTCGGGGGCGACTGCTATAACGCTGCGACACTCCTGGGCGATTGCCTCGGCATCCGCCCAGGTGAGATTCTGCTGGGAGCCCATGCCCCCACGCACCGGCCCGTGCCGCATTTGACCAGGGCGCACTGACAGCACATTGGTGCCAAAACGCTCAAATTGGCTTAGAGTGGCAGCCTTGGCCCCCTCAGTCATAGAAATGGCGGCAATTACTGCCCCTACACCAAAGATGATGCCCAGCATAGTGAGTGTGGACCGCAGCCGGTTGGCCACAATCGCTTCCAGCGCTACTCGTACCGATTCCCAAATAGTCATGTTGCTGACTCCTTGACTTGTATCCCATTGGACCCTGAGCGTCTATCGCCTCATGAACCCGCCGCCGCCGCCCATACGCCTACCCATCTCCCTTGCTCTATTCGCCATTTCACCTGCGGGCCCGCCGAGTTGCGGGATCACAACCTGATCGCCCTCTTTCAGCCCTCCGATAATCTCAGTACCCTCGTCGCCCTCCAGACCGACTTGGACCGGCACCTGGACAATCTGATCTCCGTCCAAAACCATGACCACATGGCCCTCAGTCAGGTTCCGGACAGCCCGACTGGACACGTAGAGCGTATCCTCTATCTCGGCGACCAGAAAGTCGCAGGTTGTAGTCAGCCCGGGCATCAGACGAGGATCGTCATCTTGAATCTCGATTTCCACCTTAACTGTGGTGATGTTCTGGGTGGTGAGCGCCTGCGGGTCTATGCGCGTGACGATGCCTGACAATACGTCATCGCCAAGTGCGTCCACCCGGATTTCCACCGACTGATTCACCTTCACGTCAGCCAGGTCGGACTCATCAACCTCCACATCCACGAACATCGTCGTCAGGTCGCCCAACTCCACGATGTCCATCCCCGCTCCTATAGCAGAGCGCCCGGAAGTGACAATCGTCCCCTCCTCAACGAACTTCTGCAGGATAACACCGTCCCGGGGCGCTGTTATGGTCGTGTAGCTTAGCGTTGTCCTCGTTCTCTCCACCTGCGCTTGCGCGCGATCTACCTGGGCCTCCGCGCTGGCCACTTCAGCCTTGCGCACTCGTCCCTGCACTGCCTCAGCGCGGGCGCGATCCAAGGCCGCTTTTGCCTGGGCCACCCTGGCGCGCGTTGCCGCCAGATCGGCAGCTTGTTCCGGGTCCAGAGTCCTCCAGCGCTCCTGCGCCGAAGCCAGGTCAGCCTGGGCTTGCTCCACGCGAGTCTCGGCGGTTCGCAGCTCAGCCGACTGGTCGGCTTCAAGCGTGTCGGCGCGTTCCTGAGCAAGCGCAAAATCTGCTTTCGCCGCCTCATAGCGGCTCTCCACGACATCCAGCTCGCTCTGGGGGATGAGCCCTTCTGCCCTCAGGCCCCTGGTGCGTTCCAACTCCTTTTCGGCCACGCTCAGATCGCTTCTGGCCTTATCCAGACTCGCAGAGGTCTGCACGCGGGCCGTCGGCTGACCTACTTCCTTCAGACGCTGCACGTCATTTTGGGCCGCCTCCAGTGACGCCATCGCTTTATCTAGGCCCGTCCGGGCCTGGGCGCGCGCCAGCGGGTGGGTAGCCTTCTGCAGCCTCTCCAGATCCTTGCCGGCTGCAGTGTAGCTGGCTTGTGCCTGGGCGATACTCGTCCTGGTCAGTTCCCCTTGCACGCCAGACTGCTCACGAGCCTGCGTCAGCCTGGCCCGGGCCACGGTCAAGTCCGCCACCGCTTGATCGTAGGCCGTCTGACTGTCGGTGGGGTCAATATTGGCGATCAGATCACCCTTCTTCACCTTATCCCCCACATCAACTGCCAGCAGATCAATCCTGCCACCCGCGTCCGATTTCACCAGTACGGTCGTCAGCGGCCGCAGCACCCCGTCTGCGATGACGGTCTTACGTACAGTGCCGCGCTTCACCGCCACACTCTCCAGATCTGACAGCGAGCCATTCTGCTCTGCGCGTGTCCGCGTCCACAGTAGGGCCGCAGCTATTATTACCACAATAATACCGATGACTACGAATAGCCGTTTCATGTTTTCATCTCCTGAAGTTCGTTCTCAGCTCCAAGTACCACGAGGTGCTCAGACACACGGTATCGTCAACACTTCCGCACACGCTGCTCAGCATTAGTTACCATGCGTTGCAGCAACCTTCTCCTGCGCACTGAGGCCAGTCTGCTCGCGCATCTGGGCGTACAGCACCGACGTGATGGCCGGCACCGCCACCAGGACACCTATAACCACCACACTCAGTTTCGCCATCTTAGCAACATCCTCCTGCATATAGACATATTAAACACCCATTCAAGACGATGGCTGCCGCACAAAAGTTCAGTTTTGCCAAGCAGGCACCTTTCAGCCCGCGCCTCCCTCACAAATTTGCATCTCCTCTTGGGTCAACTGTCATCATCGTCGCAGGAAGCCGCTCGCACCACAATTTAGGACTACCAGTTGCGGGTGTAACTGTCATATCAAATTAGGCTGAATACGAAATTTTATCAATACTTCGCTTGAGAGTGTACCCCGTCAAAATCGTGCCCACCCCAACAAAGTTGGAGCTTTATGACTCATCACTCCCTCTGATCATCTGCCCAAGCACGCGAAGAAGCCGCCATCGGATCTCTCAGATGGCGGCTCAGAATCTGCTGGCTCGCCGGGGTGAACAATGGCAAGAACTTGTTCGCGTGGTTTACATTTCACCCAAAAAGCCTGATACGACAGCCAAAAGCCGGTTCAAGGAAAGCACAAGCTTGCAGGTCGCGGCAAATTGTGTTGTTTCACCGCAGAGGTTCTGCTGCTACCTGTGTTGTATTCGTTAGTGGTTGAGGACCCAGTAATGCGCCGGCTGTCGGGGGACATCTGCTAGGCTACTTTTAGTATAGCGTCACCTTCTGCCTGCGTGTCGGGGAGCACTTCCACACCCGAAGGACCGATCCGGAATTCTCTCGCAGCCGAGCAGTGGTCGGCGTCTCTCATCTTCAACACCCGAATATACCGCTTCCCATCAGGTGACTCGTAGGGCGCAGTAAGTAAGATGATGCCATCGGCAAAAGTGAATTGCGATTGACTGACAATATCGTCCTGCTGGTATTCCCCTACCAGCAGAGCGATGAGATTGTTTTCCGAGACAAATTCAGTCATCGTACGCAAAGCCAGTTCTCCTCGGTTAAACTCTTCCAGCTTCTCAAATATGATCTTTATGCTATCCATAATTATCAGCTTAGCGTCGCGTTGCTGTACCAATATACTGACCGATGCCAAAAGATCCGTAGACTGAGCGGCCCGGACCACGGGAAAAATATCCTGGTAGTGGACATTAACGTTGAACTCGCCCCGGTTGAAAAAATCGAAACTCTCAAGGCCACGTACGCGTCTGGTGATAGACTCGCTGAAGCCACGCAGATATAGGTACACGACATTGTGGCCAGCGGCCGTGTTAGCAAAGGCCATCTGCTGAGCCAGAATTGTCTTGCCCGTGCCGGTCGAGCCGCAAATAAATACGGTGGAGCCCATAGGGATACCTCCACCCAACATCTCGTCAAGACCGGCAATGCCAGTGGTCATCAGTTCGCCAGACACTGCTGCCACCAACTCGGCTGGATTCCAGGTCTCTTCCGGCAGCATCTCGCTGTTCATTGTCCATTCCCCCCGAGAGCTGTGATGCTCACTTTCCTAATCGCCTCCTGGCCGATAGGCTTATGCAGCAGCTGGAAAGTCAGACCTTCGTCTTCGGCGATTTGGAGGCGGTCGAGAAACTCCCCATAGAAGGCGGTGACGATATACACCGGCACTGTCTCATCCAGTGCCCGAATCTCCCGCAGCACCTCTACGCCGTCCATTCCCGGCATCTTCAGATCCAGGAATACCAAGTCTACCGGGCTGCTCTTTGCCTTCTCCAGGGCCTCCTCCCCATCGCCTGCAGTCTCCACCACATAGGGCATATCTTCCAGGGCGTTAACGAACGCATCGCGTACTGATTGCTCATCGTCAATAACGAGAACTCGCGGTTGTGACGCCATAGTGTTTACCTCCTGTATTGTTGGTGTCAAGGCCGGGATGTTGGGCGCCGGCCATTTCCCTCTTTAGCCATCGGTACCCGTGGGTTGCTGGGCGCCGGTGACTGCCCAGTGATCCACCGGCAAGTGCACAGTCACCACAGTACCTTCGCCTACCTTACTTTCAACTTCTATTGTGCCTCCCAGTCTCTGGGTGAGATTCTGGACCATACTCATCCCCAAACCCGTTCCCTCGCCCACTGCCTTGGTAGTGAAGAAAGGATCAAACACGCGGTTGATGACCTCCTCGGACATGCCGCAGCCGGTATCCGCTACCGAAATCGCGACCCAGCCATCCTCGGCGGTTGCCGTCACGGTAATCTCTTTGGGCTCGCGCTCAGATACAGCATCGCGGGCATTAGTAAGCAGATTAAGCAGCATCTGGCGAAGCGCGCCGCTCTGAGTATTGATAGTAGGCAAATCCTCGGGCACATTGATCGCTACCTCAATACCCGCCTGGCGAAAGTTTTCATTCAGCAGATCTACCGTCTCCCTAACCAGTAGGTGACAATCCACCGGGTGAGGGTCAGAGCCTGGCTCGTCACCCGAACCATGCGAGTAGGACCGCAGGGCCGATATGATGTGCTCACAGCGCTCCAGTTCCCTGACAGCTTTGATCAGACGACTGTGACGGGAGTCATCCTGCGCGGTGTGATCCAAACAATACTGAACATAATTGAGGATGCCCATAATCGGATTGTTCAGCTCGTGTCCCACCCCGGCCACCAATCTTCCCAGGGCGGCGAGCTTCTCCGACTGAAGCAGCCGCCGTTGCGAAGCCAGCAGCTCCGCCATCGTCTGGCGTAGTTTCTTGTTGGCTTGCTCCAGCTCAGCGTTTCTGGCCTCAATCAACTGCTGATCGGCACGCCTGGCTCGTTCGTGCTCCGCTGCCCGCTCACGCATCGCCAAGCTGTAAGCCATAAACATTTCCATCAGCGGACCAAATGCCTGGTTGATGAGCTCCGCGCTTGGGATAGCAGAGAGCTCCTCGTCAAGCTCAGCCAGCGCTTCCTGGTGGATCCGCACCACGTCCTCGATAGGCACATCGGCACCCAGCAACTCCCAACCGAGGGCGGCAGCGGCCGCCAGGTACTCCTCCGCTGGCTCACCAACATGCCCTCTGACCAGTTCACCATATTTTTCCTGGATGGAATCGCGTGTAATCACTTGACTGTCTTCTTGAAAACCAGAACCGCGGCGGCGGCGGTTTCCTTGCCCCAGTCCTGGAGGATCTTCTCGGCGAGGCGTTGCACGTCAGTCCCCCCCATCTCCGCAAAGTCCGCGAAGTCGAACCTCTGCTTGATACCGTCGGTGACCATGACCCCCAGGTCGTCGGCCATAAACGGCACGGCCTCGGGTGCCAACCGCCCATAGCCGGCGCCGACGATGCCCGCTGTGCTGCCCAGGTGAGTGGTCTTATCCTCCACCACTACAGCCCGCGTGTTGCCGACACCGGTGTGGGTCAGCGTCCCGGCCTCCTCATCAATGACGACGATACCCATGGCCACGCCCCGCGTCTTACGTATTGCCTCATTACAGCCGGCGAAGAGAGCGGTCAGCGGCGCCGAGGGGCGGGCGCCAACATAAGCCACTGTTGCTCTGGCCGCCCTCTCCGCATCCTCACCGTGGACGACAAGGTCGGCAGACTGCTGCCACGGGCTGAGACGATAATTGGACGTGGTATATTCGCGCTCATCCAGGACAATGCAGGCGCAGGTAACGTCAGGGTATTGCCAACTGGGCGGCAGGACATTGACGAAATCCTGAAGCACTTCCTCGATGGTAGTGTCAGCGGTCGACTCCACTATCTCGCTCATGCCATACACGCAGGTAAGCTCTTTAACGCGCTATTGCAGGGCCGCCTCGGCCTGACTTTAGTGAGCCATCCTTACTCCTCGTTAAACTTGACTATCGGTCGCCACGGCGCAGGCGTTACGTCTCTCCTACAGGATAATCGGCATAACAGGTGCAAACTTAACTGGCAACAGGATATACCTGGGAAGTGCGATCCCTGGCCGCAAAGCCCATCGCACAACGTGAAAAAGCCGGCCTTCGATTGCTCGAAGGCCGGCCCGAAATTCCGCTGGCTGCCTGGAGGGATTTGAAACATGGGCCCATTGGTTAACAGCCTTTATCATACCATCTTGTAGCTACACAGCGCTGGTGGCCGCCCTCGCTGCTACCAGAATGGGCCATGTTCATTGGGAACGATGGGTACAGTTGAGTTCCCTCGGGGAAGTGGGCAATAGATATTGCTTTCCGAATAGGTAAAGACCTTTGGCTACCAGCGGCTGCTCTTAGCGCCTCGGGCGTGAGATCGTCGAGCCGGTCATCGTGGTCGTGTATGCCCATGAAGGTTGCGGTCACCGGATGCCGCTGCCACATCCCGCGAATCGTCT
>SDBU01001718.1_pt1 | contig 30426 bp, 20 predicted proteins | sample 2277071 | NCBI WGS metagenome assembly SDBU01 (sample SAMN10397929, study PRJNA504765) | marine sediment metagenome | isolation source: marine sediment core GS08_GC12, 126 cmbsf | place: Arctic Ocean: Gakkel Ridge, Loki's castle | collected 2008 | reverse complement strand
CAAGACTCGATATCGGGTGCGGTGGGCTCCGCTTACCCTTGAGGACTTTCACCTCAGATCACTAAGCGCTTCGTGGCGCACCATAAAAAATGTCAATGTATCACGTAATATTTTTAATATCAATGGTTTACATGAGATTTTTATATGAATACACAAATAAAGTTGCTCTCCCATTGTTATATTCTATTATAATCGACATTTTTTCCCCTCCGGGCAAGCCGATTTTACCGAAGCTGGGGTGTTGCGGTAGGTTTGCGGTGAAATACCACAGCTTCACCCACCGCGCCTACCATCTACGGCAAACTCGACTCGTGAATTATCCAAGTTAACTAAAACGTATAAACTATTTAAACGAAATTCAAGAAATTAAACAAGGTTTTAATCTCGGCCGCTATTAAAACAAATCAATAATTAAAGAAAAAAAATGGACACAGGTCTTTACGTTTATCCAAAAATCCTGATACAATTCTTCTCATATGTCATTTTCATTGATGAAAAAAACCTTGATGGGTCTAATCTCCCTGTCTTTACTTTTACTGCTAAACATATCAGCCGTACAGCAGAGGCCGCAGAAACAGCCCGAAGTCCCCTATGTGCCAACTCCGGAAAAGGTCGTTGAGGAAATGCTCAAAATAGTGGATGTAAAGAAGGATGATGTTCTCTATGACCTCGGCTGCGGTGACGGACGGATTGTTATCACCGCCGCACTCACGAGGGGATGCCGAGGTGTGGGAATAGACATCGATCCCCAACGCATCAAAGAAAGCCGGCAAAATGCCAAAGATGCAGGCGTTGAGGATAAGGTCGAGTTCCTTCTCCAAGACCTCTTCGAAACCGATATCAGCGAAGCCTCTGTAGTGACGCTGTATCTTCTGTCCAGTGTCAACCTCAGACTGCGTCCCATTCTCTTTCGGGACCTTGAACCAGGGACAAGAGTCGTCTCTCATGACTTCTCGATGGCGGATTGGAAGCCGCATGAAAGCATTGAAATGGAATTGGAAAGCCCGGCCAATGAAAATTTTTACTCAGAAGGCTTTTGGGACAGACACAATGTCTACTTCTGGATCATCCCGGCCAATGTGACAGGAACCTGGAACTGGACAATGGACGCAGGTTCCAAAAAAAAGGATTATTCCCTCAAACTAGATCAAAACTTTCAAAAGATTGAAGGAAGTGCCATTGAGGGCAGCAAATCGATTCTCTTAACCATCCCGGATGGGCATATTATTGGAGACAACTTGAAATTCATTCTGGAGCGGAAAGTTGGTAGACTGACTGAACGCCTGCATTTCGAAGGGACTGTCAAAGGTCATACTGTGGAAGGAAGTGTGAAAATAGAGGGACAATCCGGTTCTTCCAGTAAATGGAAAGCCAGGAGGAATCCCTCGACATTTAAATCAATAGAAAAATAAGTTGACGAAAGAAACAATATACGTCAAAAAGATTATTTCTTCTCCTCTAGTTTCTTTTCATAAAGGACTAGAGCTTCTTTATAGGCTTTTCGTTCTACGAGAGAATACATGGATGGCACAACAATAAGAGTCAAAACAGTTGCAAATAACAACCCGGAAATAATCGCCGTTCCCAAGGGAGCCCAAATGGTCCCCCCTCCTCCCATATTGAGAGTGATGGGAAGAATCCCTCCGATGGTTGTAACTGTTGTCAGAACAACCGGTCTCAGGCGCCGCGGGCCCACCTCAAAGATGGCGGTCAAGAGATCCGTTCCCTTTCTTCTTCTTTGATTGATAAAATCCACGAGCACGATGGCATCGTTGACCACAATTCCGATAAGGGCAATGACTCCGATAAAAGTCATAAAACTGAATGTCAGTTGTGTGATCAGTAGGCCGGCCACAACTCCTATAATGGACAGCGGGATTGAAAAAAGCACAATCATGGGCTGTTTGAAAGAATTGAATTGGGCAGTGAGCACAAAAAATATGAGCACTAATCCCAAGAACATAACACGTGTGATAGAGCGGAAGGACCGCTCCCTCTCCTCTTCCTCCCCCCCGTATTCCAGGATATACCCCTGGGGAGGAGGAGTTTCAGCCATCAGTTTTTGATGGGCAGTAAAAATTTCTTGCGGCGTCACGCCTTTCTCCACTCCCGCTGTTACTATCACCGAGCGTCTCGAATTGTACCGCTGGATCGAGGACACTCCACTGGTCATCTCAATTTTAGCCAGCTGTCCCAGTGGAACCTTATTCCCTAAAGCACTAAAAATTGGAGTATCGAGAACATCCTCAAAATTCTGCCGGAATTCATTCTTGTTGATCACCCGTATATCGACCAGCTCATCGCTAAGCATTACCTCTGTTGCCTTAACTCCGAGAAAAGCGGCCATGACCTGGACGGTGATTTCCTGAGAGGTGATCCCGTATTTCGCCGCCATGGTTCGATCTACTTTGATGGACACCTGAGGTTTGTTCTCCCGGAAACTGTTATGGATATTCCTCACCCCCGGAATCCTCTCGAGATGCGCTTGGACGACTTGGCTGATTTGTTTGAGCTCATCCAGTTCGTCACCGAGAATTCTGATGGCCACAGGATCACCAACAGGGGGGCCCATCTCCGCTTCAAAAAAGCTGTACTTGATACCGGGAAGGCGAGATATTTGTTCATCTAAATCCGCCATGACTTCCGCCTGTGTCCGGCTTCTCTCATTATCGGTGCCAATATTGATGAGGATCTTTCCGAATTCCGAGCCGGATCCGGAGCTTCCTACTGACTCCGTCAGATCGGACATGATCATCCCCGTATCTCCAATCGTCGAGATGTACTCTTTGACTTCAGGGATGCTGGCAATGATGGCCTCGATTTCTTTGGCCGCCTCATTAGTTTTTTCCACAACGGTCCCTGTGGGCAGCTCGAAGTTGACATTAAACCGACCGATATTGTGTTTTGGGAAAAAATCGATTTTTATGGCTCCGGACAGCAGAATGGATAAGGCCAGAAAAAATGCGAACAATCCGATACCCACCACCGTTTTTCTGTGAAAGAGGGCCCAGCGAAGTATGGGCTGATAGAGCTTGTTTAATCCACGAAAAAACCGGTTTCCTATAAATACTATCCGGGAAAACCTTTTCATTTCATGATCTTTTTTGCTGACCCGCATGAACTTGGATGCGATCACTGGGAGTGTAAAATGGTCGATAAAAATAGATCCGACGAGTGCAAAGATGACTACCCAAGGGAGGAAGGACATCATTTCCCCCATAATCCCCACAATAAATATCATCGGGAAAAACGCGCTGATGGTGGTCAGATCGGCAGAGATGACGGCCGTACCCACCTCATATATTCCATCTTTGGCGGCTGTGATAGGATCCAGGCCCTGCTCGAAATAAAAATAGATATTCTCTCCGACGATCATCGCTCCGTCTACCACCAGCCCGATCACCAGAATCAGTGAAAACATGGTGATCATGTTCAGAGAAAATCCGGCTATCCACATGAGCAAAAATCCGACAAAAAGAGAAAAAGGAATCGCGACCGCAACGATGACGGCATTCCGCGGCCCCATAAATACCATCAAAACGATCAGGACAAAGAGGGCTCCATAGAGGGCATTGTAACTGAGCTCCCGCACCATGCGGGATATATCTTCAGCTTTATCCATCGAAGTGGTTACACTCATTATTTCCGGCATCTGTGCATCATATTTGGCTGCAATGCCTTTGATCATTTCTGACGTACTGATGGTGTTGATATCCGGCTGTTTATACACGACGAGAGAGACCGACGGCATCCCATCATACCGCGAAAACGAGGAAATTTTCTTGTGTGTATCCCGAATATCGGCAATTTCCTCAAGAAATACCGGGTGACCGTTTTTGACGGCCACAACCGTAGAGCCGACATCTTTGACATTCCGGAATTTTCCTTCTGTCCGGACAAGAAATTCAAAACTGTTCAACCGTAGATAACCCCCGGGAAGATTGGCGTTCTGACGCTGCAGAGCCGCAATGATTATGGAATAGGACAGTCTGTACTGCTCCATCTTCCTAGGATCGATTTGGACCTGAACTTCTCGCTCAAGACCTCCATAATAGGCCACCTCTTCCACTCCGGGAACCGCTTCAATGTCCGTTTTTATGTCCTTGGCTATCTCCATCAGAACCATCGGTTCCGCATCTCCCGTGACATTGACCACGATGATGGGCACATTATCGAAGGCAATATCCTGGACAGTCGGTTCTTCAATGTCATCAGGAAGCTCTCTTTTGACCTGGTCGATTTTGTCCTTCACATCAGCGAGAGATTCCTTCTTATCCGCTTTTTCATAGAGTTCCAGCACATGCACCGAAACGCCTTCGCTCGCATAAGAACTGAGCCGCTTGAGATGTTTGGTTCCATTGAGGCGTTCATCCACCTTAATCGTCACGGTCTGTTCGATGTCTTCAGCGGCTGTGCCCGGATAGGGAATAGCCACAATGATATAAGGAACATTGATATCCGGATATTCTTCCAGAGGAATATTCTGCATCCCCACGACTCCCAGAAGTATCAGAGCGAACGTAAATAGGGTGACGATGACGGGTTTATCAACGGATTTACGTGATATTTTCATGATCTACTTGTCTTCGATCACAGTAACCAGCATCTTATCGAAGAGCACATCCTGTCCATCGATGATGATCTGTCCGGCGGCAGGAAGCGAATCACGGATGATGAGATCTTCTCCCGAAATCAGATAGTCTTCTATAACAAACATTGCAGCCTTTTCTCCATCGAGAAGAAAAATAACACGTTCCCCTTTTCTCAGCACGGAGACATCTATGGGAAACACAAAGGCATCCGGAATGGTGTCAATGATAACTTCCACAGAAGCGGTCATACCCGGTTTTAATTTCAGATTCGGATTATTTATTTCAATCTCCACTTTAAAGAGCCGGCTGTCTGGAAACGCTGACACTGCGACATGTGAAACAAGTCCCTCAAAGCGTTCCTCCTCAAGAGATTGGACCACAATATTTGCAGTCTGGCCCTCTTTCAGCCGGCCGATACTTCTTTCAGAAACCCCCATCTCCACAATAACACGAGAGAGATTCATCAATGTAAAAACGACCTGTCCCGGAGCCGCCATCTCCCTTTCCTCCGTGAAGCGGAAAGCCACATGGCCGCTGAAAGGGGCATGCATCAGGCAGTGTTCGAGATTCAGATCGGCCGCCTCAAGAACGGCCTGGGAGGTTTTAAAGCCGGTTTCGGCATCCTGCACAATCTTTTCTTGAATGGAGCCTTCCTTCCACAGCCTCTGACTCCGTTCAAAATCTCTCTTGGCTTTCTCCCACTGCGCCTGGCTTTGATCACGAACGGTTTTGTAATCCTGCTGCTCCAGTTGGGCTAAAAGCTGTCCTTTTTTTACCGAGTCACCCTCATCAAAATAAAGCCGCTCAATTTTTCCAGGAATATTAAAACTCAAATTCACCTGTTTTTGAGGTTTTACTTCACCGGAAAACCTCCCGGTCAGTGCAAAATCTTGTTTTGCATAATCCATTGTTCTGACACGGATCCTGTTGAGAGTCTCTTCGGTCGTATCTTCGGCCGGCCCCTTGCAGGAAAAAAAAGCAGCAACAACCAGAAGCAAAAAACAGAACCAAACTACAGACTTCCTCATATCACTTTGACTCTTTATTTTCTTTCACCATGTATTTTTCAAACCAGGCCATAAGATAGAGCTGCCCCAACATCCGGTGTGAAGGACGTCTCCATCCATGGAATTCATCAGGCATGCGTACAAGGAGTGTGTCCTTTTTGAGCATCTTGAGAGCACGGTAGTACTCCTCACTTTGAGTCATAGGGGTGCGTAAATCCGCCTCTCCGGTCATGACCATGGTGGGAGTGGTGACATTGGCCGCATAGTGAAGAGGTGAACGCACCGCATATTCCATGGGATCCTCCCACGGGAACTTCTCGAACTGCCTGTACCAGCTCGCCCCGTCAGTATTCCCCACAAATGAGTGCCAGTTGATCACAGGCCTCATGGAAACAGCCGCACAGAAGCGATCGGTATGTCCTACAATCCACGCCGTCAGCACACCTCCTCCACTTCCGCCGCAGACAAAGAGGTTTCGCGTATCGATAAATCCCTTGGCAACGGCAGTATCCACGGCGGCCATCAAATCATCGTAATCTTTCCCAGGATAGGAATACTGTATCCCGTTGACAAAATCCTGCCCATATCCTGTGCTTCCTCTTGGATTCATAAACAGGACGGCATAACCTTTAGCCGCAAAGTTTTGCCAGGCCCAGTTGAAGCGAACGGTGTACATTGACCAGGGCCCCCCATGAATCCAGAGGAGCATGGGATATTTTTTTCCGGATTCAAATTCCGACGGTTTCATAAGCCATCCTTGGAGATCCAAGCCATCCGAAGACTTGAACCACATCTCCTCCACTTCACCAAGCTTGACGTCTCCAAGAATATCCGCGTTGACATCCACGAGTGTTTTGATCTCTTTGGGACTGTTGAGATTGAGAGTGACAAGAGTTCCCGGATTGTAATAGTCAGACAGGGTGGCAGCCACCTGATTGTTTTTTGCCAGGGAAAGACCGGATAAATAGTGATTCCCTTCTGTGATCGCTTTGATGTTTCCACTCTTCGAAACAAAATAATAATTCGCCACTCCTTTTTCCCTCATAAGGTAGTACACACCCGAGCTGTCATTGGCCCATGTGACGGAGGACGGAGAATTGGGCAAATCTCCAGCCAGGAGACGTTTTTTTCCACCACCGGCATCCATGAGGTACAGACTGGACAGATGGCTGGTGTAGTTTTTATCATCACTGCCGGTATAGGCCATCCACTTTCCGTCAGGCGAAACACGCATTCCCCGGTCCGGACCTTTTCGATCGGTGAGAGCTTTTATTTCTAATGAATCGAGGGAGATAGAATAGATTTCTGAATCGCCCCTCTGGTACTCGGCTTCGGGTTTACGGATGGCACTGAAATAGATTGTTTTCCCATCAGCAGACCACTGGGGATCGCTGTGGGAGTAATTTCCGGAGGTCAGCTTGCGAGGTGTCCCTCCCAATTCGGCGTCGAGGGTGTAAATGTGTGAATAACCTTTGGGAACCGGTCCTCGTCCATCTCTCTGCCAGGATAACCTGTCAATGACTATTCCCGGTGAGGCCCATTTCGCCCCTTTTGGTCTTTTGGGAAGTTTAACAGGAAGAATTGGGGTATTGTCCTGAATAAACATGGTAAAGGCCAGCGTCTGTCCATCGGGGGACCACCTTAAACTTCCGGGTGTCGTCTGAAGATGTGTGAGCTGAGCCACTTCCCTCGTGTCCATCCACATAATATGAAGCTGGGTTGTTCCGTCTCTATCCGAGAGGAAAGCAAGTTTTTTCCCATCCGGGGACCAGACCGGTGAGGAATCTTTCCAATCACCATGAGTGAGTTCACGAATCCTCTGCCCGGCCACATCCACCATCCACAGATTACTCCGCGTCCGGTCATTGACCTTATCGACCCAACCTCTTGTAAACAAGATCAGCTTTCCATCCGGAGAAATATTTGGACTCCCAACGGATTCCATCTCCATATACGTCTCCATGTCCAGAAGTTTGTAATCCTTTTCTCCGGCATATGCCGAATTAAGTCCGGTTAAACACAGGATAAATGCGACCACTAAAAAAGAAAGGCCTATTTTTCTCACCGATTCCTCCTTTTTTTATTCTCCAATAAATGTGATTCCTCCTATATAACACAGGGAAAATTTGCTGTCAAAATTTTGACAGCAGTTTTGTCCTGTGCTATAAGTTCCAGTTTAGAGGAAAAAAATATTCATTCAATTGCCTTATTTTTGGCCTGAACAGGAGGAATTTATGTCCAGATTTTTTAAATATTTTGTGTCTATTTTGCTCTTTTTTGTCGTTATCCATTCGCCATTGCTCTCAGAAAATTTGTTGACCACGCCCAAAGAATTTTTTGGTGCGAACATTGGAGACGACTACTATTTAGCCAACTACACGCAGCTGACCGAATACTGGAAAAAACTGGAGCAGGAATCCGACAGGATCAAACTCGTTGAATTCGGAAAAACCGCTGAAGGCCGCACCATGTTGATGGCCATCATCACATCCCCTGAAAACCACAAGAACCTCGACCGTTATAAGACCATCGCACGACGCATGGCGCTCGCTGAGGGGTTAACTCAGGAAGAAGCGCGAGCCCTGGCTTCAGAAGGCCGCGCCGTTGTCTGGATTGACGGCGGCCTCCACGCCAGTGAAGTGGTAGGCGCCCAGCAGATTATAGAAATGGTCTTTCAGATGGGCAATCTCAATGACACTGAAACGCTGAGGATCCTCGACAAGGTCATCCTTCTGGTCGCCTGTACAAATCCAGACGGAATGGACCTGGTATCAAACTGGTACATGAGGGAAGAGGACCCCGAAAAACGCTCAACACGCGGGCTTCCGAGACTCTACCAAAAATACACGGGTCATGACAACAACAGGGATTTCTACATGTCCACCCAGTCGGAAACAGTGGCTGTCAATCACGTTCTCTATAGGGAATGGTTTCCCCAGATCGTGTACAACCATCATCAGTCCGGGCCAGCAGGAACGGTCCTCTTTGCCGCTCCCTTCCGTGATCCTTTCAACTACACCTATGATCCGCTGATCCCTCTTGGTATTGAACTCGTCGGCACAGCCATGCACAGCCGTTTTGCCGTCGAAGGAAAGCCTGGTGCCACAATGAGATCGGGAGCCAGATACTCCACATGGTGGAACGGGGGATTGAGAACAACTCCGTACTTTCACAACATGATAGGAATTCTCACAGAGATAATTGGCAATCCCACACCCTCGCAAATTCCTTTTATCCCCCAAAGGCTCCTGGCAAAAAATGACTATGCCTATCCTATAACTCCACAGGAATGGCATTTCCGCCGGTCCATCGATTACTCCATTACCGCCAACCGGGCTATTCTGGATCTTGCCTCTAAACTGCATGAAGATTTTTTATTCAATATCTACACAATGGGAAAAAATTCTATCGATAAGGGAAGCAAAGACAACTGGACCATCGTCCCCAACTCCATTACTGAAGTCGAAGCAATCATCCAGAAGGATAACGTGACGGTCAGTTCCGGACGAAGCAGATCTTATCCAATCAAATACTATGACATGATGCATGCCCCAGAAAAAAGAGATCCTAGAGGATATATACTTCCATCAGATCAAGCCGATTTTTTGACTGCTGCAAAGTTTATGAATACGCTCATCAAAAACGGCATCGCCATCCAAAGGGCTACCCAGGATTTTGAGGTCAATGGAAAAACATATCCAAAAGACTCTTTTATCATTTTTGCCGCACAAGCCTTCCGTCCCCATCTCCTCTCCATGTTCGAGCCGCAAAATCACCCCGATGATATTCCCTATCCCGGCGCTCCTCCAACACCAACTTATGATGTTGCCGGATGGACTTTGGCCTATCAGATGGGAGTAGAGTTCGACCGAATCCTCGATGGATTTGACGGTCCGTTTGAAAAAATCGCAGATTTTGTCCCTGCCGTTGAAGGGAATGTGTCGAGTACGAATAGAGCTGCAGGCTATCTCTTCAGTCATCAGGTCAATGACTCTTTTATCGCCATCAATCGTCTTTTAAAAAGCGGGGAAAAAATCTACTGGCTGAAAAACGAGATCCAAGTTAACGGCAAAACATACCCGGTCGGAACATTCTACATTCCGGCTAAATCCTCAACTTTAGGAAAGCTCAAAACACTCTCCAAAGACATCGGGCTTCATTTCGAAGGCGTTAAAGCCAAACCCAAAGGATCGGCCTTAGCACTGCGTCCAATCAAGATCGGCCTGTGGGACCAGTATGGAGGCTCCAGCACATCCGGATGGACACGTTGGGTTCTTGAACAATTTGAATTCCCATTTGAGCTTGTGTACCCGCCAAGTTTGGATGCGGGGAATTTAAACAGTCAATTTGATGTCCTCATCTTTCCCAGCGGCGCTATTCCGGGATACAGGCCAAGCACCTCCGGTAGAGCCCGCCCTTCCTCTTCACAAAACTTAGAAGGCATCCCCGAAGAATACAAAAACCGCGTGGGCCGCATCTCTGCAGACAAGACTATTCCTCAAATTCTTGATTTTTTAAAGGGCGGAGGGACTGTCTTGACTATCGGAAGTTCCACAAACCTGGCCTATTTTGCAGGACTTCCAATCAAAAACGCGCTGCTGGAAAAGCAGCAGGACGGCACTGAAAGACAATTATCAAGCCAAAAATATTTTGTTCCGGGATCCATACTGCAGGCCAAAGTCAATACTTCAAATCCCCTGGCTCATGGAATTCCAGAAAGAGTGGATTTGACATTCAGCAGAAGCCCGGTGTTTAAGATGCTCCCTGATGGCGACATATCCCAGATCCGTCCGGTCGTTTGGTTCGACACCCCTGATCCCCTTCGCAGCGGGTGGGCCTGGGGCCAACACTATCTCGAAGAATGTATATCCGTTATCGAGGGAAATGTTGGAAATGGAAAACTCTTTCTGTTTGGACCGGAAATCGCCTTCCGGGGTCAGCCTCACGGAACGTTCAAGTTTCTCTTCAATGGGATTTATTACGGCACCGCAAAGGAAATTTCTATCAAGTAGAAAGATATTTCTGTGGCAGTTTTTATGAAGGCTAGAAATCTTGTCCCTTACGTAAGGGTTTGCCTGTCAAAGTCCCGTTGTATTCCCCATTCTCAATAACGGGTTTTCCTGAAATCAGAACTGAGAGTATCCCGGAACTGTAATGATGCGGATCGGAATAAGTCGCATTATCTTGAATGATGTCCGGATCAAAAACAACAATGTCCGCCACATATCCCTTCTTCAGCAGCCCTCTGTCGGAAAATCCGAGCATCTCGGCGGGAAGTCCGGTAGCGGCCCTTACGGCCTGTTCCATATTGAGGATTTTTTTATCCAAAACATAGGTGCGTATTTTCCTGGGAAATGTTCCATAGCTTCGCGGGTGCGGTTGTGCAGAACCGAATAGAGGAAGAGAACCATCGGATCCTGTCATGACCCAGGGTTTGGCCATAAAATATTCAATATCCTCTTCGATCATATTGAACGACACTATGCTCGCTCCTCCATTGAGAACCAATTCGATGGCCGTATCCACAGCATTTTTTCCCAGACTATCGCTGATATACTGGAGGCTCTTTCCCTGCCATTCGGAATTATTCCGGGATGAGGCGATAACGAGAGTTTCAGGACCTCCTCGTCTCTCAATATTTTCGGCTATCTCCGCTTTAATTTTATCCAGTTGGCTGGGATCACTCAAAAGCTCATTCATCCGCCCTCCCGCTTGAACCCATCGTGGAACAACGGCGGCCGTGAGCGATGTACTCGATGCATTGTAGGGGTACTGATCGGCATAGACAACGACCCCTCGATCTCTGGCGGCCTCGATGATCTCACAAACATCTCTGGCCAGCCCCCAGACTGGCTTACCCAGAGCCTTTATATGAGAAATTTGGACCGGCACACCGGATTTTTCTCCGATTTCGATCGCCTCCTCGATGGCAGATAAAAGCCCGATGCTGTAATTACTCTCATCCCTGAGATGAGTGGCGTATATTCCATTGTATTTCTTGACAACTTTGCAGAGTTCAATAAGCTCTTCTGTACGCGCATAACTTCCAGGAGCATAAAACAAACCGGATGAGAGACCCAGAGCCCCTTCCAACATGGCCTGTTCAACCAGTGACTTCATCTTCATCATTTCTTCTTCATTCGGAGCTCTATCCGCATATTTCATTACCTCCTGCCGGACAGTGCCGTGCCCAACCAAATGAACAATATTGAGGCCAATTCCCTGCTCTTCCAGCTTGAGGAAATAATCATGGACATCATAAGTCCCTCCTCCGCAGTTGCCCTCAACAACGGTTGTTACACCCTGAGAAAGATAGTTGAGAGCATTTTTTCTTCTCTGATCCCTGATCCCATTGTCAGAATGCGTATGGATATCGATAAATCCCGGAACCACATACTTTCCCTCTGCTTCAATGATATGAGTGCCTTGAGTTCTCTTGAGTCTACCGATCTTTTGAATCCTTCCTTCTCTAATTCCTATATCCGCTCGATATCCCGGAGATCCTGAACCATCAAAAATAGTGCCGCCCAGAACAATCACCTCATAATTCTGTGCTTTACACGAGAAGACAAGACAGAGGAATACTATCAGAAGAAGTGTGCACCAAAACTTATTTTTCATAATTGTCCTTCTTTTTTCCACTCCTCTTTCTTAACTCGTTCTATGGGCCGCGCAGTCTGGGAAGGGCGCGTAGCTTTCCGTGTCTTCATGTTATATCTGTCACCCGGAGCGAGAAAAAAGAACTGCCCATCAGGAGGAATAACACTTGAGTTGTCGTAAATGACAACATAACTCTGTCCGATCACTTCGAACTGATCCCTCCGAACGACAATGGCCGTATTCTCATCAAGGCCGATTCCCAGCAGTCCGGGATTTTTTTTGATAACATCGATCATATCAAAATGACGGTTCCGTTTTAAAAGATGCTGATCGATGCCCACATTGCGGAGAAATCCCATCCCTTCCACATGGTCACCCATCATCACGGTATTTGTTTTTGAATCTCCCCGGACAAGATAAGAACCCTGGATGGTGGCTCCTGCCGAGGATCCTCCGATAACGCCTCCCCTCTCGAGCAATTTAAACAACTCTTCATGGGTTCGAGTATTAAGATAGGAATCAGCAAGACGCCACTGCCGGCCGCCTCCAAAAAAAACACCCCGGGCTTCCTGAATCGGTTTGACAAATTTTTCTGAATCGGCAACAGCCCGGTCTGTCGTGTGGAGTACGGTTAGATTTGTTGCGCCGACTTCCTTAAACTGAATCAACCCGGACCAGTAGGGGCCATACTCCTCCCGGCCTCCCGCTGTGGGGATCATAACAATGGGAGCGTCTTTTCCTCCGGCCAACTGTAAAAAGCGTTCGATGATAGCCGGATCCCGCATGGCTCCCCCTACGATGACCAGAGATCCATTGGATGGGCCGACTTCAGTGTCTTGAGCCAATCCCTGGCTGCAGAAGATACTTATAATAAGAACAATAGTCCAACAAAATGAAATTCTCGTTTTCATCGATCCTCCTCAATCAAAGAAAATAATCCTTATCTTATTCTCTCTTTTCTGAAAAGCCTAGCAGAATCCTCTTCAATATTACAACTGAAATATTCTCTATTGGGAATTGATTCCAACTTTTGGGGGAATAATTGTTCAAGATTGTATCCCTGACACTTGATCCTGATTTGGATTGACCTACATTTGACAATCTCTTTTAGTTTAAGTCTAATTGTTGTACCTGAAGTAAGGAGGGGAAATTGAAAAAACTACTTATGATTCTACCAGTGGCTCTGATTTTATGCTTTATGGTCGGCTGCCAGGACAAGGAAGCGATGGCAGAGCTTGAAAAGATGCAAGCCCAGGCAGAGGTTGAGGAGCAGAATAAGGAATTAGTCCAACGAATTTTAGAGGAGGGCGACAGGGGTAACGTTGCGATACTTGATGAACTTTGTACCCCTGACTACAAAATGTACTTTCCAAGCAATTCTGAACCAATAAACCTTGAAGAGCACAAGGAACTTTGGCAAGCGTTCATCGTCGCGTTTCCTGACTTAACACACAGGATTGATGAATTAATTGCGGAGGGAGACATGGTATCAACGCGAGAGACACTCAGTGGAACCCATAAAGGCGAGTTCCAGGGAATACCTCCGACAGGAAGGAAATTTGAGTTCAGCGCGATTTGTATTTGGCGCTTTTCCGATGGCAAGCTTGTGGAATATTGGTCAGACGGGAATATATTGGGCTTAATGCAGCAACTTGGCATGGAGCTTACTCCAAAGAAAGACTAAGCCAAAGGAAGAGAAGTAAGTTCCATCTTTGCTAATCTGGATTTGATTTGACTATAGTCTTTCATTCATCGACGATTTTGTACTCAAAGACACAGCACTCATCGAAGGGATCGAGGAAATATATGGAATCATCAAACATGATGAAATTGTCGAAACTTTGTATTTCCTCGGGAAGCGGTACATGAAAGAGAAGAACACCGTCAGAGTTGTAGATTTCAAAGGCATTGTAATCCTGGGGAATGAACTCATCCCGTTCTTTGATCTCGGGGACTTCCTTGATGAAGCTCAGAACCCAGATCCGGCTCAATCTGTCAATCCCTATTCCCCTCGAAACCAGTGTGGATTTCAATCGGTCGACTTGACGGGATTGACCGCCGATGTTCATGGTTTCCTTTACGGTTTTATATTCGACAGGGAATGGGAGCTCCCTGTCTATAGTCATTAAAATCTCACCGGTCGGGGAATATTTTTCGATCCTGTTCTGATAGGCGAAGGAGGCGTAGATGTTATCCTCCACGTCGAGAGAAAGATTCAGAACATTCGCACTCCATGAATCTCTTGGATTGGTCAGGAGCATGGGCTCCCCGAACTGATGAAGTGTGTTGCCCTCGAGGTCGAAAATTTTTAGAATTTTGTTTTCCAGGCTGTTCTCCTCGCGGAAATTCATGGAATAGCCCACCACATTCCCTGACTTCATGACACGCATGAAAAGTCCGTCATAACTCCCCATGGTGAAACGGTCTACATATTGTCCCATAAGATCGAATATCTGATACGTCGAATCCATACACTGAACGATCAGACGATTCTCTCCGCCGATTCCCAACAACATGGGATATTGAAATTCCCCGGGTCCCTGTCCTTGCCGCCCGAATTTCAGAAGAAAATTCCCGTCGCTGTCGAATTTTTTAATACAGTAGTCCCGTGAATCCAGCACAAACAGATTTCCGTCTCCATCCCTGGCCACATGGATGGGAAAAACAAACATAAGGTTTTCATCTTCCGACTCCATCTCTCCGATTTTTCGGACAAATTCCAAATGGGCGGCGGGTTCTGACGAGGCCGGCTGCCGGTTGTGGACAATGCGGATTCCATTTTTTGTTTCCACCGAGTAGTTGCTTTCTCCGCCGCACGACAAAAACAATCCAAAACCTAATAGAAGCAAATATAAAAGTGATCTTTTTAATTTCACACGGTCCCCCATGTCAGTTTTTTAAAATATACTTCAATTTTGATGAGCAAGCAAGTCAGACCAATGGAGTGGAACACAATACCCTTGAAGTCAAAAACTTGAGCTTGTATTTCTCACTAGAGTGAGTATGATTTTAGAGAATCCGTGTTTTTTTTCTATTGAGAAGGAGGGCTCTTGACCATGTTGTCTAAAAAGATATCCAAAATATTTAAAAGCTACTTTGTGACAGGAATCATTGTCATCGTGCCGCTGTTGGTGACTTACCTCGTCATCAGAGCTCTCGTCAATACCATCGGCAAACTGTTTGCTCTGCTTCCACTCAACCTCCAGCCTCAGACGTACATTCCTTTCTTTGGAGTCGAAATCATTATCGCCTTCATTCTCATCATTCTCATTGGTTTTTTGGTCAGCAACTTTCTCGGACGGAAATTTCTCGGACTCGGGGAAAAATTACTCGCCAAAATCCCCATTGTGAAAACAATCTATCAGGGAGTCAAACAGCTGACAACAGGAATCGTCAGTGACAAAAAAATGTTTTCAAAAGTCGTCTTGATCCAGTACCCGGTGAGAAACCTCCACCAGATAGGATTTGTCACAGGAGAGGATAAACATTTTGTCAAACGTGATGATGGCCAAAAGATGCTGAAAATATTTATCCCGACAACACCTAATCCCACTTCGGGATTCTTCTGTATCGTCCCTGAGAGTGAAGTCCAGTATTTAGATCTGACCGCTGACGAAGCTTTCAGGCTTATTATCTCAGCTGGCTCGGCCGAACCGGAAAAGATAAAGGCCTAGACACTCGGATCTTAATCGTTTACTTCGAATTCCCCAAGAGAGGATCTTCCCGGACAATAACCACTCCTTTCTGTGTGAGACCGCTGACTGTAAGCGTCAAGATGTAAGTTCCGGCTCCGGCAGGAGGCCCATCCAATGAAGCACCAAAAGACTGCCGGCGACGGCCATACATCCGGAACTCGTTCATGAGCTGCCGTCTAATCCGGTTATAGCCATCGGGAGTTTGGTCTTCTTGAAATTCTTCATGCAGCTGACTCAAACGTTTCTTCTGCTCTCGTTCAACCTGATCCTCAAGATCCTTGAACACTTTTTCCATTCGACCCAGCAGGAGTTTCGTCCTCTGTTCAGACGGTTCAAACCGCATATCCCATCTGTAGCGGTGGATTCCGGGAGTGCTATCAAGATGAACAATCCTTTTTGCACTTCCATCGAGTGACGCAATCTCCAGCACCGGTTTTTCGGTCGGTTGAGTTTTGATATAATAGTTGATGGTTGCCGTATTCCGGATTTCTGACGGGGAATTAGAAGGCGGGACCTGGGACATCGATAAAGGATTCTGGCCGATAAAAAGCTGATGCCCCATTGTCGCCCCCCGGCTGATTCCTTTCCAGAGGGTGGTTATGGGATTCTGAAAAAGGAAGGCGTCTTTTTCAAGGTTTTTGTCCGTAAGCTGTTGAAGCGGAGAGATATCATCGAGAATCCACGCTCCGCGGCCGTGTGTTCCGGCAATAAGGTCTCCGGCTGTGGGATGAATAAGTAAATCATGAACGGCAACCGTCGGCATCCCGTTCATCAGACGAGTCCATGTCTCTCCTCTGTTTAGAGAAACAAATACCGCAAATTCTGTCCCGACGAAGAGAAGGTTTTCATTCTTAAAATCTTCTCTAATCACGTACGTACTTTGTCCATCAGGAAGATTTCCGGTGATATTTTCCCAGGTTTCACCAAAATCCTCTGTTTTATAAACAAAGGGGCTAAAGACATCACTCCGGTGGCCGTCAAAGGTGACATAACACCGTTCCTTTTTGAAACTTGAAGCTTCCACACGGCTAACCCACATGCCCTCGGGAAGGCCCTGGATATTGGGACGAAGATTCGTCCAGCTTCGGCCATCCGTCTGTGTCAACTGAACATTGCCATCATCCGTTCCCGCCCAAATCAATCCCGGCTGCAGGGAAGATTCAGAAATGGTGACAATCGTGCAGTGGGTTTCGGCGCTCGTGACATCCCTTGTCAAACCACCGCTTTCTCTATTGATCTTTTCAGGGTGATTCGTGGACAGATCCGGGCTGATTATGGTCCAATTCTCACCGCGGTTGACACTTTTAAAAAGAAAGTTGGCTCCATAATAGAGCGTGTGCGGATTAAAGTGGGATATTACAAACGGCGTATTCCAGTTCATTCTGAGCACCGGACGATTGGGATCTTCCTGTTTGGAGATTTCCTTGTCCCAGTTGATCGTGTTCGATCGAGAAGGAGTAATGCCAACTGAGAGCTGGCGAAACAGAGCATGATTACGCCGTAAACGCCCACCCTGGCTTTCTGTATAGACTGTTGTCCAATCTGTCGGATCGACGGCCGTGTAAAATCCATCACCGCTGTGGAATTTAAACCAATGGTCGTTGAAAATTCCATTGAAATCACGGCTGTTGCTCGGTCCACCCCAGATACCGTTGTCCTGAAGACCTACATAGACTGTGTAGGGGTCACGAAGATCTGCAGATACGGCATAAATCTGGGCAATACAGTAATTGTCGAAAAAATTATAGTGTTCGCCGTGATCGTGTGTCAGAGAAACGCCTTTGTCATTGCCCACATAGTACCGGTCTTTGTTGTGAGGATCGAGCCACATGACATGAAAATCACCGGCAATTCCCGGCATCCCTGTCGAAAAGGTCTTCCCTCCATCAGAGGACACTTGGGCATTCGTTCCCATAGCGTAGGCACGCGAATCATCCATTGGATTTATATAGATTTGACTGTAGTAAAAAGGACGCGTGTTGTATCTGTTGATAAAAACCCATGATTGGCCTCCATCTTCCGACCTGTAGATTCCCGTTCCCAACTTTTTCATATTTTGATAATCTTCGGAGTTACGCCTTGGCTGGAATCCGTGCTCAACGATGGCCATAACAATCTGTGGATTATCCATGTAAATAGACAGACCGATTCGACCGAGATCTCCTTCAGGAAGTCCTTTGGTCAATTTTTTCCAACTCTTCCCGGCATCCCATGACCTAAAAATTCCGCCGTTTGGCCCACCTGAATCAAACCGGTGAGGCTGGCGCTGCCGCTGCCAGAATGCGGTGTAGAGAATGTCCGGATTGGAGGGATCCATCTGGATCTCCGTGCAGCCCGTTTTTCCGTCATCAGGGAGGCCGCCGGTCAATTTCTCCCAGGTTATCCCCCCGTCACTGGTTTTATAAAGCCCCCGCTCTCCTGTATATCCCCAGAGATGCCCTTGAGCCGCAACATAGAGAATATCCGGATCTGTGGGGTGCGCGGCCATTTTGGCGATGTGGTGAGACTCCTTGAGACCTAAATTAACAAACGTCCGGCCCCCATCAGTAGACTTATAGACACCATTTCCCCAGCCGACGCTATTTCTGACATTGGCCTCTCCCGTGCCGACCCAGATGATGTCAGAATTTTCCTGGAATAAGGCCACGGCACCGATGGACGCGGACCCGTAAGTATCAAATATCGGCGTCCACGTTGTCCCGGCATTGGTGGATTTCCATACACCGCCTGAGGCCGACGCCACAATCACATGCCTGTAGTCATCATTTAAAGCCTGGATATCGGTCACCCGGCCGCTCATATTCGCCGGTCCGATGTTTCGCCATTTCAAATCTTTGACATAAGCTTCCTGTTGAGACCGGGCTCTCCCGACTCCCAGTATGCAAACACACAACAGAATCAAACTCAAATAGACATACCATTTTTTTCGTCTAGACATGAATATCCTCCATTTCCGTTTTCTTGGCTTATTCATAAAATATGCCAACACCTTCATTTTCCAATAATATCAACTTTTAGCATTGTTTTCAGTAAAATCAAGACTATCACTTTTTTTGCTGGATAGTTTCTATAAAATGTCGGCATCTTTTACCCCAAGGGGGCGAGCCGATCTTACCACATCTGCCCCGTACGACCCGGGTTAGGTTGGGACGGATCGCGGTGGACAACCACAGCTTCATGGGCCGATGCCTCGCATCTGTAGCAACCTCAACTCGTGAATAATCCAAGCTATAAAAAAAATCTCTTTCTTGGTCTTCGATGAATCGAACTTAAGATACAAACTCCGCAAAAAACTGTCAAGCCAATAGAATTGGGGTCAGGCCTGCAAAACATGAAAAACTCTTTTTGGATAAAATAAATACCGAAATAGTTATTCATGTTTTGCAGGCCTGGCCCTAATTGAAAAATTGGCCTGGTCTTTTTTTTTGTATTATAATAGTTTAATGTCAAATTATAAGATTGCCATCATTGGGGCCGGGCCTGTAGGAAGCATCATGGCCGCCTATCTGGCTAGAAACGGCGAACATGTCTCCATAGTGGATACCAATGAGGAATTGATCACAGCCATCCGACAGAATGGGATCACACTCAACGAGAAAGAAAATAGCTTTAATGTACAGCTCAAAAATGCACTGCGATCCACGGCAGAGCTGAGTCCATTCGATATTGATCTTTTTTTTATCTCGGTGAAATTCAACTACATGGAGGCTCTGCTCGAAGAGATTAAACCTATCTTTAAACCGGGGCAAAAAATCATCGTCGTTCAGAACGGAATCGACAATGAAGAACTTGTCGCTGAAAAAATGAGCAAGACCGACGTTCTTCGATTTGTTATCAACTATGCCGGAATGCATGAGAAACCCGGCACGGTCAAAATGTCCTTTTTTAGTCCCCCCAATTATATCGGCGCCATCGATCCGGGAAATGAAGAGAAGGCCCAAGACATCGCCAAAATGCTCAGTGAAGCTGGTTTGGAGACAACCCTCACCTCTGAAATAAAAAAATTCGAATGGAAAAAGACTATCCTCAACGCCTCGCTCATGCCCGTCTGTGCCGCAACAGGTTTGACAATGAAGGAAGCCATGAGTCAAGAGGATACAAGATGGCTGTGCGAACAGATTTTGGCCGAAAGCATTCAAGTCGCGGCTCAATTGGGATTCACATACGGGGAAATTTTCTTCCAAACTTGTGTGCAATATCTCTCCAATGCGGGTCACCACAAGCCCTCCACATCCCTGGACCTCGAAGCCGGGAATCCCATCGAATACATCTTCCAACCCATTATCGACTACGGAAAAAAAGTCGGATCCCCAACCCCTGTACTCGAATCTCTCACCAGGGTTATGAAAGCGCTGGAAAAGCAGAAAAGAAAGACATAGAATCGTCAAATTGCACAAAACATATTTAAAAGTTGTCACAATTCTTTTTCTTCTACCCATAGCTCTCTTCCTCGTTGAATGTCAATCAAGCCGCCGTACGGCAGACTCTCAGAACAATGAATGTGTCATCCTGCTGCACGGCCTAGCCAAGAGTTTTCGCTCAATGGTAAAACTGGAAGAATACCTGTCAAACCGGGGATATAGAGTCATCAACCTCGATTATCCTTCAACAAAATCTCCCATACCGAACCTAGCTGATAACATTCTGGATGTGGCCGTGACCGAGTGGTGATGCTCAGCCACCCATTTATCATGCAGAAGGAAGCCGTCCTTGAACAAGTGGTCCATTTCCTCCGAGAGGGGAAATTTTCCCATCAGGAAGAAAGACCATGACAACACAGGTATCTCTACCATTATGGATTGTTCTGCTCCTTGGTTTCCTTGCATTGTGGACAATCGGACACAAAGTTTTTCTGCCTATTCTTAGGAAATCACTCAGAAGGCGTGAAAAAAGAGATGTGACTCAAATCAATAAACGGCTCGATCTCCAGTACTACACCAATTCTATCCACCACTTCTTTTAGCCATTAAATAATTAAAGGGACATCATACTTAATTCCGAAATTAAGTATGATGTCCCTTTAATTATTAGCGGGATTCGAGATCGAGAAGATATTGTTTTCGCCAGAGACCTCCGCCATATCCGGTGAGTTTGCCATCTGATCCGATGACTCTATGGCAGGGAATGATAATAGAGATTCTGTTATCACCGTTTGCTTTGGCGACGGCTCGAACGGCCGCAGGATTGCCGACTGCTTTGGCCTGATCCGCATAGGATCGCGTTTCACCAAAAGGAATGTCTAATAGTGCAGACCAGGCTTTTTCCTGAAACTTGGTGCCGCGAATATCAAGGGGAAGTGTGAACGTTTTCCTCTGTCCTTTAAAATATTCACCTATCTGAGAATTTAGTTCTCTAAAAACACTGTCCGTTCCCGGCAAAAAATCGGCATTCATCAAACGCTCCAGTCTTTTTAGCTGGGTTTCCAGCATCCGTCTATCGACAAATTCCAAAAGACAGAGACCCTTGTCTGAAGCTCCTGCCAGCATGGGACCCAAAGGCGTCAATATCCTCGTGATCCGGATGATCTGATTATGGGGGCTTTTACCCGGTGAAAATCCAGTCGTTTTCTTAAACGTGTCCGCAAAACCGCTCAAAGATTCATACCCTGAATCAAAGGCCGCGGCAATGACTTTTTCTCCATATTTTATTCTGCCAAAAGCCTGCGTGATCCTGAGAGTTCTCAGATAGGCTTGAAAAGTCATCCCATGATTCTTTTTAAACCAGCGCCGTACCCTGTGTGGATCCACACCTTTTTCCTTTATTTCCCAATCCTTCAATCTGATATCAGGATTATCTCTTATGTCTTCCATAAGAGGCTTGAGCCAGGAGGGGAATTCTCCTTTTTGACCTAGGGGATGACATGTTTTGCACGGACGGTATCCATGAAGAAGAGCTTCACGCACCGAAGTGAAAAACTCAATATTTTTTTTCAAAGGCTTCCTTGCCGTACATGTGGGCCGGCAGAAGATGCCTGTCGTCTTAACGGCTACAAAAAAGATCCCCTCAAAACGGCTGTCTTTTTCCAGCAGGGCATTATACATGGTGTTGTCATCGGGTAAAGATTGCGGCATAGGCTTCACTCCTTTTATTGTCATAACATAATATAGACATTTTTTTTGAAGCTGGAAACCGAAAAATGAACATTTATTTTTCTTTGACATATTATATAAAGGAAACCGCATCGCTGTAAGAACTTTTTGTTAGAGGCATTTCGCATGTTTAAAAATTATTTAAAAACAGCCATACGAAATCTCAAACGGTACAAGGGTTATTCTTTTATCAACTTGATGGGGCTGGCTATCGGCATCTCCTGCTGCATCATCATCCTGATCTACATGCAGGATGAATTCAGTTACGATCGCTACACGGAAGACTATGAACAGATATACCGCATAACTCTTACTATGCAGGCTCTCCTGACAGAGCAGAGTTACAGACAGCCCGCAAACAGCCCTCGTGGATCCCAGATCCATGTGCTGACAGAGCCAACAGCGATAAAGGAAACCATTAGACTAAAATATGTTATTCCCAGAATATTCAATACAACTTTTTCTTCTTCAATACCTAAACCACACCATCCTTCTTCATCATTGCCTCAATGTCCTTAACCGTACGGGGAATACCCGCTGTCAGGTTTTCACATCCATCTTCGGTAATAAGAATCGTGTCTTCAACCCGGACACCCAATTCCTCTTCAGCCCAGACAGCGAGAGGCTCATTAGCAATAACCATTCCCGGCTTTAGGACAGTGAGACGAGGACCTACATCGTGGACAGCCATACCTACATAATGACCGAAGCCACCCTGCATCCTCTTAAAATAATCTTTCGTTAGATCAAATCCATGCTCTTTCAATATCTCTGCAACTTCTTCCCTGCACTGCGTTGATGTGAGTCCTGGGCGGTACACCATCATGTTAGCTTCATGAACGGCATTGGCTGCCTCTAACACTTCTTTCTGCCTGGATGTAAATTTGCCGTTTACCGGATAAGAGACAGTAATATCAATATCATAATAGCCAACATCAGGGCCTACATCGATGACCAGAAAATCTCCATCCTCAAGTAAGCGGTCGTGTTTATAATAATGTAAATAAGGATGATTGGGGCCTGAACAGATTATGGTATAATACGCCAGGTTTTGGGCGCCCTCTTTTTTGCAGTAATATTCAAAGATGGCAGCCAATTCATATTCATACATCCCGGCCTGTGTGGCTTTCATCATCTCGATATGGGCATTGACAGCAATTCTACCGGCTTTCCGCATAAGATCGACTTCTGCAGGTGACTTAATAACCCTCAAATCCCAGATATTTCTAGAACAATCTTTAACCGACACCATGGGAAACCGCTCCTTAAGAAGTTTGACAAATTGGAGCTCCCTTGTCAGTCTTCCATCCCATTCATTGAGGGTCATGTCCCTTTGTCGAGCCCGAAATTTTTCGTTGGTGCATTCACGCATCAATTCTTCGGGCGTAAAGGATGTATAGAACACACTCACTTGTGAACTCAAACTGTTCAACATAGAAGAAAAACTCTCAATAGGACGTACACGTTCGATTCCTGTGACTTCTCTAGGATTTCTCACAAGATCGAAAGGGATTCCTTCATTTCTTGCAGAGCTTTCAGAAATTGTAAAAAAAAGCGTGCTTTCTTTTCTCTTCCCATCGATGATGAGTATTGCATTAGGGATTTCCACTCCGGAAAAGTACATAAAATCGTTATTCTGATAGAACTCCATATAATTGCCAGGGAGTTCCGCTCCTCGAATAATGACAATGCCATCAGGTATTGTTTCCATCAGATTTTGGCGTCTTGCCGCATACTCTGATTTATCAAACTGGAGTTGGCTGTATACAAAAGAGTTAAGAATCAGAAGACCTATTATACAAACAATCCAATTGAAATGTCGTTTTCTCATCCGTGCACCTCCTTTAAAAAAGATCGTCGACGTCTTCATTCCCGGATGGGAGCCGGCCGTATTTCTGTAGATACTGGCGGGGGGAGCACCACGGGTGAGAGGAGAAATCTCAGATGGCACTTCAAACATCTGTCGGCCTCGGCCATAGCTTCTCCTGCACTGTACCCGAGCTTAGGGAGGGCAAAAGATCCGGAGCGTTCCTCAACAGGAAGCTCAGCCATTTCGGCCCGATCAAAAGCACAAAAATTTTCTTTCCGGCCCCGCCACAAAAGCCCTTTATCAAAGAATCTCTCATTCTGCCAAGTCTCATCAAATCCACGGCCTCCCAGGAATCTATCGATCGACGAAGCGGCCCGCCTTCCCTCAGCCATGGCTTCCACGGCCGAAGCCGGGCCGAGCCGGACTTCCCCTCCGGCAAAAAAACCGGGTCTGTCGGTCTCAAGACTATTTGGTTTTGTTTTTATTGTATCGTCCTTTAAAATTTGTATACCACTGTCGGGAGGAAGGTAGTTGACATCCGGTTTCTGTCCTATGGCCAAAATGACACTATCGGCCCGGATATTTGTTGTATTCGATTCATCATAGACGGGACAAAAGTGGCCCTCCTTGTCAAACACAGAGACACAACCCATAAGTTCTACGCCCGACACATTCGTCCCATCGCCAGTAATTTTCTTGATCCCCCACCCCGGTTGAAGCACAATCCCCTCTTCTTCGGCTTCTTTGATTTCCCAGTCAAACGCCGGCATTTCGTCTCGCTGTTCCAGGCAGGCCAGAACAACCTTTTCGGCTCCGAGACGAAGAGCGGTCATAGCCGCATCCAGAGCCAAATTATCGCCCCCAACAACCACGACATTCTCACCCACATCGGGTGCCCATCCCTCCTTGGCTTCTCTGAGAAAATCCAAGCCCCAGTAAACTTCCGGGAGAGACATGCCGTCCACCTCTATTCTTTTGCTGGCTTGAGCTCCGGTCGCCAGAAAAACGGCATCCCATTTATTTTGATCCAATTCATGCCGGAAAAAATCCTCATCCACAGGACTGTTTGTTCGGATATTGACACCTATGGCCTCAATCATTCTGATTTCATGCAGTATGATTTGGCGGGGAAGGCGGTACTCGGGAATGGCCCATCGGAGCATCCCCCCTGCTTCAACCATAGATTCAAAAAGGGTGACATCGTGTCCAAAAATAGCCAGATAGTATGCCGCCACGAGTCCCGCCGGTCCGGCTCCGACAACAGCGACTTTTTTTCCCGTATGCGGAGCTGTTTTAGTCTTTTCTGTCACGATTGCATCTTTGGTTTCCAGAGCCAATCTTTTCAGATGGCAGATGGCAATGGGTTGGCTGATCTCTCCCCTTCGGCACTGCGTCTCACACGGATGATGGCAAATATGCCCCAAGCTCAGACCCATGGGAGTTTTTTCTCTGATGGTCCGGGCCGCTTCATCAAAACTGCCCTGGGCAATAAAGTGGACATAGGTGGGAACATCCATCTCCAAAGGGCAGGCAGCCCTACAGGGAATCAAAGCCTGTTTCCGGTCCCCGGGTTTGAGATCTTTATCCCGCAGGGCTCCCGTGGGGCAGACTTCGACGCACGCGCCGCAGTACACACACCCGGATTCCTTGATGGAGGGTTTTGTCGTCCCGACAGTAATCTTGCCTTTTGAACTCGTATAACCTAAAGCTTTCGCCCCCACAAGATCTGCACAGACACGGACACAGCGGAGACAGCCAATGCAGAGGTTGTAGTCTCTGATAAACAGCGGTTTGTTGTCTTCAACATGGAGATCTCCAGGAACATAACGGCTGATATCGTCCTTGAGGCCGACATATTCGGCAACCTTGCGCAGCTCGCATACGTCAAACCGAGGATGACTGGAAAATATTTTGGCCATATTGTCGAGCCGTTTGGCCTGAACTAAATCCGAAGATGTTATGATGTCCAAGCCTTCCTCGACCGGAGTAATGCAGGAGAGGACTGGCTCTTCCCGACCCTCAATCTCGACTAGACAGAGACCGCACCCGGTGTATCCTTCCGCCTTAGAGTCCGACTGAAATTCATTCTCTCCCTGATAGCAGACCTCGTCAGGCCGGCTCTCCTTAAACGACAGGAGGTCGGGATGAAAGCAAAGATGGGGAATATAAATCCCGGACTTCAGAGCCGCCTGCAGAATAGACTGCCCCTCATTCACATCGATGTCATTCCCATCGATATTAATTCGTATACTCATTTGTTACTATTCCCCTTGTTTCTTTAACGCGGTTTGGGAAGAGTCTCTAGGAAACGCGAGGGCTTCGGTTAAAACGAAAGCTGCCTGGAGATACGATGTCGGACAGAGCGGAAAACATTCCTTGCAGCTATAACACTCCTTCGAGGCTATTTCCGGAATGAATCTTATCTCCCGCCTTGCTCCACAGTTAACATATCCAACAGCATTTTTCTTCTTCACTTCAGCGCAGTATCTCACACATAGACCACAAAGAATGCAGAACGAGGACTCTTTTTCAAAACGGTCTTTGTCAGCTCCATACTCTTGAGCCAAATCCAACAATTGGGCTGAATACGGAGCATGAGCCAGCAGAAACTCCAAAATCATTTTGCGAATTTTATCTAGCTTCTCAGATCTGGTTTTGACTACTAAATCCTGTTCTACCGGATAGAGGCAAGCCGCAACGAGTTTTGTCCAGCCGCGAACTTCTACTTCTACCGTGCAAATTCGGCACCCACCAAAAGGTACTAATTTCTCGTAGTGACAGAGCGTAGGAATAAATATATCTGCACTTTGGGCTGCCTCCAGAACTGTTTTCCCTTCTGCTGCTTTAACTTCTTTTCCATCTATCAGCACGGTGATTTCACTCATCTCTTCATACTCTCCCATTATTCCCTGAACTATTCATAAATTTGGCCGACTTGGCCACGCCTCGCATCTGCCCGTGAACCTCGACTCGTGAATAATCCAGGTACATCCTTACTTCTCTGCCGGGAATTTCATCTTCTCGATGTTTGCCTCATATTCATCTCTGAAGTAGCGCAGCGTGCTCAGAAGCGGGTCGGGTGCCGTTTTCCCTAATGCACACAAAGAAGCCGCTCCAGTTACTTCGGATATCTCCTCCAAAAGCTCGATGTCCCCCTCTCTTCCCTTTCCATCACTAACACGGGTCACAATCTTAAGCATCTGCCTGATGCCTTCGCGGCATGGGACGCATTTGCCGCACGACTCATCAGAGAGAAAGTTGAGAAAATACCTGGTTACATCGACCATATTGGTATCTTCATCCAATACCAGCATGCTGCCGGCTCCTATCGGAGCTCCCAGTTTTGCAAGCTCATCAAAATCCAAAGGGGTGTCGAGGAGACTCTCGGGAATAGACCCTCCCATAGGTCCTCCAAAGTGAACCGCTTTGAGTTTCTTTCCCTTTGGAATTCCACCACCGATGTCGTATACGATCTCTCTGATGGTGGTCCCAAAAGGCACTTCTGCGACCCCTGTGTTAACGATATTACCGGAAAGGGATACAAGTTTTGTTCCCTTACTCCCCGCTGTCCCAATTCCGGTATACCAATCGGATCCCTTATTGATTATCAGCGGCACATTAGCCCAGGTTTCTACATTGTTCAGGTCACTCGGCTTTCCCCAAATACCACTTACCGAAGTGCGAATATATTTGGGTCTTGGCTCCGGGGGATTCCCTTCTATCGACCTCATTAATGCGCTGGACTCGCCGGAAACGAATATCCCTATATCAAGATGCACCTCAACATTAAAGTTGAAGCCGGAGCCAAGGATATTTTCACCTAAAAGTCCGTATTCCTTCGCCTTGGCGAGGGCCATATCAATATTGTTTTTTAATTGAGGCGTGTCATGACGGGTGTAGATAAATCCTTGATGTGAACCGATAGCATAGGCGCCGATTATCAAGCCTTCCAGCACACTATGCGGATTTCCCGTAAAGAGAGCTCTATCCATAGACGCTCCGAGCTCCCCTTCATGACCATTGACGATAACATACTTTTCTTTTCCGGGGGCATTACGGGCAGTCTCCCACTTCCGACCGGCAGGGAACCCACCACCGCCCCGGCCGCGCAAGCCGGCTTTCTTTATTTCTTCAAGAACTTGCTCCGGGCTCATCTCAAAAAGCGATTTGGATAAAGCGGAATAACCACCAACAGCCAGGTAGTCATCGATGCTCTTGGGATCAATCTTAGTGTTATTGCCGATAAGGTGCCGCATCTGGTTCTTGTAAAAAGGTATTTCAGACTGATATGCTGCTTTTTCGCCGGTATCCCGGTTTATGTAAATGAGGCGGTCAATCACTTTCTTCCCAAGCACAGCCAAAGAGACAATTTCCGGGACATCCTTCGGCGTTACCTCCACATAGCAGATTTCTTCAGGATAAATAACAACCATAGGCCCTTTTTCACAATAGCCATGGCAGCCGGTGGCTCTAATATCAACTTTGGTCTTTAAATCTTGTTTGTTGACTTCTTCTTCAAAGGCGCTGATTACCCTGCCGTTGCCAGGGCCAAGACAACCCATTCCCGCACATATCGCGATACAGGGCTTATCGGGATCTCTTTCTGACAAGACACGCTTCCTGAGTTCTTCCAATTCAGAAGCTGAATTTATTCTTGGCATAATCTTCTACTAGTCTCACTCATAGTTTTTCAACACTTCATTTTGTCCCTTAGGCATCAAACTGAAGGTTTTATGAAAGGTAACTATCTGCATTACCCGACTTAATGGTACGTCCAGTTTCTTACTGACCTTGTCCAATACTTCTTGAGGAAGCCAATGATTTTGGCTCTGAATCTCCAGTAATACTTGAATCAGCGAACGTGCTTTACCCTTATGTTTATTTATAATCTGATCGATTTTATCGATATCCACAGCCGCTGTCTTAACGTTCTGATTTCTTGCTGAAACATTAAGGTGTTTGGGGACTTCAGACGGGCTTAAGGCCAATTTATCACCGATTAATTCATTAAATAACCTGTTAAATTCTTCGCTGGTGAAAAATTTTTTATACGCTTCTTCTGTTCTAACAGACACTCTTAGCCTCTCCGATTGTACCAGCTTAATATAGGGGATGAGCTTCGCAACCGCCTCAAGTTTGAACTCAAGTTCATGCTCGTCTATGCCTTCGCCCTTGCCAAGAGGGCCCAACTTCTCTATCCTGGGGCCAAATTCATTCATTATATTGGCAAACATGATTCCTTCACCGGCGGATACCCATTCAAGTCTCAACCTTTCGGGATTCAGCCCAATGTGCTCCATCAATTTTTTGCATATATACACCATGCTAAGTGCATCATAATTTCCATGGGTAACATAATGGCAGTCGTTAAGATGACAACCGCCGATAAACACTGCATCCTGTCCGGTTGAGAACGCCCGGAATATGTGTGCCGGATCGACTCTGCCAGAACACATCAGCCTTATCGCCCTCATATGGGGGGGGTATTGATACCGGGAAACACCGGCAAGATCCGCCCCTGCGTAGCAGCACCAGTTGCAGAGAAATCCTAAAATCCTTGGTTCAAATTTATGCCCTGCAGCCATTCTCAACTCACTCCTTTGCCGGCTGGATCCTCTGCCAGGGGTGGAACCGCAGCATCGATCTGGCAAAAGACCTCTTCATCGGTATAGTGCTTTAACATAATGGCACTGGTTGGACACTTTGCATTGCAGAGACCATCGCCCTTGCAGAGAATAGTATTCACCCAGGCTCTTTTGCCTTTTGGTGTCTCACGAAACTCTATGGCACCATACGTACAGGCTGTAATACATGCTCCACACGATACACAATCGTGTTCCTTCACCTCGCAAACAGCACCGGAGGCTGTGACTGTATCCAAAGAGAGAAGAGTGACTGTCCGGCCGGCAGCTCCATAAGCCTGACTAATTGTTTCAGAAATATGCTTGGGGTAGTGCGCTGTCCCACACATGTAAACGCCCTCCACAGCAAAATCAACAGGCCTTAATTTTACATGGGCTTCCTGGAAGAAGCCATCCGGGCTCAAAGGTGCCTTGAACAACCGGGCTATTTCCCGACCTCCCTTCGAGGGAACAACAGCGGCGGACAGGACGAGTAAATCGGCGTCCAAAACGAGCCTCTGACCTAAAATGGGATCAGGGACAGTGACTCGTAAAATAGGCTTGCCCTCCTCTGTGGCCAATTCCACCTGGGGCTTGTCATCCGGTTCCCAGCGAATAAACTTTACATCTTTATCCGCTGCTTCGCGGTAATAATCCTCTCTGAACCCATAGGTTCTCATATCCCGAAAGAGAATGTAGATATCCATCTTCGGGCAAGTCTCTTTGAGTTTCAAGGCGTTCTTTACGGCCTGGCTGCAGCATACGCGGGCACAGTAATTCCTGTCTTCCTGTCTACAGCCGACACATTGGATCATCACCAGACTCCGGGAGTTAATCAGTCTTTTTTCACCCTTGGTGATCTGCTCCTCCAATTCCAACTGGGTCAACACCCTATCGTCTTCCCCATAAAAGTATTCAGTGGGCAAGTATTCGTCAGCGCCCGTAGCCAGGATGGCTGCGCCATGGCGTATCTCTTTGACCCTTCCTTCAGATTTCACCGTGGTGATGAAAT
>SDBU01001717.1_pt1 | contig 30439 bp, 31 predicted proteins | sample 2277071 | NCBI WGS metagenome assembly SDBU01 (sample SAMN10397929, study PRJNA504765) | marine sediment metagenome | isolation source: marine sediment core GS08_GC12, 126 cmbsf | place: Arctic Ocean: Gakkel Ridge, Loki's castle | collected 2008 | reverse complement strand
TCCTCGTGCCAATTATTACTGCTATTAAGCCTCAGAAAAACAAGAAGCGAGTAAATATTCACTTGGATGGAAAGTTTGGTTTTGGAATTGACCTGGAAAATTTTGTCAAATTTGGTCTAAAAGTAGAACAAGAGCTGACAGAAAAGGAGATTGAAGAGATTATTAAAAAGGCGGAGTTTCAGAAAACTTATGACAAATTAGTAAGGTTTGCAACTTTACGCCCTCGGAGCGAAAAGGAAATTAATGACTGGCTGAGAAAGTACAAAGTTCACAAAAGTATCCACAAGGAGCTCTTCATTAGACTAAAGCGGCTTGACCTACTTGATGACAAAAAATTTGCTCAGTGGTGGGTTGAACAACGAACCACTTTTCGTCCGAGAGGCAAAAGAGCTCTTAGTTTCGAGCTACGGCAAAAAGGAATTGACCGCGATTTAATAAATCAAATTCTTAGCGAAGTAAAAATCGATGAGCAAAAAATCGCCCGCCAACTTTTGAAAAAAAAGAAATACAAATGGGAAAGATTAGAAAAACTGGAGGCAAGGAAGAAAATGTCTGAGTTTTTGGCAAGAAAAGGATTTAGTTGGACAGTAATTAAAGAATCGATTGACGTTTTTAGCGAAAAAAGTTAAAATTAGAGCTGGAGAAAAGGAAAATATGGCAAAAGGGACTAAATTGTTTTCTTCTGCACTTGAAACCCTAAAAATTTAAGGGTTTGACCTCCTTTTCTCCAGTTAACCATGACTAAAGACGATATCAAAGTATTAATTAAAGATTTAAGACACCAGCGTGCGGCTTTAGAGAAAAAAGAGAAGACGCTTAAAACTCGTGAAGATGAGCTAAAAAAGCGGCTTGAAAAAGCCTCGAAAATGACTGTTGATGAGGCAAAAAAGATATTGCTTGACGAGGTTCAAAAAGGCTTGACAGCCGATGTAGCCAAGAAAATTAGAGGAGCTGAAGAGCGCATTCAACAGGAAGCCTCTGAAAAAGCAAAAGAAATTTTGGTTGATTCAATGAAACACGGTGCCACTTCTTATGTTGCCGAATACACTGTTTCTACCGTTCGTGTTCCCAACGAGGGGGTCAAGGGAAGAATAATTGGCAAGGAAGGAAGAAATATCAGAGCTTTTGAAAGAGAAACTAGGGTTGAGCTCGAACTTGATGAAGCAAATGAAATTAGGCTTTCTTCTTTTGACTCCATCCGCCGCGAAATTGCCAAACGAGCCCTCTTGAGTCTTATTAAAGATACAAGGATTCAGCCTTCAAGGATCGAGGAAGTGGTAAAACAAACTAAGGCACAAATGGAGGACGTGCTTTTGGAAGAAGGAAGAAAGATAGCGGAAGAGTGTGGAGTTTTTAAACTTCCGACAGAGATAATAAAACTTATTGGCCGCTTCAAATTCAGAACTTCATATGGGCAGAATTTAGCCATTCATACTATTGAGGAGACAAAAATTGGTGTGGCTATAGCCAATGAAGTTGGGGCAGATGTTGAAACTATTCGATTGGGTTGCCTGCTTCATGATATTGGGAAAGTTGTTAGCGATGAGGAGGGAACACATGTTGAAGTTGGTGTGTCGGTTCTCAAAAAACACGGATTCCCAAAAGAAGTTGTTGCTTGCGTGGCTGAACATCATGAAGATAAACCCTTCTCCGCGGTTGAGTCCGTGATTGTTTGGATCGCCGATGCTATTTCTGGGTCCAGACCAGGTGCCCGTTATGAACCCCATGAGGATTATGTTAAGAGGATGGACAAAATTGAAAAAATAGCCGCAAGTTTTGACGGCATAGAGGAAGCCTATGCATTTCAGGCCGGCAGAGATGTCCGTGTCATTGTAAATCCAGAAGAAGTTGATGATGATAAAACCACCATCCTTGCCCGCGATATTACCAAACGTCTTGAGAAAGAAGCAGAATATGCAGGCCAAATAAAAGTTACTGTAATTAGGGAGTTTAGAGCAACCGGCACTACTGCCGCAAAGTAACTTTTGCCCAGAAACTTGACATTTATTTTGGTTTCCTCTATTCTTTTTAGCTGTAATGACTAAAAAGGATATGATTAACTTGGTGGCCCGAAAAGCCCACCTCACCAAAAAGGCAGCAGAGGAGGCAGTCGATGTCTTTTTAAATGAAATTGGCCGCGTTCTTTCTAAAGGGGAAAAAGTAGTTCTTTCTGGTTTTGGCACTTTCAGGGTGATTTCAATGAAAGGAAAGACGGTTAAAATTCCCGGGACCGAAAAATTAGTAACCATCAAGCCCCATCGTTCTCCACGCTTCACTTCAGGAAAAAGACTTAAACGACAGGTCACTCGGTAAGCTGTTATAATTATCCTAATGGATCGCGCGATTATTGTTGATCGTTTAGTTAAAAATTTTGAGATTACCGAGAGAAAACAAGGGTTGGTGGGCAGTATTTCTTCTTTAATTTCTTCTAAGAAAAAGACTGTTCGGGCTCTTCGCGGGATTTCCTTTTCAATAAAAACAGGTGAGCTAGTTGGTTTTATTGGTCCTAACGGTGCTGGGAAAACCACGACTTTAAAAATTTTGTCTGGACTGCTTTATCCCACCTCAGGTTTTACCCAAGTTTTAGGTTTTGACCCCTGGGACAGAAAACCTGAATTTTTAAAACAAATCTCGCTTGTTATGGGTCAAAAGAATCAGCTTTGGTGGGATCTTCCTGCAATTGAGACCTTGGAGTTAAACCGGGCAATTTATGAAATTCCCAAGAAAAGATACGAAGAAAGCCTAGACGAGCTTACCAAGATGCTTGAAGTAAAAAGGCTCCTTAATGTCCAGGTTAGGCGCCTTTCATTGGGCCAAAGAATGAGACTTGAGCTTGTGGCGGCTCTTCTTCACAAACCTAAAATACTTTTCCTCGATGAGCCAACAATAGGCTTGGACGTTGTAGGTCAACAGAAAATGCGTGATTTTATCTATGACTATAACAAAAAACACGATGCGACTATTCTTCTTACTTCTCATAACATGGACGATGTTTTTGATTTGGCAAAAAGAGTGATTGTTATTGATAAAGGAAAGATTCTTTTTGACGGAGATTTGCGGGAGCTTGTAGACCGTTTTGCTAAAGATAAAATAATCAAAGTTTATTTATCTAAAGAAGCAGATATTAAACAATTAGAAAGAATCGGAAAAGTTAAAAAACTGGATTTCCCCCAGGCCGTTTTATCTGTTCGCCGAGCCACCGCGGCTGTAGCGGCGGCAGAGCTTCTTCAAAAACTTCCTGTTGCCGATTTAACCATAGAAGAAGAACCAATCGAAGAGATAATAAGGAAAGTGTTCAGCGGTGAGGTAAAAGTAGACAAAGATGAAAAATGAAAAAGTATTTGTCTGTTTTTAAAATCTCCTTCCAACAAGAATTTGCTTATAGGGCCAACTTCATCATGTGGAGAGTAAGAAATGTGATGCAAATATTCTTGGTTTTTTTTCTTTGGAGTTCTGTCTTTGCTGATCCCCAAACAGAGGTTTTTGGTTACAACAGAGACAAAATTTTAACTTATGTTTTTGGCATTCTTATTCTTCGAGCTCTGGTTTTATCTGCCAGAGCGGTTGATATAGCGGGAGAGATTTCAAGAGGTGATTTAACTAACTATCTGTTAAAACCAATAAGTTATTTCAAATATTGGTTTACCCGTGATATTTCCAGTAAGGCATTGAATATAAGCTTTGCGGCTGTCGAAGCAACCTTGCTTTTTGCCATTTTAAAGCCACCTTTTTTCATCCAGAATAACCCAACTCAAATTGCCGTCTTTTTGGTTTTTTTAGTTTTAGCCATTGTTATGTTTTTCAGCCTTTTGATACTAGTTAACATGATAACTTTCTGGTTGCCAGCGTCAGGCTGGGCAGCCCAGTTTCTAATTGTCGGAATAGCAACAGAGTTTTTGTCAGGAGCCATTTTCCCGATCGATATTTTACCTTCCTTTATTCAACAAATTTTATACGCCCTTCCTTTTCCTTATCTTTTATTTTTCCCGCTGCAGGTGTATCTAGGGAAAGTTGGGGGAGGAGCAATGTTTAAGGGACTGCTTATTGCCGGAGCCTGGGTTGTGATTCTTGTCTTTGCCATGAATGTGGTCTGGCAAAGAGGTCTTAAAAAATATACAGCCGTAGGAAGATGATAAAAAGAATTCTGTATTACTTCAAAATTTGGTGGATGATGAGCAAGAACTCTTTCTTGTCTATGTTGGAGCACAGAGTTGGTATTATAGTTTTTTTGCTTGGCAAGATTTTAAGATTTGTCTTCTTCATGGCATTTATCTATTTTTTACTTGTCAAAACTAAGACTCTGGCAGGTTATACCCTTAATCAAACCATTTTCTTTTTTCTAACATTTAATTTAGTTGACATCTTTGCTCAATTTTTGTTTCGGGAAGTTTATAGATTCCGTCCTTTGGTGGTTTCCGGTAGTTTTGATTTGGTTTTGACAAAGCCGATAAGTGCGCTTTTCAGGTCTTTGATGGGCGGGGCGGATATTCTCGACCTTATCACAATACCACCTTTAATTGGAGGTATTTATTATATGGGAACCCTTTTGAACCCCTTGTCTTTTCAGGTCTTCTTTTATGTTCTTTTAATTATTAATGGACTGATAATAGCAACTGCTTTCCATATTGCTGTTCTTTCTTTAGGAATTATAACCTTAGAGATTGATCATACAATCATGATTTATCGAGATTTAATCAATTTTGGCCGTTTTCCAATTGAAATTTACAGCCAGCCCTTAAAAGGAATACTAACCTATCTTATTCCCGTAGGAATTATGATTTCTCTTCCTGCCAAGAGTCTGATGGGAATGGTTACGCCGATTGGGGTTTTAGGCTCTTTTATGTTTGGAGCAGCATTGTTCTTTCTCTCAGTCAGGTTTTGGAATTTTGCTCTAAAATATTACACAAGTGCATCAAGCTAGTAGAATGAAAAAGCTTTTGGTTATCTGTGGCCCAACCGCAACCGGAAAAACTGGTTTGGCACTCCATTTGGCCAAAGAGTTTAATGGCGAGCTGGTTTCAGCTGACTCAAGACAAGTTTATAAAGATCTTGATATAGGTACTGGTAAGGATTTGCCAAAAAGTTCAAAGTTTAGAGAAAAGAATCCAAAGTTACCTGGGTATTATGAAATAGAAGGGGTGAAGGTTTGGGGATATGATTTGGTTTCTCCTAAAGAAGAGTTTAGTGTTGGACAGTACATAAAAGTAGCCAATAAAGTTATTGAGAATATCTGGTCAAGGAAAAAACTCCCGATTTTAGTTGGAGGTACTGGTTTTTATATTAAAGGTATAGTTGATGGGATATCAACAGCCCTTATTCCTAAAAACAAAGCAGTTAGAAAATCGCTTGAAAGAAGAAGTATTAAAGAACTCTTTAATACTTTGGCTCAACTGGCGCCCATTCGAGCTGGCTCAATGAATATTTCGGACAGGAAGAATCCGAGAAGACTTATTCGGGCAATTGAGGTTGCCCAGTGGAGACTAAAAAGCGGTGCTAAAGCTAAGGCAGAAAAGGATGATTTGGGGAGTCAAGCCCCCGCTCTCTTTGTTGGCCTAACTGGTCCAAAGAATTTTCTTTATCAAAGGATTAAGAAAAGAATTAAAGTAAGACTGAGACAAGGGGTAGAGGGTGAAGTTGAAAAACTTTTAGAGAGCGGAGTTTCCTGGAAAAATCAATCAATGGATTCTTTGGGCTATAAACAATGGAAGGGTTATTTTGAAAGGAAGATTACGAAAGAAAAAGTTGTTAGAAAATGGGAAAGAGAAGAATGCAAATATGCTAAAAGACAAATTACCTGGTTTAAAAAAGATAAGCGAATAAATTGGTTTAATATTAAAGACAGCAATTGGCAGAAAAGCGTGGAAAAATTGGTTAAAAAGTGGTATTCTACAAAACACAATGCCAGTGCCAAGAAAAATTGAAATTTCTCACAGGACCATTATTTTTACTGTCGCTTTTCTAATCCTTCTTAATTTTCTCTATTTCATCAGGGATATAATTTTGCTGATTTTCGTCGCCCTTCTTATTATGACGATCCTTAACCCCTTGGTGACCAAGCTTTCTAAATTTAAAATTCCAAAAGCTTTATCAATTTTAGTTTCCTATGTGGTGATTTTTGGACTTATTGGTGTGGTTCTGGCAGGAGTAGTTCCTCCTTTAATTGAACAAACAACGAACTTTGTTAATGGGCTACCGGGATATTTGGAAAATTTAGGTGTATCGAGCATTGTCAGTCAACAAATAATAAGCCAGTTTTTAGCTGGGATTGGAGATTTTTCTGCCCAGGTGGCAAAAACAACAATCTCGATTTTTTCAAATATTCTTGGCATTCTCGCGGTTTTGTTCTTTGCATTCTATCTTCTTTTATCAAGAGATAAACTTGATGATCAGTTGGCTGCTTTTTTTGGAAAAACAAGAAGTAAAAAAATTGCTAAGTTAATTGACGCACTTGAGGAAAAATTAGGTGGTTGGGCCAGGGGAGAATTGATTTTAATGATAATGGTCGGTGTTTCAACTTATGTGGGTTTGAGACTTTTAGGTATTCCTTTCGCTTTGTCTTTAGCAATGTTAGCTGGTCTTTTAGAAATTGTTCCCTATATTGGACCAATAATTGCGGCAATCCCCGCCATTATAATTGGTTTTGGGATTTCACCTGTCATAGGACTAGCAACAGCTGCTTTAGCATTTCTCATTCAGCAGCTTGAGAACTATGTTTTGGTACCCAAAGTGATGGAAAAATCTGTTGGCGTCAGTCCGATTATTACGCTTCTTTCTTTGGCAGTTGGTTTTAAGATTGCCGGCATTGTCGGTGCCCTTATTTCCGTGCCTGTTGTTATCACTCTTCAAGTTCTTTCTAAAGAATATCTTCTTTCCAAATAGACCCCTTTTTGGTATAATATTGACACTCTGGAGGAAGGACAATCGCTCGCCTTAGGCGAGAGGAAAGTCCAGGCAGCTGAAGGCAGGGTGGTCTAGTGTAAGCTAGACACGGGTAACCGCTAGTTAGAGCCACAGAGACTACAACTCATCTCTTTCACCCTAGTAGGGTGGAGAGGAAGAGGGTGAAAAGGGGCAATCCTCCCCGCTGCAACCTCCGACCGGGACGTTATCAGGATGCCTTCCCGAGTCCCAAGGCTGAGGGCTTAGACAGATGATTGTCTGAAACAGAACCTGGCTTACTATTCTCCAGAGTACGAAACGGCTCGCCAAAAGGCGAGCTTTTTCGTTGGCTCTCCTTGTGTAAAACTTGACTTTTGTGTGAAAAATCGGACAGAATTAGTAGGAAGGTAAAAAGGGGGTGAGAAAAACTTGAACGCACTATCTTCATGGCAAACAGCACTTATTGCCTCTTGGGGGCAAGTTTGGGTTTCCTTTTTGGGTGTTTTGCCAAGCCTTTTGGGGGCAATTATCGTTTTTGCCGTCGGTCTTATTTTGGCTTACTGGGCTAAACGCTTGGTTTTAGAGATTTTAAGATTGGTGAGACTGGAGAAGCTGACAGCGTCTGCTGGAATTGATCAGTATCTTAGAAAAGCTGACATTAAACTTAGTTTTGTAGAACTTTTGGCAGTAATAGTTGAATGGCTGATTATTTTGGTTTTCTTCTTGGCAGTCGTTGAGATTTTAGGTCTGACTGTCGTTTCTCAAGTATTGGTACGGGTGCTTGGTTATATTCCTAATGTAATCGCGGCCGCTTTAATCTTTGCTGCTGGTTATATAATAGCCGGGTTGGCAGGTGGTTTGGTTCGCGGAGCATTAGCTTCTATAGACCATGATATTGCCAAACCAATTGGCAGGCTTGCTCGTTGGGTCATTTTGGTTGTCGCATTTTTGGCGGCAATAGATCAGTTGCAGATTGCCCAGGGTCTTATCGCTATATTTTTCCAAGGATTAACTTACACAGTTGTCTTGATCGTCGGTCTTTCAGTTGGTCTTGGGGCAAAAGATCTAGTATCAAAGATTTTAAGCAGCTGGTACGAAAAAATTCATAAGTAAGGGAAGAGAATAGGAATACATTACTGCTCTCTAGGAAGAGTAGTGGTCTGAATTAAGCAGATACTAAAGTTCCGATTTTCTCTCCTTTTAGTATTTTGCCAATAGAGCCTAGTTTTTTAATGTTAAATACTATTATTGGCATCTTTTGTTTTTTACACAAAGCAAAGGCGGTTGCATCCATTACTTCAAGGTTCTTTTCTATGGCTTCTTGGTAAGTTAATTGTTTGTAGAGTTTTGCTTTAGGATTTTTGTTTGGGTTGTCAGAGTAAACTCCATTGACATCTGTTGCCTTTAAAATTACATCACATCCAATTTCAATAGCTCTTAAAGCGGCCCCAGAATCGGTAGTGAAAAAGGGGCTTCCGACTCCTGCCGTAAAAATAACTATTCTGCCTTTTCCTAGGTGTCTTTGAGCCCTGCGTCTTATATAAGGTTCGGCAACAGCTTTAATTTCAAAGGCAGTCATCATACGAGTTGGTGCCCCAAGTCTTTCCAGGGCTTCCTGAAGAGCCATTCCATTTATAATAGTGGCTAGCATTCCCATATAATCGGCTGCTACCTCGTCCACTTCTTTGTTTCTCTCTCTTCCTCTAAAGATATTGCCGCCACCGACAACTATTGCTAATTCAATTTTGGTTTTTTTCCATGCACTGATAAGTTCTTTGGCGATCCTTTCGTAAGAAGTGAAATCTATACCTTTACCATTTTTATCACCAAAAAACTCGCCACTGAGTTTGAGGAGGACTTTTTTGTATTTTAGCACTTTAAGTATTATAGACAAAAAATAACAAAATGGATATAGTATATTTATGCGTCTAGTTGTCCAAAGAGTAAAAAGGGCTTCTGTTTCAGTGGTTGGGACTAGTGAGACTGTTGGGAAAATCAGGAAGGGACTTCTTGTTTTAGTAGGAGTGAAAGAAGGTGACAGCAAAAAGGATGTTGAACTTTTAGTAGAGAAACTTATCAAGCTTCGGATAATGTCTGATAAGGTTGGCAAGATGAATCTGTCAGTCAAAGATGTAGGCGCTTCTATCTTAGCTGTTTCGCAGTTTACCCTTTATGCGGATACTTCTAAAGGGAACAGACCCTCTTTTATAAAAGCAGCCAACCCTAAGTTGGCCCAGGAAGTTTATGAGTATTTCGTTGCCCAATTAAAAGAAAAGGGAATCAAAGTAGAGACTGGAAGATTTGGTGATTATATGGAAATCTCAGCCCTCCTCGATGGTCCAGTAACTATTGTTATTTAGGAAAGCTGTGTTTCAAGACAAAAGGAATCCTGCGATGCAGGAGTTCCTTTTGTTAGGATTTTCAAGACTGAATTAACCTCCAATCCTGAACATAGTGGTGCCGCAAACTTCACAAGTTGCCTTAGTGGCCGGTTTGCCATTTTTCATTGTCACCTTTTGAGGGTTCTTTCCCTCTCTTTTTTCGCGACATTTGACACAATACATTGCCATATTCTTCACCCCCTCTCGTTAGAACAGAACCTTAACGTTTCCAGGCTAAGTATATCATTATTTCCAAGCTCAGAACGAGGCTAGCTAGAATAAGACTTCTTGTAATGTCACTCTTTAAGCTGACTAAATCGGTAAGATTAGCCAGCTTTTTGGCTTTTTTCGAGTCTAGCTTTGATAGAAGGGTAGTTCTAGGCTCATTTTTAAATTGGCTCTTGACAGCAGGCTCGAAAATGAATTTATGCTTTGCTTGAACCTTTTGTTTTCTGGTTCGTCGCTTAGCCATCTTGGCACTTACTTTACTATTGTTTTCGTCTTGACACAAGTTTACTAAGATGACTAAAATGTCTGAACCAAGCGAAGCTTGTTTTGTTTTTTATGTCCTTTCAGGAAATTATTTTAGGAATAATGGTTGGTTGGCTGGTGGTATTAACCACTGGCCTTATTTTGATTCTGAAGTTTTTTAATCGTTTGAGTGCGGGAGCAAAAGGAGAAGACTTAAAGAAGGTTTTAGATAGAGTTTTGGTCACCCAAATTAAGAACAGCAAAGATTTGACAAGGATTGATAAAGAGATAAGGAAACTTGAGGAGCAGGGAACTTTACATGTCCAAAAAGTAGGGCTAATTCGTTTTAATCCCTTTAGGGAAACAGGGGGAAAGCACAGCTTTTCCTTAGCTCTTTTGAATGCCAAAAACACAGGTGTTGTTTTAACGGGCTTACACACAAGAGAGAGGACCAGGCTTTATATAAAGGCTATTAAAAAAGGCAAGAGTGAGCATGAACTTTCTTTCGAAGAAAAAAGGGCTCTTACAAAAGCTCAAGAACGGGGTTAGACTAAAATATGAAAGAAAAAATTTTAAACTTTATTAACTCCCGTTCCTTCATGGTAACTCTTGCCTTTTTGGGACTTTATCTTCTCTCAACCGGCGCTTCCTTGGCGATTTTCTCTTATCTCAAAAAAGAACCCATAATAGGTCTTGGTGGAGGAATTGAGTCGGCCCGTTCCAGAATTAATTTGGACCTACCTAGAACAGAAGAGTGCCCTATTAATGGAGGAATGTTTACCAAAATTGAAGAGAATATTTGGGAAGAAAGACGCCCCATTGTCACCATTATTGAAAATCATACGGAGTCACGACCTCCATCAGGCTTGTCACAGGCAGATGTTGTTTATGAAGCAGTGGCTGAGGGTGGAATAACCCGGTTTTTGGCGATTTTCTACTGTGGAGCGGCAGCGGCAGACGTCAAGATCGCCCCGGTTAGATCTGCCAGAATTTATTTTATCGATTGGGCAGCAGAATATGGAGATAAGCCAATATTTATGCACGTTGGTGGGGCTAATGATTATGCTGGCTTTGGGGAAACAGTTAAAAAAGCTCAAGCATTAGAGGCATTGGAAACTTTGGGTTGGAGAGTAGCCGGGGGTAATGATTTTGACACTACTTATGATTCGGGCTTTCCAGTCTTCTGGAGAAATTATGAAAGATTGGACCATCCGGTTGCTACTGAGCACACAATGATGGCAAGTCTAGATGCTGCTTATGAGCAGGCATTAGAGAGAGACTTCGGAGCAAAAGATGCTGGAGGAAAAGCATGGGATAAAAACTTTGAGTCTTGGAAATTCATAGATGGTAGCCCTAGCGACTCACCTTCAGCCACAGAAATTTCTTTTGAGTTTTGGAGTAATCAGCCTGATTATGATGTAGTTTGGAAATATAATACGGAGGATAACTCTTATCTTCGGTATAATGACGGCAGTTCCCTTAATGATCATGAGACGGGTAATCAACTTTCAGCTAAAAATGTAGTGATACTTTTTGTCAAAGAGACGGGGCCAGTTGACATAAACAAACACATGTTGTATACAACAACTGGAAAAGGAAAAACATTGGTTTTTCAAAATGGTGAGGTAATTGAGGGTACTTGGGAAAAAGATTCGAGAACTGATAGAACTCATTTCTACGACAAAAAAGGAAAAGAAATATCCTTTGTAAGAGGACAGATTTGGATAGAAGCAGTACCCACTGGAAATGAGATAAGTTATTAGTCCTGCCCCTGGACAAAATGGCTAATCTTGGAGATATAATCACTTCAAAAGTAAGAATAAAGATTTTAGAGCTTTTCTTGGCTGATCTTGAGGAAATGTATCATGTGCGAGGAGTTGTTAGGGAGACCAAAGAAGAAATAAATGCAGTCAGGCGAGAACTGCAACGACTTGAAAAAGCAGGAATTCTTAAAAAAGAACCAAGGGGAAACAGACTTTATTATTGGTTGAGAAAAGACTATCCTTTTTTCGGAGACTTTCTTTCAATAGTGGCAAAAACAACCGGATTAGGATTGGCCTTTATTGAGAATAGAAAAAAGATTGGAAGGATTTCCTCCATTATGTTTTCGGGCCGGTTTGTGAGAAGGAAAGGAAAGAAAAAAGAAGACGAGGTTGATATCTTAGTAGTCGGGGAAGTTGTTTTACCTGAGCTGGCGAATTTGATCCGGATAGAGGAATCAAAAAGAGGGAAAGAGATAAACTATACCGTTATGAGCCGTGAGGAGTTTGATTTTAGAAAAAAGCGACGTGACCCTTTTCTTCTCGGAATTTTGGCAGGCAGCCGAGTGATGGTGATAGGTGACGAGGAGGATTTGGTTTCTTAAATGTACCTCTCTGCCCCCAGAAAATTACTTCTTAGCCCGAAAGTTCGAACTTTTTTTATTCTCATTCTCACCCTCATTGCTTTATTTATTTGTTTACCCGAACGAATCTCACGGTTTGATCTTGTTTTGGGGCTTGATTTGGCTGGTGGCAGTCATTTGGTTTTCGAAGCTGATACATCAGATTTGCCAGAAGAGAAGAAAGAAGATGCCATAACCGCCTTGAGAGACGTGATTGAAAGAAGAGTCAATCTCTTTGGAGTGTCAGAACCCAATGTTCAAACAGCTTCTTTTGAAGGACGTGACAGGGTGATTGTTGAACTGCCAGGAGTAAGAAATACAAAAGAGGCAATTGGTCTTATTGGTAAAACTGCCCAACTTGTCTTTGCCGAGGTTGTTGATGAAGAAGAGGGGGGTTTAATTCCAACCGATTTAACCGGGGCCTATTTAAAAGAGGCCAGTGTTGTTTTTGACAGAAATACGGGTAAACCGGCTGTTTCCATAGAGTTTTCAAAGGAGGGTGGAGAAAAATTTGCCAGCCTTACTGAAAAAAACCTGGGTAAACCTTTAGCCATTCTTTTAGACAACCAGATTGTTTCAGCCCCGATTGTTCAAGAAAAAATAACCGGCGGTTCAGCTCAAATCACTGGTGATTTTAGCTCGGATGACGCTAAGAGTTTGGCCGTCCAACTTAATGCAGGCGCCCTACCTGTTTCTGTTTCACTGGTTGAAGAAAGAACTGTTGGGGCAACTTTGGGAGCTGAATCAGTTGAGAAAAGCATAAAAGCGGGTTTGGTTGGGCTGGCCATGGTGCTTTTCTTTATGATTCTTGCCTACGGAAAACTTGGTCTATTAGCCGATGTGGCGTTAATTATTTTTGGCATTTTAACCCTGGCTCTTTACAAGTTAATTCCTGTGGTTTTAACCCTTCCCGGTATTGCTGGATTTCTGCTTTCCGTTGGCATGGCGGTGGACTCAAACATTTTGATTTTTGAAAGATTTAAAGAGGAGAGAAAAAGACGTGATTTAGCTAATGCTCTGGAAGTTTCCTTTGGTCGAGCCTGGGATTCAATCAGAGATGCCAATATTGCCACCTTAGTGACCGCATTTATTTTGGCAAACCCGCTTGATTTTTCTTTCCTACACACCTCGGGTCCAGTCCGTGGTTTTGCCATCACCTTGGCCCTTGGTATCGGTATAAGTTTGTTTACTGGAGTTGTGGTGACAAGAAATTTGTTGAGGGTATTTGTGAAAGAAAGAAAAGAGAAATAATATGGATTGGCTAAAGTATAAAAAAATTTATTTTGCCGTATCGGGTTTATTAATTGTTACTGGGATATTCAGTTTGTTAACTTGGGGATTAAAACTTGGCGTTGATTTCAAGGGTGGAACAATTATCGAATATAAGTTTACAGACCCTATCTCGACCGAGAAAATAACTAAAGAGATTGAGAAAGAGGGAGTAGAAATAACCTCAATCCAGCCAACAGGAGATAACTCATATCTTTTCAGACTTCCGCCTATCAAGACAGAAGAGAAGGGAAAAATAGGTGAAACACTAGAAGGCTTAACAGAAGGCGGAGTGGATGAGCTTAGGTTTGAAACAGTTGGCCCCTCGATTGGTCCTGAATTGGTCAAAAAGACGATTTATGCTATTGCCATTGCGGCTGGGGCAATCCTTCTCTGGGTTGCTTTTCAGTTTAAAAGTTTTAAGTTCGGAATCTCTGCCGTCTTGGCCATGTTTCATGACAGTTTTATCTTAATCGGTTCATTTAGTCTTCTGGGCCATTTCCTCTCGGCTGAAGTTGATTTTCTTTTTGTTACCGCCCTTTTAACAACTCTTTCCTTTTCTGCTCACGATACAATCGTTGTTTTCGACAGAATTCGCGAGATTAATAAAAAATATGGTGGTGAGTTAAAGGACATTGCCAATCGGGCCCTTTCTGAAACAATGGTTCGCTCTTTAAACAACTCCTTCACTATAACTTTTATGATTATTGCCCTGCTCTTAATGGGAGGCTCAACAGTGAAATGGTTTGCTGCAGCTTTATTGATTGGGACGATTTTAGGTACCTATTCTTCTCCCTTTGTCGCCGTCCCTCTCCTGATGGCCTGGGACAGTTTTGCAGGAAAACTTAAGAACAGGAAGCTTCTAAGAAGGTAGGTTTTTTTGGAGTTCTTTTTTGGTTTTCTTTAGGCGGGCCATTAAGGCTTTTTTATCATTCTCAATTTTTTTATTGACAACCTTTCTATAAAGCTCATCTAATATCCTGCCCACGGTTGGGCTAGGCGGAAGCTTGAGTTCTTTCATAACATCGTTACCGGTAATTTTTAAATCGTGAACAGTAAAGGGCTGTTTTTGGACTTCAACCAGCCGTTTTTTAAATTTCTCTAAGCGCCAAGAAGTTTCTCTTGCACCACCGCCAAGTCTGTCCCCAACGCGCAAATCTATCATGTCTTTGATGTTTTCTTTACCAACGCGCTTGATAAAACGCCTAATAGCAGAATCTGTTTGTCTTTCGTCAACCGTAAATTGATGCCAGCGTACAAGTTTGACAAATTTTTCCGTTTGTTTTTTGGAAAAACGTAGACGAACCGCAATTCTTTTGGCAATGGCAGCGCTGATAACCTCATGGTTATAAAAAGTAATAACCCCATTTGCTTGTTTTTTGTAAGTTGCCGGTTTGCCAAAATCGTGGATTAAGGTGGCAAAGCGAACAATTGGATCTTCTGACTTGCAGTGTTTAAGGGAATAAAGGCTGTGGGTGCCAACATCATAGACATGGTGTCTCCCTGGAGATTTTTGCTCAACACCAAAAGTTTTTTCAAATTCCGGCAAAATTTCTTCAGAAAGTCCTACTTTTCTAAACACAACCATTCCTTCAGATGGGTCAGGAGAAGTTAGAATTTTCAATAACTCGTCTCGGACTCTTTCCTTGGCGATTTTATTGATTAAAGCAGCGTTTTTCTTGATGGCTTCAAATGTTTTTTCTTCAATAGTAAAGCCCAGTTCTGTCGCAATTCTGACGGCCCGTATCATCCGGAGAGCATCTTCCCGAAATCTTTGATCGGCATTTCCGACGGCACGGATTAATTTTTTGTCAAGATCTTTTTGTCCCTCAAAATTGTCTTTTATTTTTGAGGTCTGTGACTTGAGATTTGTGATTTGCAGCGCCATGGCGTTTATAGTGAAATCCCGTCTTTTTAGATCTTCGTCAAGAGTTTTACCCCAGATAACTTTGTCAGGGTGTCTTTTATCAGAATAGCCAAATTCACGCCTAAAAGTGGTTATTTCATAGGGGTAGGGTGAAGATTTGTGAGAAATACCAACTGTCCCGAATTTGTTGTCATAAAAACCTTTGGGAAAAATTTCTAAGATTTCTTCAGGGGTAGCGTTGGTGGTGAAATCCCAGTCATCAACAGTTCTCTTCGTTAGTAAATCACGCACAGCTCCACCAACAATGTAAATCTCAAAGCCTTTTTTCTCAAAGCGGGATATTATTTCTAGGACAAATTCTGGCAACTGGACTTTCATTTAGTTAACATTATACTTCAATTAGAGATTTCATGAGTACTCAGAATAAAAAATGGGAAATTCTTTCTAAGGGAAAAACAACTGATATTGTTAAAATTCTTCTTAAAAATCGTGGGATTAGAACTGAAAAGAAAAAAAAGGAGTTTTTAAATCCAACCCCGCCCAATAAATTAACTCTTAAAGAATTAAAAATAAGCGAGCCTAATGTAAAAAAATCCATATTAAGGATAAAAAAGGCAATTAAAAATAATGAAAAAATAATTATCTATGGTGATTATGACGCTGATGGTATTTGCGCCACTGCTATTCTTTGGCAGGCTTTGCATTCATTAGGAGCCAATGCCCTGCCCTATATACCTGAAAGGTTTAGTGAAGGTTATGGCTTGAATGATAAAAGTGTGAAGAGGTTAAAAGAGAAACACCCAGATCTTGGTTTAATTGTTACGGTTGATAACGGGATAGTGGCTAGAAGACAAGTTGAAAAAATTAATAAACTAGGAATTGATGTTATTATCACGGATCATCACCAAAAAAATAAAAAACTCCCTAAAGCCCACGCCATTATTCATACCACTGAGATTGGGGGAACGGCCATTGCTTGGATTCTGGCCAGAGAATTGATGAAAAGATTGAGAGTTAAAAATTGGAAATTGAAAGCTGAACAAATCCTTGACCTCAACGCCATCGGAACGATTGCAGATCAATTGCCTTTAATTGGTCCGAATAGGTCTTTTGCCAAGTATGGCCTGGAAGCTTTAAACAAAACAAAAAGACCCGGCCTTTTAGCTTTATTTGAAAAAACAGCTATTACAAAAGGTTCAATTGGTACCTATCAGATAGGATTTATTATTGCTCCAAGGATAAATGCCACCGGGCGACTGAAGCATGGAATTGATTCCCTCAGGCTTTTGTGTACCCCCGATGAGGAAAGGGCGAATGAGTTGGCCCTTTATTTGGGAAAGGTCAACACGGAGAGACAAAAAATCGTGGAGAACGTGGTTTTACATGCCGGGGGTAGGGCTGATAATAAAGATTGGAAAGGAATAATATTGCTTTCGCATGAATCCTATCATGAAGGAGTGGTAGGACTTGCCGCCAGTCGATTGGTTGGAAGGTTTTATCGCCCAGCTATTGTCATTTCGCAAGGGACAAAACTGTCTAAAGCCTCTGCAAGATCAATTCCAGGTTTTAACATAATTGAAGTAATTAGAGAATTGGAAGATATGATTATGGATGGAGGAGGTCACCCAATGGCTGCAGGTTTTAGTATTGAAACAAAAAGGATTAAAGAGTTTTCAAAAAAACTTGAAGAGATCTCCACACCACTTTTAACGGATGAATTGTTGACAAGAAAACTTAAAATAGACATGGAAGTTGACTTCAGCCAATTGAATTGGAAGCTTTTAAAGACAATTTCTTTGTTTGAACCGACAGGAATTAGTAATCCAACTCCTTTATTTGTGACAAAGGGGGTTAGTGTTCTCAATGCAAGACAGGTGGGTGTAGAAGGGAAGCATCTTAAATTAACTTTGGAAAATAGGGGGAAGGTATTTGATGCCATAGCCTTTGGATTCGGCCATCTTTCTCCAGAGCTTTCTCCTGGTGAATCTATAGATGCTGTTTATGTTTTTGAAGAAAATGTTTGGAATGGTAATAAAAACCTGCAACTGAAGATTAGGGACATTCGCGTAAAGTAAAGAGGCCCAACGGGGTTATTATAGAAACTAACCCAGTGGGCCTCAATAAAATTTACAATTAGGTGGTGGGGATTGTTTTTCGCCGTCGTCTCTTTCGTAAGATAACGAACTTTTTCCCCAGAGCCTTGAACCCCTTAAATCCGCATTCTGGACAGCCGTTGTCCTCACGCAGCTTCAAGTGGGAATGCTTTGGATTTGGGCACCTCTTGTAGATCTGTTTATCTTTTCCCTTCCCGACCTGTATTTCCGTCACTGACCTACGCATAGTGTCTCTCCTTGTGTACTACTACATTCCGATTCTCAAAGGTTACTTGCTTTCTCGAGCTCGTGCTAGGATTCTGGGTTCGGTAATGGAATCTTGCAAGTGTCTTTGAGAAACTCGAGCGCTTCCTGATCGGACAAATTCATTTCTCGCCCGTAACACAAAAGACACAAGGACACATCGGAGAGGTTAACCACACTGGGACTCCCACACAGACATGGAGTTCCATCCGTAGGCTCATGGTCATGAAAGGTGTACATAATTTTCGCTCCTTTGATAGACTAAGTCTAGCCGATTCCGATAGAAAACTTCTTGCCAAACAGATCTGTTTAAGGTGCACCTCCTAATTGTTAAAGGACTTTGTCAACTTAAAAACCTCCCTGAATTTTTGGGAAGTTTGAAAATTTGAAAAGATTAAGTATCAATTCAGTACAAACCTCCTTATTAGCTAATAAAGATAAAGGGGTTTGTTTGAGTAGAATACTTCCTCATGTACCGAACATTATAGCCTATAAATTACTCTTCTTGTCAAGGAACGGGGGAAGAACTAGAATACAAATACAGATGGCTAGAGATAAATTAGAAAGAACACTCGTTACTGAAACTACTAAGCAAATTGGTAAGGAAGTATTACTTAAGGGGTGGATTAATAGCATCAGAGATCATGGAAAAATCACTTTTGTTGATCTTCGAGACAGATCAGGCATTGTTCAGTGTGTTGGAGAAAAGCTTCAGAAGGTTTCTCCAGAAAGCGTTGTAGAAATCATAGGGGAAGTAGTTGAGCGTTCCAAAGAACTTGTTAACCCCAAACTTGAAACAGGCACGGTTGAGGTAAAAGTTAAAAAAATGAAAGTTTTGGCTAAAGCCCAGGAATTACCCCTAGATATGGGTGACAAAGATTTAGAATTAACCCTTCCCACATTACTTGATAATCGGTCCCTAACCCTTCGTCATCAAAAAATTAAGGCGATATTCAAGATTCAAGAAACAATAATGCAGGCTTTCAGAGATGCCCTGAAGAAGAAAGATTTTACAGAATTTGAAGCTCCGACTATTGTTCCCGTGGCCACTGAAGGGGGAGCCGAAATTTTCCCGGTCAGTTACTATGATTACAATGCATATTTGGGCCAGAGTCCACAGTTATATAAGCAAATAATGGTATCGATTTTTGAAAGAGTATACACAGTTGGTAGAGCATATAGAGCAGAACCCAGTGTAACCACAAGGCACCTATCTGAATATATTTCACTGGACTGCGAGTTCGGATTTATTGATTCCTGGACAGAATTAATGGATATGGCAGAGTACTCAATTCGAGAAATGTTTTCTGCAATTGAGAAGAATTGCAGAAAAGAACTAACCATGTATGGAGCTGTAATCCCTAAATTGTCTAAGAAAATTCCTAGGCTCAAAATGAGAGAAGCACAGCAAATTATTTTTGAGAGGACTGGGCGAGATAATCGCAAAGAGCCAGATTTGGAACCGGAAGATGAGCGAGAGATTTGCCGTTGGTCTCAGGAAAAGCATGACTCGGAGTTTGTTTTTATTACCCATTTTCCAACCAGCAAGCGCCCATTTTATACTTACCCTGACCCAAAGGACCCTGAATATACCCTTTCTTTTGATCTTTTAGGGAGAGGTCTAGAGTTAATTACCGGTGGTCAAAGAATTAATGATTATGACCAGTTACTGGCTAATATCAAAAAATGGAAATTAAATCCTGATGATTTTTCTATTTATCTTCAAGCGTTTAAATATGGCATGCCACCCGAAGGCGGATTTGCATTGGGAGCAGAACGGATTACTATGCAGATTTTAGGTCTTAAAAACATTCGCGAAGCAAGTCTTTTCCCACGTGATATGGAGAGGGTGGATGTGAGGCTTTCGACATTGAGGAAATCTAAAAAGAAACCCGAAAAATGAGACTTCTATATCTTTCCCTTCTTTCCTTTGTTTTTATTACCAGCTGTGCTTTTTCACTCTCAAGAGAAACCAATCTCCAGGCTGCTAGAGAAGTAAAAACCCATAAATCTTTTACCCCGCTACCAACATTACACGAGGATGTAAGCTTTCCAATTGTCTCGGCCCAGGCGGCCTTAGCTGTAGATTTAGATTCTGGCGTTACTCTTTATGAAAAAGACCCGGATAAACTTCTTTTTCCTGCCTCAACCACTAAAATTATTACTGCCTTGGTGGCCATGGATTACTACCCATTGGATATGGTTTTGAAAGTTGGAAAATTTAAAGTTGAAGGTCAAAAAATGGGATTAGTTGGAGGTGAGGAGATTACCGCCAATGATCTTCTTTATGGTCTTTTGATGTTTAGCGCCAATGATGCCGCCGAGGTTTTGGCCCAAAATTTTCCCGGTGGCCGGGATTTATTTATTGCCACAATGAACCTAAAAGCCCGCCAGCTTCATTTAGAAAATTCAAACTTTATTAACCCCAGTGGCCTTGATGGAGAAACCCATGTTAGCACAGCAAGAGATTTAATTCGGGCAAGCGAGATTGCCATGCAGAATCCAAAATTTGCCGAGATTGTGGGAACAAAAGAAAAAGAAGTTAAAAGTGTTAATGGTAAAATTTCCCACAGATTGGTGAATATCAATGAATTAATAGGTAGCGTGGATGGCGTTTTGGGGGTTAAGACTGGTTGGACAGAAAGTGCAAGAGAAAACCTGGTGACTTATATAGAAAGGAACGAAAGAAAAGTAATGATTGCCGTTTTAGCAAGTCAAGATAGATTTGGCGAAACAAAAGAGTTAATTGGATGGATTTTTGACAATTATGAATGGGAAGAAGTGGTTTATCCTTGAAAAGACCATGTATCTGGTATAATCTAGTTCAACTTATATTTAAATTCTGCTCCAAGATGTTTCCTTCTGCCCTTTTTTAATTAAAGATCTTTGATTATGTGCGAACGACTAAATGATAAAGAAGAATTTACTTCAAGGATAGAAGAAACAGGAATCAGAGCTCCTGTTGAAACTGATGTTTTTTGGTGGAAAACTTTTCCAGAATTAACTGAAGTGGAAAGAAAAACTTTTGAGTTGGTATTTGAACAGGGTATGGATTTAGATGAGGTAGCGGGGGAAATGAGACTTCTATCGGCGAATGTTTTTCAACATTTCAAAAGTGGAATGAGACGTTATGTTATTTCTCTGGAAGAAATCCGACAAACGGAGGCAAATATGGAAGATTTGCAACCAAATGGACTCACTACTTCAGAACAAGTAGAGGTAGTACAGGTACCTCAAGTAACCGAAGGTAAAAGAGCTGATACAAATAGCTTTATGCAAACACAATTAAATAAGATTGTTTGGCTATTTTTTCCTAAAGAGTCAGGCTTACAAAATAGAGTGGACAAACTTGCTCTTAGACATAATTTGACTGTTGATGAGATTGAGCATTTGACGTTTCTCGCTAAGTCAGCCCAAGAAAATGGTAATCAAAGAAGGTTTGAGATAGTTTTAACTGACCCCCTCTTTTTTCTAGATAGAAAACAAGAATCTGTTTCAGAGCCAGTAAAATATTTGCCAGATACTTATGGTGAACTAAAGGTGCCCCATTTTGGTTTAAAGAAAAAGGAAGAAGTAAGTCCAAAACAACAACTGAAAGCTTGTCATCAGATTATTGAACAACAAGAAGAAAGAATAAAAACCCTAGAAGTAGAAATTACTCATAGACTTTTAACTTCATCGGAATTTCTTAGGCAAACAGATTTCATTCTTATGCAAAGACCTTGGGGTTCTGTGAAGTTTAATGTCGCAACAAGGACCGTGGGCTCTGAAGAAGTTGGTTTTGTGCGATTGACCCTAAAAGAGAGTGCAATACTCGATGCGCTTGTTAGATGTGCAGGAATTCCACTTGATAAAAAAAATGTTATAACACTAGTCAGTAGCAGAGAAGTCATAGTAGGCGACAATAGAGCTTTGTGGGTGAGTATTAGTCGACTACGCAAGAAACTTTGGAAAATATCACCATTGCTTGCAAAAAGGTTAAGGACAATTCGGGATTTTGGGTATTTATGGGAGGATGAATCTTTCAGTTCGGGATAGGTCTAGAGAAACAGAAATAATTTATTCTCCATAGTATTCGGAAGTAATGGCTGGGACGTAAGCAACAAACTCTCTATCGCCCTCAAAGACCACTATTGGCTGGTAAAATTCGGTTTCAAGTCCAGGATCGTAGTAAGCAAGATAGACTCGCCTAATAACGATATCTCCCTCGCTATTATCGCCGAGATTGGCAACATAGCCTGCCCCGGCCGCCAGTTCCTCCCAAGTCTCTCGGGCCAGTTTTATTGGATAAGTAGCTGACTGGTCTTCGTCTACCGAGAAGTAGTGAAACTCGGAAGCGACAATTTGTTTTTCCCTCTCGCGGGCTCCACTGACCATGAACCAAACATTGGCTTTATCTGGATCAGGGGTTTTACTGGGAAGATTATCAAAGCTCTTTCTGAAAAAGTTAATCTTAACCAAATTTGCCTCGGAAAGAGAGACGACAGAAGTAAACTTTCCTTCTTCAACCTTTAAGAATTCAGGGATTGTTGGTCCGGTCAGATCCTCTGGAAGAGAATTAGCGGATGAAAGATAAGATCTGACTAGCGAGGAGGCAATTTCAGGGGCCGGTGGTCTTTTTTCAAGGGGAGCGGGGTCAGTTTCCAAGTTATAACTGATTGAGAAGAAACCGGTAACAATATTCATCTCCAAAGTCGAAGGTGATTTTCGGTGAGCAAAACGGTAGATAACTTCCGAGACCTTTTGGGCCTCGCTTGAAAAACCTAGTTTACTAGCTCTTTCTTTGGCAATATCCAGATTCAATTGGGTTTGGGTAGGTTTGGGCATAAAATAGACCTTTGCCTGGTCAGAAAAAGTAGGCAAGGCCCCTTCCGGGGTTTCAAGGGTAAATCTTATGTTTTCCGGAACTTGTTTTTCTGGGAAAGGAAGCTGGGGAAGCCTGCCAAAAAAAACAGTGGGAGGGGGAGGTGGTTCTGGAAAAAAGTGCCTGTAAATCTTAACACCTGTACCAAAAAGTATTCTTCCGACAATAAGGGCGACGATGACGTATAAACCATAGCGGATTATCTTTCTGGTAATGATTGCCGTTTGGGTCAGAGAGGCCATACTTCTTTGAGTATAAGCTCAAAGTGAGGTAGAATTCAAACAGAACATGGACAAAGTTAGGACCAGAATTGCTCCATCTCCGACTGGTTTTGCACACGTAGGAACAGCCTATACCGCACTATTTAACTATGCTTTTGCCCGTAGTAAAAACGGCCAATTTATCATTCGCGTTGAAGACACGGATATAAAACGACATGTGAAGGGTGCCGAGGAGGCTATTTACAAAGGATTATCTTGGTTTGGGATTGACTGGGATGAGGGGCCTGATAAAGGTGGGAAATACGGTCCTTATAAACAATCGGAAAGACTTGAAATTTATCAGAAAAGGGCCAAAGAACTGGTAAAAAATAGCTTCGCTTATGAAGAGAAGGGGGCTATCCGGTTTAAAAATCCAGGAGAAGATGTGGGTTGGAAAGATTTGGTTCGGGGAGAAATAAATTTTCCGGGAGGAGAGATTACAGATTTTGTCATCCTAAAATCCGATGGCTACCCAACTTACAACTTTGCTGTTGTAGTTGACGATATTTTGATGAAAACCTCTCATGTTATTCGAGGAGAAGAACATGTTTCCAATACTCCTCGCCAACTTGCTCTCTACAGAGCCTTTAAAGCTAAACCGCCCGAATTTGCTCACCTGCCAACGCTCAGGAATAAAGATAGAAAAAAGCTTTCCAAAAGGCGGGACCCGGTAGATTTAAGGATTTATAAAGAAGAAGGCTATTTACCAGAGGCGTTGGTTAATTTTCTGTGTCTTCTTGGTTGGTCACATCCAGAAGGTAAAGAAATTTTTGATTTAGACGAGTTTGTCAAAGAATTTAGCCTTAGCCGCGTGAGAAAAGCCGGTCCGATATTTAACATTGAAAAACTTGACTGGATGAATGGTGAGTATATTAGAAAAATCGAGAACTCGAAACTCAAAACTCAGATTTACGAGTATTTTGAAAAAAAATATCCAAAAGACCTGATTGGGAAGACAATACCCTTTGTCAAAGATAGGATTAAAAAACTTTCTGAATATGAAAGTCTGGCCGGCTTTTTCTTTAAAAAACCTAAAATTGACAAAAAACTTTTAGGTAAAAATTACAAAGAACACTTGAAGGCAGCCATTACTGCCTTAGAAAATAATAAATCTCTTGAGGATGTTCCAAAAAAGAATAATTTCAAAACAGGAGACTTTTTTATGGATTTGAGAATTGCGATAACAGGGAAGCGTGTTACCCCGCCAATTAATGATTCAATTGCAATTTTGGGGAGAAAAGAAACTCTTGAAAGATTAAAGTTAATACTGAAATAAGATGGCAAAATCTGCCCCCAAAAGAAAAAAGAAGGTTGATGGCGAGGCTTTACGCAGGAAACTCAAACTAAAGCATCTCGAAACTAAAGCTGCTTTTTCTAAGAAATACCCCCATGTAGAAAAAGCTCTCAAAGAAAAAGGTGTTGACGTTGGGAAAATTAGAGAGCACTCGGTAAAAATTATTGGAGCAGGGGCTTTGGCAGGCTCTCTTCTTCTATCAGGTCCTGATCAAACAAAAGCTTTACCTGCTGCCCATGAAGTAGTAGAAAAACTGCGGATTGCCGGTGGTGAGGTAACGGCAGAAACCCCTCAAAAACTCTTGGTGGATACCATCGCCTCAGTTCTTCCTAAGACCGCCAGGCCTCTGACCCGCGATGAGGAAAAGTTTTTAGAACAGATTTTTGAAAACGTTGTGGGAATTCAGACCCGGGCAACACTCGAGGGCGAGCACCTAAACACAACTTATGGTCTTATTGGCGCAGAACAACATTTAAGGCGCTACCCAGGCGATATCCTATCACAGCATGGAAGTGGAGAGGTTATAAGGGAAGGAATTGCCCCAGGACTTGGAGCTTGGGGTTATTTTGTCCCTTCAGAGACAGCTATGACTCCTGAACTTGAAGAAACGGAGAAGTGGTACGCGGTTGTTCAAACCCTTTATCTTCCTAACTGGAATACCCGCCAGCCCTATTTGAGGGACTGGTATAAATACAGGAAAGTTTTGATAGTTAATACTGATAATGGAAATGCCGTGGTGGCTGCCATTGCTGATTCAGGTCCGGCGGCTTGGACAGGTAAACACTTTGGTGGAAGTCCAGAAGTGATGCACTATCTAGGAGGTTCCCGCTATAAAAAAGGGCCGGTTATCCTCTTTTTTGTGGATGATCCGGAAAACAGGGTTCCGCTTGGACCAGTGGAGTATAGTAAAATTAACTTACCAAAAGTTGCTTTACACAAAATATGAGCAAGGTTTTTTACGACAATCTAATCGTTCTAGAAGAGGTAGACAGGCATATAAAAGATACTGTTGAAACTTCGGAAGAAAGAGAGGAGCTTTGGCAAGTTGTTGATGAAATTATTCACCATCGAGTTTTGGGTTGTGTTTTAGATCACTTGCCTGGTGAGCACCATGAAGAATTTTTAGGAAAGTTCCATCAAGCCCCGCATGATGAGAGTTTGTTGAATTATCTGAGTGAGAAAATTAAAAAGAATATCGAAGAATTAATAAAACAAGAAATTGGAGAATTAGCCACAGAACTCCTCGAAGAAATCCAGGAGTGAAGAAAAGAATAAATTCTTGGTTTTACTTTTTCTTGCCAAGGGCAATCCAGATCATGTAAAGAGCACTAAGACCTATCAAGGTATAAACAAATTGGGTCAAAGCTGTCCCTACACCAAAGACTGATTGGACAAAATTAAGACTTACCAGTCCGATAAAGCCCCAATTCAACGCTCCGATAATAACAAAAACCCAAGCAATCCAGTCAAGAGACTTCATTTTCACTTTTCTATCACCCCCTTCACATATTCAGTATTCGCTAAAAAAAGACTTAATGTCAAGTTTGTGGCATAATTTAGGCATGGATAAGAATTTTGGGGGAGCTATTTGGACAAACCATGCACTTGCCAGATTGCGAGAGCGTGGGATTAAACAGGGAGATGCTTGGGCGACTTTTAGACGTCCAGATCAATCAAGATATGCAGCGGTGAAAGGAGCCTGGGTTTACTACAAAACATATGGAAATCAGAAGATTGAAGTCGTCGCTAAACAAAACGAAAGAAAAGAATGGATAATTCTTTCTGTCTGGTCACGCTCGGTCTACGACCGCCCCGTAAAACAGCCGGAAACACTATGGAAGCTTCTTTTTAAGAGAGTTTTTGGTAGGAAATAACCTGCTGAGTTTGCGAGCTTCGAGCCTAGAATCTTGCAAGTATCAAGTGGAAGATCTTTGCTTGAAGCAGCTTAAGTATATTAGAATTGAATTATGGGGAAAGGTAAAAAAGGTAAATTCATCGCCTCCATCTTGCTTCTCGGCCTGTTTTTTTTCCTGTTTATATTCTTAAGTAAAAATCCTCTATGGAAATATCGTTCTCTGCTACCTAAGGATTTTAAGCTCATTAACAAGCCGCTTGTCATAGGGAAATATGAGATACCTGAAAATTGGGTGGTCATTAAAAGTAATTTTTACAAGATTAATGCACCTCAAGATTGGGTATCCCACACTGTGTCCGAAGAAAATTTCAGCCTTCTTGGATTAGTTGAAACAGAAGCTTCTGGAAAAGATTGGGACTTTGTGATTGGGCTTGAGAATCAAGACCTTAGTAAAACAATTAAAGAAACTGCTGCGACCATTTCAAGAGAAAAAGAGATTGTAGTTAGCTACGAACCCGAAATACGCAGGGTGATTATGCCTAAATACCAAGGTGTATTGCTGGGTAAAGGAAATTTAATTATCGAGGAAAATGGCCGCGTTCATACAATTTACTTCAACTCTGAAAAGGAAACGCACTTGAAGATATTATCTACCCTAGAAATTCTCCAATAAAAATCTGCTGAGCAGCTCGGTCTAGGTCCTTTTAGTTCAGAGTTCTGCTTTTTTTAAGAGAAGCGCATTTGCCACCACAATAACAGATGAGGCACTCATCAGAAGTGCTCCCCATTCGGGACGAAGAAGAATACCTAAAGGATAAAGAATTCCTGCAGCGGCCGGTATTGCCAGCAGGTTATAGCCAGTTGCCCAAGCCAAGTTCTGCTTCATTTTGGCATCAGTTTTCCTACTTAAAGAAATCACTTTAACAACATCTCTTGGATCATTCTTAACAAGCACTATTTCTGCTGATTCAATCGCCACTGATGTTCCTGCCCCAACAGCAATCCCTAAGTGCGCCTGGGTTAAGCTGGGTGCGTCATTAACACCATCTCCGACCATAGCAACAGTAAAGCCTTTAGTTTGTAGATATTTGACTTTGTTTACTTTATCTTCAGGAAGCACTTCGGCAAATACGGTGTCTATTCCCAACTTTTTACCAACAACATCTGCCACTTCTTTTTTGTCACCTGTCAGCATCGCCACTTTTATACCCATTTCGTGCAGCTTGTTTATCGCTTTTTTGGACTCCACCCTGATTTCATCCTCAAGCGAGATGGCGCCTACTACTTCATTGTCCCGGGCAACCCAGATAACTGTTCTTGTCGCGTCTTTTATTTTTTTCAAAAGCTCTCTTGCCACTTTTAATTCAATTCCTCTTTTTTCAAGCATGGCTGTATTTCCTAGAATAACAATGTCTTTGCCAACTTTACCTTCTGCTCCCTTGCCAGGAATAGATTTGAAGTTGTGTGCCGCCGAGAACTTAATTTTTCTCTCTCTTGCCTCAGAAACAATTCCTTGAGCGATGGAATGTTGCGAGTGAAGTTCAACCGATGCCGCTAATTTCAAGATGTCTTTTTCAGCCAAACCTTTAAATGCCAAAACTTCAGCCACACCAAATTGCCCCTTAGTTAGAGTTCCTGTTTTATCGAAAACTACATAATCAAGATTCTTGGCGACCTCAAGGCCTCTCATGTCTCGAATAAGAATTCCATTTTTGGCGGCTAAAGAAGTTGTAATCGTCGTGACAGTAGGGATTGCCAGACCCAAAGCGTGCGGGCAAGTGATAACAATTACGGTTATTGCCAATGTTGAGGCAAAAATAGCCCCTTGAGGATTAATTAAAAGCCAATAGAAGAAGGTTCCTGTTCCAACCACGATAGCAATAATGGTCAGCCAATTGGCTGCTTTGTCGGCCAGGTTTTGCACCTTAGGTTTTGTTTCCTGGGCTTGACGTATAAGTTTCATTATTTGAGAAACTGCCGTCTCAGCACCTGTTTTATCAACTCTCACAACTAATGATCCATCGTTGTTTATAGAACCACCGATAACAACGTCTCCTTCTTTCTTAGCCACTGGTTTTGATTCCCCTGTAATCATCGCCTCATTGACCGAAGATTCTCCCTGAACGATTTCCCCATCTATCGGGATCTTTTCTCCAGGCCTGACCAGCACATAGTCTCCTTTTTGCAACTTATCTGTAGGAATATCCTCTACCTCTTCTTCCCCAATTTTCTTCTCATTTTTATCCCAGATAACTTTATGGGCCATGGGAGGAATAAGAGCCGCAAGCTCTTTGAGCGCCCCACCGGTGCCAATAACAGCCCTCATTTCAAGCCAATGGCCGAAGAGAAAGACAGAGACTAAAGTTGAAATCTCCCACCAAAGGGATTCTCCGGGAAAAAGAAAAGTGGCGGCAATTGAGAAGACATATCCGGCTGTCAGAGCTAAGGAGACCAGAGTCATCATGCCCCAATTTCGGCTTTTTATCTCATTCTTGGCCGCTTCGAAAAAGGGTTTTCCTCCATAAGCTGTTATGACTGTTCCTAGGACAAAAAGGACAAAATTTCTAAAGGCAAAATCAACTGAAAACCCCAACCATTCTTGAATTTTTGGAGAAAGAATTAGAACAATAATTGTTAATGGCAGGACAACAAAGAAACGCCTCTTGAAATCCTTAGCCATCATTCGGTGGTGCTCGGTGTGGTCGTGAACCTTGCCTTTTTGCTCCTCGTGTCCGACGTGAGCCCCTTTATCAGTCCCCACAAGGGCCATGCCGCACTTCGGGCAGTTGCCTGGCTTATGCTGCAGGACCTCCGGGTGCATCGGACAAGTGTATTCTTTATTCTTTTCTTGCATTTTTATTTAACCCTATTTCTTTTCTTCCAAAACAAACGGATCGCTTTGCGAGCAAAAATAGTGGGGTCTTGCCGTTCAAGCTCCACAACTACCACCGGCTTGACCTCCATAGGGGAGAGGGCCAACTTTGGCAGATATTTCCCCCGCTCCTTGGGCCGACGAGAAATCTTGCCCTAAAACCATTTTAGCATCTACGTCATCCCAAGATGTTCCCTGTCTGGCAAAATAGGTCGCAATCGTCAGATAAGTATCGGAAAACCAGAAGGAGTTAAGGCCCAGGACATATTTATAAATCTCCTCTTCGGGTACGTCAGCTGAAACAAGGAGTTCAATCGCCGCCAAAGCCGCCATGCCATGATTACAGTCAGGAAACCAAGTTGGGTTTCCACAGCAAGGGCGATAGACATTCTTGGCAATTTCGGTAACTTTTTCTTGCTGTTTGGTGTTTAAAGGAATTAAATCAAACTTGTTAAGATAGTTAGCAGCATCACTTTTGGCAAGCGTCCAGCCTCCCGTAGAAGCAAAGTTTGCCACATCTCCCTTATATTCCTTGCCCATGGGCCCCTCATCGAAAACTAAACTCTTTTGGGCCAACCCCAATGCCCAGAGCATGTTGACGACAAAACGACTGTTCTCAGAAGTTATTTTGATGGGAGTATCGGAACCTTTGGTTAAAATTTCTTTTTGCTCATCTGTTAACTCCATTGTCTTCTCAAACTTATTCAAGTCAATCACTCCAAGCTCAAGAAGCCTCGGACCGACATTGCTCCAGGAAATAGGCAAAGAGATTCCATCTTCTGGAATGACCTTATTAGGAAGCTGAGATAAATCTAGAAGTTCATAGCCTGTTCTTTGCCAAGCCTTCAGACCTCCTTTTAGGTGAGACACATTTACATAGCCCATGTCTTTAAGCGTGCTTAGAGCTTGGGCACTCATGTTTCCAGAGCGGCAGTACAAAACGATTGGAGTATTTTTGTCTTTTGGAAGCTTATCTTTATTCGCCATTATATAGTCGTACTCAATAAATAAATCGGTTTGTTCAATTTCTCCCTCATAGGGTGTATGGACATTTATAAAAGTAAAATCTTTATTTCCAAGTTCCTCTTTCAATTCCGTGGCATTGATAGTTTCGGAAGCAAACACCCTATAGGAGGTGATCGAGAGAAGGGACATAGTTTTGTCGGCCAATTTATTTTTATTAATTCCCAGTATAAAACCAGCTAAAATCATAGCGCTGAAGATAGCAAATTTTTTTAAGTTGGCAAGTTTTATCTTACTGAGTGTTTTCATAAATCCTTAAATGTAAAAGTTGATTAGAATATATATCGCTATACTCAAAATCAGCATTGCACCTAAATTAAAGACAATTGGTTGATAGGGGAAAGGCACTTTACCCTTACTTTTTTTAATAATAGTGTTGATTTTGTCAACAATGTAGAAAAGTATCCCTCCAATAAGTATGCCGAATGTTAACTTGGGTAAATTACCAATGAGTCCGCTGTGTTCGTTAATTAGACCAAACCTGTAAAAAGAGATTATCGTTATTGCGAAGATGCTTATATAGATAATGGCTTTTTGGAAGGGGATATATCTCTTTTTAATTGAATTAGAAATCCAAAAACTCATAGCACCCAAAAAAGCTGCCATCCAGATACCGGTAATGGAGTCGTCAATGCCAATAATGCGAGAAAGCGAAAGGCCTGCA
>SDBU01001716.1_pt1 | contig 30445 bp, 37 predicted proteins | sample 2277071 | NCBI WGS metagenome assembly SDBU01 (sample SAMN10397929, study PRJNA504765) | marine sediment metagenome | isolation source: marine sediment core GS08_GC12, 126 cmbsf | place: Arctic Ocean: Gakkel Ridge, Loki's castle | collected 2008 | reverse complement strand
TTAAAAGAGAAGGCAGCCGTAGCAGCCCCAGAGAGTAGTGCCATTATCTGAGCACCTGTAGCAGCCACCACATTCCCAGAAGCTAACCTAGCTACTATCCGGCTGGCAGCGATGTTTAACCTCTCGGCTATACTGGCGCCACGAACTATGATGTCATTCTGGGTGGTTAAGAGAGACTCGTTGATGGTATCAGCCGGGTCGCCAGAAAGACCAGTTAAGCTTATCTCTTGCTTACCCTCATCTTCGTGCTCTGCGCTGTGATCTCCTATTTTTGTGGGATTCCCACCCTTTGTAAAGCTATGCCATTGTTGTGTCATTTATGTTTCCTTTACGATGAAATCAGAGGGAATTCTGCCCCTCTTTCCCCTCCATACACATCAACATAATGAAGCTCGGTCTCTACTATAGATATAGCTCTAGCCGTTGCTACACCAGAAGTAAGGACTATATTATTGCTATAGCCAGTCCCTTCAGTGTTAGTCGCATAAGCCCTGAAATAATAAGTAGTGCCTTCTACTAAATCTGTTATGGCAGATGTGAACGCACCAAAGTAACCTAATCCATTGGAGGTTTTACTGTCAGATGTTGTGGGATTAACACTGGTCGCCCAGCAATGCCCGTGTTGGGTAACAGCAGAAGCTCCTATACTCGTAATAGTCGCATTACCAGTAGCAGTAGTAGAAGTTAAGTCGGTGAGAGGCTGTATTGTTACTGTGGGAGAATCTGTTGCAGTAGCAATGAATGTTACATCAGCCCCATAGGAAGTCCCAAAACTATTAGTCGCATACGCCCTTGTGTGATATGTCGTACCAGCCGAAAGCCCTGTTATCAATGAGATAAAAGTGCCTAAAGTACCCGCACCTTTAGTTGTCTTACTGTCCGCAGTCGTAGGATTGGCTGATGTTGACCAACAATGACCGTGTTCCGTTACCAAAGCACTCCCCAATGATGTGATATTCCCATTACCTGTAGCGGTAGTGGGAAGAACATCCGTTGTTGCTTGGGTAGTAACGGCAGAGGGAGATGACTCTAAAAGTTCTAACGTGTCAGTATAACCACTATGAGCAAAACCGCCACCAGTAGGATGTCCATAATTATCAAAAGCATATAGATACCTGTAATCAAACAATCCATAACTGAGAGTTCGTGTAAGTGTAGTGAGCAGAACTGTTCGGGCAGCATCACTATAAACATAGCAGTATACCGTTCCCTTGGCTCCTACGCTTTCGTCCTTGACTATTTTTAGATAATAAAGAGTGTTTTGGGTGATTGTATAGGTTGAGGAAGCTTGAACTCCACCTGCTCCATTACCCTCTGCAATAAACAGTAATCCAGTAGTATTGTATCCAGTAGGTGTAGAGATACCCAAACCTATAAACTCGTGAGAGCCTGAAAATTTGTGGCTTCTCCAACTCCCTATCCCATTACTCACCAGCCAACAAGCAAAGCTATCGCCACTACCTGCTATATGAGTGCCCTGTAAAAGGATTATATAGTGGGTAAAGTTACCACTAAAGAAATCAACTCCCTTATCTTTATAGCCTTTGGCTGTAGAAGTTCTGTCTACACTCGTCCACGTTATCCTTGTGGCTGTTGCAGTGACTCCTGAAGTCGTATAAGTTGTAAAATCCTCTGCCATCTTAACTCTTCCCCGGTACTCTTAACTGCCGAGTAACATTCCAGTTTGGTACTGTATCGCCCAAGATATAAGACTCTACTTGGTTCTGTATGACTGTTTTATATACCCACTCTGTAGTTCCACCCTCATCTCTTTTAATAACGTCTATATCCGCCCCCATGTCCTCTAAGATAAGGTGTATCAAGTTTAATTTCTCGTAAATATCATCGGTGTTCTCATCTATAATCCCGAAGAGACTCTTAATCATTCCCCAGGTGAGAGTAGTATTATCAAGTATTTCCGCTTCTAACCTGACTTCTCTCTTCGGTTTAATACCTGCAATACCACGCTTCGCCTGCCTTCCGAAAGAGAAGAATTGCTGGAACTGACCGCCCATACTCACCCTGCTCAGATAAGCTATATTACCGGTAGAGGTAGAGCCATTCCATTGATTCGTTATGGTTACATAGTTCCATATCTGTTCGTAGTTGGTCATTGGAACTAAATCAGAGCCCACCTGTGAGCCAACTTCCAGGCGTGTAATTTTGGCAGCAGCAATACTTACAGCCTGTGCATCACCAGTTACATAAGTCCTGATAGGAGCTCCAGTAACAGGTAGCAACGCATAGCTCGCAGCACTTGTGGCTGCCCCTGTATAGCCATCATCCTCAAAATCAAAGGACTTGACCACTATCCTGTTCGGCATAACCAATGCCTTCCTGACGGCATCGGTATAGAACTCTCCTTTAGCTGAAGTATAAGCGTTACCCGATGTGGGCTTTACAAAGACATGGAGCGCGCCATCGGATTCGGCACGCTTAAAGCAAGCCGTATAATCAAGCAGTCTGTTTACTACATCCAGCCTGGAATCCCCCTCTGCAATCTTAAAGTCAGAGCCAGGGGCGTAGACATTTATAAGTGAGTCCTCACTATCATAGGTAGCTGTTATTGAGGTAGTGTGCGTGAAGCAGTCTATCCCAGCTATCGTGTAGCCGTATTTGTAACCACAATCCTGGTCGGAGTATTGGTTCCACCCTCCAGTCGCATAGCGTAAAACCAGCCATTCATCTGAAACTACCGCTGCGGAACTATAGCCAATCGCAACATAAGCCCCACCTACACCTTCGTCATCCGGCGCAGTACCATCCTGATATTCACAGTAGATATTGACTTCATCATTTACATATCTAGCAGTATCAAGAGTGGCCGTATACCATACCCCACTGGTAGTGAGAGTAGAAGCGTCCCCTAAAACCTTTTCTTCTAACCACGACTCATCAGTTGGTCTCATAAAGAAGGTGATGTTACCATTAGGGCTACCAACTTTCTTGAGATAAAACTGGATGCTTGTTACAGTTCTCCCAGGGATAAAGAGGATTTGACCGACATGAATAATACCCCCGCTATATAGATTGTAGTAAGAACCCATTGTGGTTTGCGTAGCAGTGAGAGCAGAGGAGACAGCCGTTCCATCAAGAACTTCTGTAAGTAAAGCCTTGACTGTCTTGGTATCTGTCGCATCGTGGACAAAATCCTTACTGGCTTTATCTTCTGCCAGCAGGTCGGGTATGCCCACAAGAGTAAGAACAGTTTGATATTGGCCGTTAGAGGTTATATCATCCTGAGTCATTACTGTGAGGGTTGGGGTAGCGGTGAAACCAGCACCCTCATCATAGGAGATAACGGCAGTCAGCCCCCTCAGATTGAGGTCAGTAAACCGCTTGTCTGAGTTATTCAGAACAACCTCAGCGGTCTGCGAGTCCTCAGTCTCAGAGTGTTTCCTCACCCCAACCAAGATATTATTGCTGTGGTTATCATAGGTTATTGAGTTGATAACTATTTTCGTATCGCCAAAGGCCATCTATCTACCTCTTATGTTCTGGGGAATATCTCATGTGGTCTAGAGATAGCCATACGGCTCAGTTCATCCACTACCTTAGCCATCTCTCTCTCCCCTAGTTCCCTATAGAATCTCATTTGCTCTGCCAAAGCTATTTCAGCCCTGGCATACTGCAAGTAATCACCTGAAGTCCCCGGTCCACCCTTGTTGGATTCGTTTATCGTGAATGAGCCATCGGTCATATAAGGTCGTGCTTTACTCCGTGATTCAGGGATTATCACACTTGGCTTACTCATGGCCAGTTTCGCTGCCACATACCTACAGAACAGAGGCTCTAAGGTAGGAGTTAAGGTAGACTGCTTGAAGGTAACCACAGTAGTATCATCAACATCATTCTCAAGCCCTGGATAGAAAGATATAGTCGCTGCACCAGCAGTTATTGTCGCATCGGTGGTTACCCGGTAAGTACCTCTTGTCCCGGCAATCGTGAATAGCTGACCTGCTTTTATTGTTCCGGTGGTTTGTAGAGTACCCAAGACCATTTTGGTGTCCCCAGCAGAATAGCCGGCAGAAAGATTAACTGCGCCTGTTAAAGTGGTAAGCTGTGAGATAAAGTGCCTTTTGCGGAAGTAAATATGAACATCAACATTGGGACTAGCAGAGTCAACCTGCGAGCTATTCTCTACCATAGAAGTATCTACCCCAACAGTGATAATGTCGCCCTCTACGGCGTCTATATTGCGTCTGGTGCCTATTGGGTACTCTATCCTGTCTCCATCTTCTACCTCATAGCGGTCAGTGATGTCAACAATGTTAATCTGACTGATTTCTGTGCAACCCTGGTTATACATTCGGTAGCTCTCATCACCATCAGGGAAGAGGTCTTTATTCAAGGTGAGTTGTGAAGTAGAAACAAAGGCTGTGACGATTCCCCATGCCTTATCGTCTATATTGTAGACTACCTTACCCACATCGGAAGAAAGGAACTGGGCATTGGTGGCATCAACTAAGGCTCCTGAAGTATCAGAGGTTGCGGCGCCAGACCGGGATTCCATTTGCAATACATCTGGGTTAGAAGCTATGTACGGCACCCACCTGGCAATATCCCTGGATGAGTCAGTAATCTCCAGTTCCATCTCCCCGTCAGTATCGGTACTGAAGATGGATGCTGCTGGATCTTGAAGCAAGGATGATATTCTGGTTTTAATTGTTGAAAATGACCATGCCATAATTTTAATCCTCTATTAAGATTTTATCTAATTTTACGGCAGCGCTATTAGCCTTAGCATAAATATCTGCGTCTGCTCTAAATAGGGCAATTTCTCCTGCCTTTAATCTAATGCTGTACTCCCCTGTTATCCCCACTTGCACATAGTTTGTAGTATCAAGATTTTTAAGCATCACATAACCAAGAGTCCCAAGGTCTGTCCCCTGAGCCAATATTTCTTCTGAAGTCCCAATTTCTTGAACTTCGTGTGTAAATGAATCGCCAGTAACGTCAACCGATATACCCTCTGACATTCTGTCCGAAGCACCACCTTTATCAAATACAAGCCTTGCACTTATTGATAATTCATTACTCATCGCTAACGATACTCCTTGTATTTATGTTCGCCATATGTTATAATAATTGTATGAGAAAAGACCGAATACAGTACCGATATATTACAGACCATCAACAGAAACTCCAAGGACTAGTCACCTGACATTAAATCACCTCGTATCTTTCTATTAACTCACAGGATTCCCCTACCCGATGCCCACACCTATCTAAGGACACGAAGCCTGTCTCCTCATCCTCACTCGGATTCGGTAATGGAATTGCTGGTATATTCTTGGAGTGATTAAAAAGTCCTCTCGCTACCCCTTGCTTATCAGGTGGAAAAGCTAAGTCATACTCAACTATCCAAGAATCACCAATCTCCACCTTCCTCATCTCGGCATTTGGACTGCCTGGGTTAATGTCTACAGCCTCATCGTATACATCAAGGATGTGGTCATAGAAGCCTAGTGCCATGCCCTCATTTAGTATGTGTAGGTAAGCTCTTACTCGGAAGTCTCTCTCCATTACTGATACCTCCATGCCGTTGCTGCCCGAACTTGGCTAGACAATCCAGTTGACACTTCCTTGTTATAAATCCATATCTCTCCATAGATAGCATCAGCACACCTGTTACTACTTATACTATCCCCGATATACGTAGTTGAGCCAGAATCGTCTGAGAGGTTACCAGTTCCTGTTGTTTGAAGGCTATAACTTACCTCAACCTCATCCACAAATATCTTTGGTACAAGGAGTGTGGACATTGTTGCTTTGATAAAATACCAAGTATCGTGAACCATCTCTCCATCAGATGCTGCTGTCATATCGGTACCATCTGTAACCCTGAAGAAAGTTATGGGATGAGGAGCAGAGGCACCAACATAAAAAAGAAGATGATTACTACCAGTCTGCCTGCTAATAAGAAATGGATTTACTTCCCCAAAGTCCGCAACTCGGTACTTAGCCCATATTAGTATTGTGAAGGATGCAAGGTTTTCTAAGGCAGCATCGGCGGCAACTAGAATATTGTCATCTGCTCCATCATACAACCTGCCATCCGGTCGCCACAAAGCACCTATAACAGCTACAGCATGGCGGTTACTATCCATAGACCTGAAGACATTAGATACAGTACAAGTGAATGTTCCAGTCCCCTCTAATGTCACACTGGTTCTGGTACTGGCGGTAATAGTTACAGGACTACCTGTTACAGTCGCCCCATCACTCGCTACTGACCCTCCCTCTGGCATTGTTACAAAGAAAGTTCCTGCACCAGTAGCAGTTACAGTGTTAGCTCCGACCACTAAAGTGAGTGGAGTATTTGCCATAGTACCAGTACCACTTTCAATAACTCCACCTATAGCTTGACTGGTAGGATACCATAGTGGAGAGTAGAACGCCAGTGAAGGGTCATTTATATCCACTGGTATTATCTTACTTGCATGAGATTCGAATATAGGACTCAGCATTAGTTAGCCTCCATGTCCGCTGTCAGGTGGATATTGCAAGCGGTGGCTGCGGGTGTGAAAGTGTCAAGGGTTTCAGTCACACCATAGATCACCTGAGTATTGAACTCTAGCGGGATATTACAGGCTGGAGTATTTGGAGTGGCTATTGATATGGCATCACCCGAGCCTGAATAGTGCAAGGCAGGGAAGTCTATATAGCCTATGTAGTAAGGGAGTCCTGCAGCAACCGGCCCATTGAAGGCATCACTGTCATCCATCTCAGCCTCAGAGTCAGTTATAGCAAAGCCCCAGAGATGGAGGCGGACTCTTGGAGTAACAGCAGCATTGTGGTCAATAATAGCTTTAGTGATATATCCTGTTCCACCAAAGCTCCAAGACCAAGCAGTTCCATTAGTAGATACTGCATTAGAGAACACATCACCAGCGACCTTCTCTGTTGCAAGCAGTGTCTTGGTAGCTGCAATAGTTTCTCTGAACTTACCATCGGCAGGTTGTAGTTGAATTGAAGTGCCGTTGAGTATAGCTTCTTCCAGGTAAGCATTGGTAAAGGTAACAGCATCATTGAGCATACCGAACTCAAAAGTAATCTTGAATATAGTATAGCGTGAGAATACACTGTCAGCTTGGAACTGTGTCCAGAGATATATGACATATTGAGTAGGACAGGTATCAGGAGTTCCGGCACCAACAATCTCACCAACATAGAACATATCACCTGAACCACCAGTATAAGGGAAGATATTAGTATTCTGCCCTGCTCCTTTTCCTACTCCAGCAGACGAACCAGATTGTGTTATTTCAACTCTGCGAGAAGGCACATCAGGGTCATGAGCCCAAAGGACTATATTAACGCCGTGTGCATGAGCAGCATCTAGGAAGTATGACCACTTAGCACTGTCAAAATCGGATACAGGAATTTCATTTACAGGTATTGATGCGCCGGCAGCACTTGCTCCGCCAGTCTGTAGACCACCATAGAGTCTGGCGTTCCACATATTATGACCTTTTTGGTGGGTGGAGACATCCCAGCGACCTCTTTCCCAGTTTGCTCTACTATTATTGTGAGAGAAGACTGTAGGTTCACCGAATGTCCAAGTTGGTATAACCCTTTGGGCTTCAGCAAGGGCATCATAGGCTTGGCTAAGTTGTTCCTCAATAGAGGGGACAAGTTCCAAATCTACTCTTGTGCTGTGGTCGCCGTCACCATACAGAACCTCAACCTTGCATATATGAGCAGGGCTTAGAAACCCTGTGCTGTAGTAGCCGTACTCAATGGTTATCTTGCCGATTACATAGTCCTTAAACACCGCATCAGTCTGATACTGTGCTAGTGTATAGAGGGTAGCAGAAGTTCCATCATTCTCTGTTAGACCAGTGCTGGAAGGGATATTGTTGCCGTAGTAGAAACAGGCATCTATCGCAGTTGTCAGGTCAAACTTCCTCCAACCCGAAGTCTTAGGTAGGGTAGATTCAGAATGGCTCAGTGTAATATCTGCCCTGTTGTCAATGTCATTCGGGTCGTAGACATGAATGGATACGTTGGGAGCAACCACTTCAGTCGCACCCATGCGATATACATAGTTGATGGCGTTCAAGGCTCGCAGTGGCATTGCGTTGACATCCCAAGAAACCGAACCATAGTCATCATCGGTTTGGGTGCCGGGCGATAGTTTAGCTGTCCATTGACCATACCTTCTCCAATCCCTAGTCCATTCAGCATAGCCATTCGATTCCGTGCCGTTGTTTTTAAGCCACTGTAATATTGGATTACCGAACATTCCCCTTAAAATTATTCTAGTTGGTACTGGCATTGTTTTTCACCTCTTTATTTTATTGGCTCTGAAGCCCCGAAGTTTTTACACTCCACAACAAAATGAGGTAGAGTTAAGATGCTACCGGACTCCCACAAAAGTCCTTGATTGTTTCAAGGCTGTTCTTTTCAGCTATATCAGCAGCCTTCTTACTGAATGATGCAGGAGTCTTACCCTCTTTGATTGACTGCGCTATGCAGAAGAGGGTGCGCTGGGATTTTGAGACCGCAGGTGACATAAACCCACCTCCTTATTTCTTGCCTTTCTTCTTTTTATAATGTGGCATAGCTAATAAACCTCATAGGCGTATGCCTCTAGGTCTTCGCCTTCGTACTTCTTTGCCAGTTCAGTACCTTTAACCGAGTATGTCTCAGGAAGGCTACCTGCCTTTATCTGAACGGCAATTCGGAAGAGGATTTTAAGCTTCTTCTCCATTTCCTTTAACTCAGTAGCCTCTTCCATAGTGCCTACTTCATGTGCCATATCAGCCTCCTATTCTGCCCTGAATTTCAAATGTCTCTTGGCTAGACTGCTGACCTTGCCAGTCTTCTTAACCACATTTCCGTTATGGGTGTGCTGACACTCTGTACACCAGTAGTAGCCCGCATGCATCTGCTCGGGCTTATTTGCCACCTTCATCTTCGTTTCGTGTTCTTCATTAAGAGCATCCTCTGTTGCTTCTTCGTGAAGTTCTGCACCTACACTAGCAGGTCTGAAGTTCTTGGGGTGTTCTTTCACTAATGCGTCATCTACCTCCCGAAGTTCACCCTTGGCGTAGTACCTGTCTACATAGCAATTCCTGAGTATTACACACTGCATTTTTACCTCTCCTTTGTTTTTATTTGAGGGGCAGAGGGTGTCGATAACCCCCTGCCCCCGGAGGGTAACCCTGCCACTGTTAGTTGGGCAGGCTACCCTATTGCAAACCAGAGGCAGCAGCTTGTTCTGCTCCTGCCTTCCAGTGCTTGTCAGGCAAACCACCTCTATGAGGTTTTGAGTTGAGAGTATCTAATGCCATACCTTTACCAATCTGTTTTATTACGAAACTGGGAACGGACATGATGCGCCGCATTACCTTACCACAGGTACATACTTGCGGTTGGCTGCCCTCTTGCATAGGGAGTAGTTTATCTTCTTTCTCCCCGCATTCACATTCATATTCGTAGATAGGCATATCACTCCCTCCCTGGTTAGTCGGTAGTTGCCGGGTAGTTGAATACGGTGCCATTTGAATTACTAATACAACGAAAAGCCTTCACGGTGTACTCGTTATCAATTTTGAACCCACCATCGTTGATGTTGGATGAGGTAGTACCAAAACCAGAACAATTAATATAGTGAGCTACCGCCTGCCCCTGACCATTAGCCATAGTATCTCGCCATCCATGCAAACCGCCGGCCGCATGACAATCCCTGAACACAGTTTCTTTCATCGTTGTATTGCTCAAGTAAACTCCGGCAGTGTCGCCAAAGAAATCACTGTTAGTTATCAGGCAAGCATTGAAGTTGGTACCACCAGCAACATACAACCCGTAAAGCTGTGCAACGGTATCGTGACCACAATGAACTTCATTCATTACAATGCTACCACCCTGAACAACCCTTATTCCACCGCTACCGTTGTTCACAAAACCACAATTCTCAATCGTTGAACGGAAGAAAGTAGCCAGGTCTAGCCCGTAGTGAGAACCAGCAGAACTCTGCAGACCCTGTAGATTGTACAGACCTAACCCTCTAGCTGTGCCAGCCATCGCAGAAGCAGCACCAGCACCGTCTATCCTAACAATACCTGCGCCATTCCCTCGCGGTGTAGCACCTAAGCCAACTATGTCGCAGTAGTTAGGAAGGGCAGAGATAGCCGAGTAAGCCGTTCCAGTAGCCTGAACGACTATGGTGTTTCGGATATAGTCATTGGTAGAAACACTACCTCTGTCCTGCCGGTAAACCTCAGCTGCGGTAATAGCCGTGCTAATCTCATCCATTGCCGTATCCCAGGTCGTACCTAAACCGGTAGAGCTACCTGTGATATTGTTCACGAAGTAGGTTCTACCAAGGGTATTGTAAGTACCGAACCCGTAGGATGCGCCACCTGGCACAACTTCAATGTGCCTGAATTTATGTTTTCCTTTTAATACTTGTTCACCCATAACATTCGCCTCCCAGCGATTTGGGCTGGGAGTTAATCCCCAGCCCAATTGCTATTTTTATTCTAGCCTCTCGCTAGTTTGTTAGTCTCCCCAGTTTGACTGGTAATCGAAGATGAGGAAAGAAGTAAGGGTAATAGTCCCTGCATCGCTGAAGGTGTACTGAAGTCCCAAGAACTGTTCCTCGGTTCCGATTCTACTCCCAAGGGGGATAACAATCGGTGTGCGACCGGCAGTCAGATCGGCAAAGCCGATGGTGCCGGTCTCAATTTGAACAGTCGGTGAAGCAAGGGTAGCTACCGTATCAGTCACTACCTGGATGTTGAGGCTAGTAAAGTCAGCGGCCAAAACATCAACGATGACGACCACATACATCTGCTTCCCTGCCCCAATCTTCCGGGCGGCACCCAAGTCAACTGATTGTTCTGATACGGCTGTGTCTGTAAGAGCCTCCGCATCACTGAAATATAGGTTCGCATCTGTAATCATTTAGAATTTACCTCCACGTTTATTTTTCGGGCGGTTATTTATCACTAGGCTATTGTAGCCTCATCAATGGCAAGAGCATCACATACATGGATAGGAGCATCAAGGAAGCTAACCTGTGGCTTCCCAGCAGGCATATCAATGGTCAGGTTTACATTGGATTTGTTCTGCGCCTGTTTGTGCAGGAACTTGGCGATGGTCTTGTTGCAGTAGAAGACGGTGTTAGCCACATCCCCTATCGCCACAGTCGGCCTAGCATAGTAGGCATCAATCATCAAGTCCGAAAGGTCAGCGCCGGTAGCACCATCCGCAGTCAGGTTAGAGTCGTCAATGTTGCAGATGCGGATAACATATCGAAAGTCAATTAAGGCAAGACCTAAGTTCCAGACAAAGTGAGTCCTGTAGACCTCATGCATCAGACCATTGGAGTCTACATTGGTTACCTGTCCCAAGTCCTGAGACTGTAGACCAGCCATGCTACCTTTGGGGGTAATAAGGGTACAGTATTTCGGCCCCCATGTAATCAGCCAAACGGATGTATTGTCACTACCTGAACCACCACCATTGATAATCTGGTCGTCATACTCGCCAGATGTGAGGGCGCCATACCGAGGCGCCAGGCCGTGCATTTTCTCCGGGTCTGTTTTTGAGTTGGAATAGAAGATAGCCGTAGCCGCTGTATTGCTCAGTCCAGTAACAAACCCATTGTCCTCGGATGCCCGGAAAGCTGCTTCGTTGCCATTCAGTTTGGCAAGAGCAATATCAACTTGGCTATAGGACTCCAGCATACCGGTAGTGTCGTCCATCTGCTTGGTCGTGCTTTTCTCAGCGGGTACGCCCTTGTTCAAGAGCCGCCATGTGCCAGACGGGTCGGTAGTTCTCTGGGTACTTCTGTGTCCGGTAGGCAGGTTGCCTTCCATCGCAGCAGCATCACCAATTATCGGGTTCGTATTAGCCAGAACCTCGACAATATCAGCTATACTCCCATCTGGGTCAGTACGCTTTGCTAGGTCAAGTAAAGTAGGGAAAGTTGCAGTTGCCGCAGCAGTAGTCATTTGTTTACACCTCTCTTATAGTTATTTTGGAAACATTTTAGGGTATCTTTTTTTGAGTCTGGCTTGTTCGGTTTCTTCTCCAGCACCAGAAGTTTTACCAGAGTCAAGGTTGAGTTTTTGTTTGGGTTCACCCTCGCCTTCAGCTTTCTTGACTGGAGCTTTCGCCTCAGCTTTCTCCCAGAGATTACCAGCTACCTCCCTCAGCTTTGCCTCATCGGTTACGCCGAGGGTAGCACAAAGGTTCTTGAGTTTTACAGGATCACAGCCTTTGAACTCAGTGGCAACTTCCCTGATAGCGATTTCAAGCATCGTTTCCTTTGCCGTTGTCACTATTCCCGCATGAGTCTTCACTTCCGTTGCCAAGTCATCTGTCGCCGTCTTGAGGGTACGCTGTTGTTCCCTGAGTTCCTTATCCCTCTTTACGAGGTCAAACTTCTTGGGGTCATCATTAGTAAGTCCCTCAATGTCAGTCTGAAGTTGGTCTCTTTCTGTTTTGATGTCCTCAACTAATGCCTCTGCTTTCTCAGCTTTAGTTTTGAAGCCATCCCTTTCGCCCTCGGCTTCCTTTTGTAGCCTACCTGACTCAGACTTCGCCACGTGGATAAACTCCTGTAGTTGGGTCTGGGTGACGGTGGGTTTTTCCTCAACCTTTTCTTCCTTTGACGATACTGTACTCGCAACCGCAGGGGTTCCACCTTCCTCGGAAGAGGCGACTTTTGCCTGCTCTTCCACCTCTGGTGTAGTGCCTACTTCGCTTTCTTTTACGGTCATGTTATTAAAACCTCCTAGTAGTAAAAAGCCTACTGTTAAGATTCCAGCAAGCTAGGGTAGCGTTGGTACTTCTCTTAGTCTTCTCTCTATCTCTGCGATAGTGAGAGATAATCTTTCTCCAGCGGTAAGTGCTGCCCTCCTCCTCTTCTCTGTTACTGGAGTATACTCGAACTTGAGAACAAGCCAATCATCAAGGTCAAGGTTATCCCATCTGAAGTCGTCACGCATTTTGGCTTGGCGACTATCTATCTGGAGATACTCAAGATATTTGGCGAACACTTCACTGGTTGGTACTTTGCTGAAGTTCCTTTTATCATTACCAAGTATCCCTTTATACACCTGCTCATAGAAATCAAGGTTTTCCATCAGGAACCAGTCGTCATCATACCAAAGGGAGGTGCCGTTTATATCAGCGTAGTTAAGCGGCTTGCCCTCACCTATGATAGTGTAGTAGCCGACATAATCAGTAATTAGCCCACCATAGTTTTCGTCTGTTTGTATTGACCTTAGTTTATCGTGGGCACTGCGTTCTATCTCTGCCGACCCAAACTCGGTGTACTTGCCATCAGCATCAAACCGTATGGCATCCCTAGCTTTCTCCCGTGTCTCATCTAGTGTTAGTCCGGGTTCCGGGAACTCTATGTAATGTTCAGACTGATTATCAGCGAATCCATCAAGCTGTGCGAACTCTTCTGGATACTGTTCATAGATGTCATCATACTGGACAGCAGGCACATCTTCAGGTTTTGGAATGTCTATGCCTACTATGTTGTGCATAGCATCGGCAAAGGCTGGATTCTCAACAAGAAATCTCTCTTGCCTGAATCCCTTAGTGTCTATCTCGTAATATGCCACATAGGTATCAACCATCTCAACAGGTAGTCTTTCGCCAGTCTTGGGATTAGATAACTCTAAGGCTTCTATCTTGCGGTCGTTTATTCTATATTGAGCGTTCTCAGGTTTGTTTATCCACTCTTCCCTCAATCTGGCTTGTTCAGCAGGGAGAGGGGCCTTGATTGCGTTATATTCCGCATCCTTAGTCTTATACTCCTCATCAACCTCTATCCTCCATCTCGGAACTAAGTAGTTATCAAGATACGCTTTGTCCCTATCTAATGGTTTGGCAGCCTGCTTGCCATGGTAGTCCTCACTCATCAGGAAGGCATTGAGCTCGGGATTATCGTACCTATCCAGTTTAGACTCAGCACTATTCGGACTTGTCTCATCTCCTATCCTCATGTGGCTAACAAAGCCATTGACAAGTTCAGGGTTGATAGGAACTTCCCTAGTGCCTTTCCCCATCGCATCAGCCCTACGTTTCACATCAAGGAATGTCTCACCATCTACTTTCCTTGCTCTGATTGCTATTACTTTTTCTTCATCATCAGCCTCCTGAGCTTCTTCCAAGTCAGCATAGTTCTGAGCGTTATCTACCTTTATCTGGTAGTATTCAATTTGCTCATCAGGCAGTTGGAGTGGTTGATTAGTGGCGTTTCTCCAACCCACAAAGGATTGCTCATTAGCTTCATCAGCATCTATCTGGTCTTGAAGTAGAAGGAGCTTTTTCTCATCACTAGAGGCACCCTCATCTACCATCTCCTCATACTCAAAGAGAGTATCTATCCTCTTCTCTGTCTTTGGAAGTAATTGTTCTGGTATAGCGCTAACGGGAATATCATACTTCTTTGCCAGGGTCTTGAAGTGAGTGTAAGCCTCCTTGGTCAGAACCTTAGCCTGCCCCCAGATAGCCAGTTCAGCATTTTCTTTGGGGTGAGAGCGGAGGTAGGCATCTCTAGGCTTAACCCCTATCTCGGACTTATGCTGTTCCAGGAACTCAGCCTGCTTCTTTTCATCCGTGATTGACCAGTATTCATTGAGCAAAGCAAACTGTCTCTGGGAGAAGTTACCATTCTCGGCACCTGGATTTTTCTTATCAAAGGCAGTTACAGCCTTGTCGCCCTTGTAAGTTACCACTTTATACTTCTTGTCAGGCTGTAGTTCTCTTACCTTAAACTCAGCCTCATCACCAGCAGCAACCAGCTTTTGCCTATCCGCCCACATCTGGCGGTATTCTGTAAAGGTAGGCTCATCAAGGTTAGGGTCGGCATTAAGACTAACCAGTTTATCACTAGGTAAGGTATCTAAGTGTTCTTTGCTAATCTTAGCCTCAACGATAGCCCTGATATATTCTGGAAATCCCTTTGCTGCGGTCAGCTCTGCTAGGTCTTCGGTATCAAACTGTTTAGCTGTATCCGACCAGAAATCGGCAGTATCGTAGTAAGGTTCATCTAAACCATAACCAGTATTCTCGACATACTTGGGTAAGCCTAGCTTGGTAAAGTTCTCTTCCCAATTTCCAGTATATGTTTGGACACCCTCACCATAGACTGCCGGTATAGTAACCGCAATACCCATACGCCAATCTTCCTCAGCAGCTTCCCACACATCATTGATAGCAAAGGGTGTTATTTTCTCAATCCAGTATTTTGCGTCATCATACTCTATTACCTGACCGAGAAAGTTTCTGCCAGTCCAAAACTCAAGCAAGATACTACCAAGTGGTGAGAGAGAATTGGTAACGAAACTTTGTAAAGCCCCTACAGGGTTCACATCATACTCAGCCCCAGTGACAGAACTTATCCCAGTCCTAGTAACCAATCGTGCATATAGTACGGCAAACTGCCGATAACCAGCCCAAGGATCTATCCTTGTCTTACCAATCCTGGCACTCATAAACTCAGCATTACGGGGGTCATCTTCTAAATCCCACAGGTCTAGCCAATCGCCCAGAAACATTATGCCACTAATGTATCCAGTCCACAGGAAGAAGTCTTTCCATGCCTCTTTCATTACACGAGGATTAAACCCTGGTTTGCCATTCCTCAGGGTGAATCCTAGCAAGTGCTTTGGTAAAAGGAACCTACCTACCTTAGACCTAGCTGCGAAGAAAAAGGCGTTCATGGCTGGTGCCAAACCTGAGAACCTACGCAGATTAGCCCTCTGAATCAAGTCCCCAAGCATAGACTGTTGGTCGGTCATTTCCTGAACAATATCAAAGGACTCACCCTCTTTCAGAACTACATCACCAGAACCTATCTTCTCAGAATATCTCCTTGACCACTTTAACTTCTGCTTCCACACCCCCCAGACTGCCCTATTAGTTCCAGCAGAAAAACCCCTTTCGGAATACTTAATAACAGGCAACCATGCTGTAAATCTCGGGATTAGCCTTTCTACATCCTGCCTGGTAAAACCAAACTCCTCAGAAGTTCTATATTGTTCAGTTCCCTTTGTGGCCGCAAATGCCGGCACTCGTAATGGATCATGTCCTGTATCTACCCTAATCTGGTCGTAAATCTGAAAGTCTGGGTCTCTTGTTATTAGCTCCCATTCTGCCTCGGTATGCCTCTGGCTGAAGGTTGACTGCCAAGCAGCGGCATGGGCTTGCCAAGCAAGAATAGGATGTCCAGATAATAGTAATTTAGATTGCCTTAAAAATGACTGGTCAAAGCTTGCTTTGAGGGCCCGCATCAGATTACCAATATCAAACGGTGCCATCCCAATCTCTTTCAGCACCCTATTGAACATACTCTGTTCCATGAAGTTGAAGATAGGTGGTTGCTTGAAAGCATTAGCAACCGGTGGGTCATATCTTGTCGGAGGTGTAGGCGGATATGCCTCATCTCTAGCTTTGGTTCTCTCTAGTTGATATTCGTCAAAGTCTAACTTACCTTCAGCGAATTGCTGCCCGAGCTCCTGTTCTGCTTGAGCAAATTGCAAGTCGGCAGGACTCCTCAAGTCAGTTACCTGTGGATAATCAAAGGGCGGTTCTAATAAAGTCTTATAGCCTTGAGGGATATCCGACAAGCTTCTCAAGTAGTCAGCAGTCTCTTGGTCAATAGGTATTGGCTCACGACCTGTTTCGTGGAAGACACCCTCTACCACTTCTTTCAACGGCTTACGTTCGGAAGCCATCTTCTCAATAGCTTTCAAAACCTTCGGCTGCTTGCCAAAGACATAGTTTAATCTATCCCAAGCAGAGCCGCCTTCGGGGAACAAGACACTACCTTTACCTCTTATTCTCGGTATAGCTTTGCCATCTAGGGCGTTGGTCAAAGCAGTAGAGGTGGATGCCATCTCAAGCGGATACTCCTGCATCCCCTTGTTATGGTAGACCATCGTGAAGAAGGCGCCTCTTAATTCGTCAGTCATACCTTCAAAAAAGTCGCTTCTTATTCTCGGTAATTCTCCAGCCAGTGTCTCAGAAGATGCCTGCTTGAAGGCTGCCTCAACCTCCATGCCCTGAGTAACTATCAACTCCTGCATCCTAGCCTTGAAATCGTTTGCTCTCTCAGTCCTGGTTGTCGCCCACAGTTCTCTCTGCACTTCAAAGGCTCTAAGAGTCTCTTCGCTCAGAACATACTCACTCATAACCAAAGACAGAGCCTCAGCTTGTTTCAGTGTAAGCCGTGGCTGTCCCAATGTTTGCCAGTTCTCAGTTACCTCTTCAGTAGTTAATTCAGACACTACAGGTAGTGGTGTCTCTGTCATCTGAGTCGTAATATCAGCCTCTAGTTCCTTTATCCTGCGCTTCTCCTGCCTGATGGCCACTACCCTGTTACCCAAATCTTCACTGGAAGAGACGCCAGTAAAGCCCAGACTTTCTGCTATCTCATCAAGAACCTCATCCCGCGGAACTTTGTTATATTGAGGAGTTCCTTTCTGTGTATACCTGTCAAACTTACCAGTGGGTTTTAATGCCTGAGCTTGTTTAAGAGTAAATGTTTCAGGGAAGTTCTGCTCCCTTATAGAAATAAGGCTATCCAAACCAACCCTACGATTGCCCATCTGAAACCTGAAGCTATCCACTGGGTCAGTCTTATGGGTTACTTTCAGTCCTTCTACCTCAGCCTGTGCTTCATAAGACTCCCTGACTTCAGGTGGTGCTTCCTCGGCAGCCTGTCTAGCCTCCTGTAACTTAACTTGGTCATCCATTGAAATCTGAGTAATTCTGCCTTTGCCTGGAGGTCTTACTACCATTTCCTCCACACCCTCAAGCATAGCAGGCTGTATGCCAGCTTCAGGTTGCCCAGGTTCAGTAACAGGGGGTGTAACCTCTGGGGCTACTTTAGAAATGGTATATATGGGGAATCCATTAGCAGTTATGGTTTGTTCTACACTAAACCCCTTATCCTTTAATCCCTCAACAAATCTTTGACCATCAGGGCTTAATGTACCTGCCCTAGTTTCTATAACTTTACCCTTCCTAGCTAATTCCTCCCATAATTTTGTCTGTAGACCTTGTTGCCGCACAGATTCTAATGTTCCCATAGCGTTTATGGAAATAGTATCTCTCAACTCTGTGTATGAAAGTGTACTTGCTGGTTCTCCCTCCACTTCACCTATAGTTAAAGTTTTAAGTCCACCAAGTTCAGTTCCCTCTATTATTTCACCAATCTCCTTAGTAGGTGTAACCTCTGGGGTAACAGGTTCCTCACCTGGTAATTCAACAGCACCGCGCTCAGGTCTAGCTTTGGCTTCCTCAGATGCTACACGAAGCGACTCTTTAATATTAGCACTCAGTTTCTCATATATCGCTGGTGTCTGTTGTATCGCTAAAGCAGTAGCGCCCGGAACAGAGAAAGCCACAAACTCCACACTCAACTGCCGTAGTGAGGGGATACTGAACTTCTGGTCACTTAAACCTAGAGGCTCTAAGATACCGTGTCCAACATCGGCCACCCTTTCTTCCAGCATCTCCCCTATTACACCATTGTAGCCTAGCTTCTCAAAAACCTTTCTTACACTGTTGGGATTAGCAGTAGGATTAGCTTTGATAAAAGCCTTGAACAATCCTGCCTTAATTAGTTGCCCCTTAACCGCATTACCCAATGGTGCGAATAATCCGCCAGTGCTTTCACTAACCACCTCAACCCACTGTTCGCCAAATGCTTTTAAGGCACTCTCCCAGACCTCTTCCTCATTCCCTTCAAGAGTAGGGTCTACAATACGAGCAATTGAAAGCTCCAGTTGTTTTCGCTGTGTAGCTGCTGGTATTCTGGTTACTCCTGCTACAGGTGCTCTTAGAGTTCCGCCAACTACAACACCAGCAACCTCAACACCAAACTTGGCTAATCTCCCTTCCAGTATCCTGAGTCCTGTTCTAGTGGCTATTCTCTTCAAGGCTGCTTGACCAGCCTTGACTGTTGCTGTTTTTCCCGCAGAGAAAATACCACCAGTGGCAATAAATTCACCAGCGAAAGGCACTAATTGAGCTATTACATCTGCCACCTCAAAGCCCCAAGTGGTATCCATGGTGGCTCGGTCAACATACGCCTTCAGCGTTAATAAGTCTTCCTTGCTGACTTCTTTCCCATCTTCTAAATCCTTGGCTATCTTGAGTAACTTCCCAATCTCGACTATCTCCACGCCAGAAGCGACAAAGGGAACCAGTTGCACAGGGTCATCAATCACTGCTTTAACTTTATCTAACCAAGTTTTAGTAGGCAATGCCCCAATAGCCTCTGAGGAAACACCCTCTACTGTGCCGGGGACTCGTATGCTAAAGTAATCCCTCATACCCTTATCGGTAATATCAGGATACAGGGACTCAACTAATGCCTCTGTAGTGGGGTTTCTACCCTCACTTATTAAACTCCTTCTTAATGCGTCTGGGTTACTAAAGAAGTAATCTAGCATAGCATCTTTATTTCTTCCGGTCACAAGTAATGGTAACGCAGCTTGGAAGATATTACCTAAGTCTACATCCTGGACTGTTGCTAGTGCAGGTATCACACCCTCGTCAAATCCAGTAGGATAATACTTGTCTAATTCCCCTGGTTCAAACTCAAAGAACTGACTCAACAGAGCCTCGGCACTCCTCTTATCTCCCTTATCAAGTACTTCCTGTATGAAAGCCTCTGGTTCTGTCTGTGCTCTCTGACTCAACGAGACGAAAGCCTGATTGAGTTTATTCTCTATGGTTACGTCCTCACCCTCTCTGATGGTAAGCAGTGCTGGGTATAACGCTGATATGCCAGAACTCAAGTCCTGCCTGGCAAATAACTCTTCAGTGGTGGGCTGCGGAATCTGTGAAGTATCTCTCAGTTGTATCTCAATGGCTGATACTCTCTCGGATATAACTGCCCTTTCCTCTAAGTCCGTAGATGCCCTGAATTGTTCCGTGAGGTTGGCAAACTCTTTCTCTAAGACCGTCCTTTCCTCAATGGTAACAGGAGCAACAGGTTCGATGGCTGGTTCAACAGGCTGTGCCTCTAACTCCTCAAGTTCAGACCTGGTAAACTGCTCACCTTCAGGAGATACAGCCGTATATTCCGTAGGTTCGCCTGCCTCATCATAAATAATATCACGGTACTCCCACTTTTGAGGGGAGACATATATCTGCGCAGGGTCATCCCCGTTTTCTCCATACTCAAACCGAATAGACCAGTCAGGAGAAAGGTCATAGCCGTATTCCTTAGCTTGTTCAGCAGTAAGGGACTTAATCTTTCTGAACCTGAGTAAATCCCTGCTTGTCAATCTGCCTACTTCACTTTGGGATATACCACCAGCCAGTATATCTTCCTCGGCTTCAGGTTCTATTTTTAATTTACGCCCCGTGGTTGCCATTTAGCCTAAACTCCTAACGTCTTCTCACCGTTCTTTCTCAAGTTGACAGCTACATCAGACAGCTTGGGTTTCTGAGTAGCTTGAACGATTCCCTGTTTTGCAAAAGGATTAGTCAGCGTCTTCACGTGCTCTGTGAAATCCTTTGCAGTCCACTTTGTCGTCATACTGCCTGTACCTCCTCTTGTTGCCTCGGAAGTGGTTGGTCACCAGTTCCCAATAGCTTTGGCAACTGCATCAAAGGTGTGCGGTTACCCTTGGGAGCTTCTTTTGGTGTGGCTTGTTGACTAGGTAGTGTCGCTGGTGCCGGTTGTAGTCTCTGTTTGAGTATAGAAACTACTCGCTCGCATAGCATCATTGACTGTATTTTCTTTACTTCTGCTTCTTGTTCATCATCCAGCTCTGCGGCTTCTTGCGCAAGACTTATACCCATTTCATAAAGACCAATAGCAGGGTCAGCCCTCTTTGCATCTTCCATATCCCTCATCCGTATGATGCTTTGTGGGTCATCTACACCCAGTATATGCTCCAGCCTCCATTCATACGGTAGGTCGGGAGCCGCTTCAAACTGAGCAAGGTTAGCTATCTCTTCGGTCTTACTCTGTGACCTTAACTCAATTCTTACAAAATACTTTTCGGGGTCACCTAGCTTATCAGGATTGTATTTAGTCTTGCGACCCGTCATACCAACCAGTATCTCAGGTGAACCTTCCTCCAGTTCAGCAGCTTCTTGTGTCTGCTTTATCATCTTGCGGGCAAGTTGCTGGTCTCCCTGGGCAATCGCACTCAGCCGAGCTCCACTGAATTTCTTTCTTATACCGGCCTGAGCCGTAATCCACACAGCCGATACCGTCTGGCTAACATTCCCCAAGTCTATGTCATTCACACCACCCATCTGCAATACTTTAGCCAAGTCCTGTCGGCTAGTAAGGAAAGCAGTGTTGATGTCAGGGGTTTCAAGTAGTTGCGGTCTTTCACCTTTCCTGTATTTCCTTACCTGGCTTGTCGTTGGAACCGCCTCAGCAGGTTTTCCATCGGGGATCTCTTGCTCCTGCACATAAGGTGGTTTAATGGTCGCTGCACCTTTAGTCTGTTCTATGGATGCCGACCTGTTCAGCTCATCCAGGATACCCCTGATGAGATAAAGTATATCCTCTGAGTCATGTGCGATATATTTTGGGTCCCGAAGCATAAAACCTGTGGCTGGGGCGGCAATAACAAAAGGCGGTTCCCCGAGTGAGTGTCCTTGATCTATTACAAGACTGCCACCAACATATAATTCGTGTCTATTGGAACTCCACCAGTCATCAACCTCAATATCGGTGTTTGCACCACCGGTTTTAGAACTATTGTGCTTGACCCCTTTGTCTTTAAGGAGTTCTTCGCCATATTCAGCCACAAGATTTCCCCAAGATCGGAAAGAGCGGTTGTTTACCCAGTTCAAACCATCATTCCCATACTCGTAAGCAACATACCTCATATCAACAGGTAGGCAATCTATGTAATACTTACCGTCTATAATCTGTGACACCCACCGAACACCGATAAAGCTTCGGACACACACATGACTAGCCCAAATCTCAAAAAGGGAAGCGTGCCAATTACTATTAACTAATTGCTCATCAGCCTGTTCCCTGTTACCGTCAATAAATTTCTCAATGGTTCTCTGGGTGGTTGACGATATATCTCCTTCAACAATTGTCTGTCTAAAAGAAGACATCAAATCATTGATGACCGTATTGGCTATGATAGCAGCATACGGCATCGTGACACTGATGACATTATCCATAGACTTTTTCGGGTCTTTCAGGTCTGGCATCTGGTAGGCTTTGCTATAGACCCAATCCCTAGTCTTGTCCATGCGGTCATGCAGGAGTTTCAGTTCCGTCATGCGGTTCTTAATAATGGTCAATGTATCCATAGATACTCCTAATCTTTACCCCATACTACCATGCCGAAAAGGACAAAAGGTAATAAGATTATATTTATCGGTATTGCTATTATCCACGAAATGAGACTAATAATCCTTTTATACCTCTTGCTACCCCTTATCATTTTCACCCTCCTTAAAACTATATCCACATTCGGGTATGGTCACTATATCCGCAGGCACCATTGGAAAGTCCCTGCACATCTGGTTTCTGTGTTCGTAATCAGTACAAACAATCCTGCCATCTTCTCCGCATGACTCAAAAGGACAACCATCAACATATTGCGTTTTGACCTCGTACCCTACATCTGCATAGGCTTGCAGTCTTTCAGGAGTAGGAGGGAGGCAGCAAAGTCCGCATTGATTACAAGAACCCTCCCTTACCGCTTCTCTATTTGCCATTAGACACCTCATATATGATGGTTTCTAGTGTGACCTCAGTGATATTATAATAGAACCAATCAAATAAATTATCCCAAGGCATCACACCAGTGGTTGATTCGGTCGCTGTCTCTTCTCTAGTTGCCATTATAAATACTTAACCCCCCGTTCGGGATGAGCGTCAATCAATGCTTTTGACTCTTCAACAAATTGAGCATAAGGACTTGAGACATTTAGTGAATAAAGATACTGTCCGCATCGGCAACAATAGTAAGAACCAACCGCAGTGCTTTCGTGAGGACAATGCCCGTCAAGCTCACAATTAACCGCTGTGGGACTTGCCCTCCTTATCTCTTCCTGCTTAGTCATCTCTACCCTCCTAGTAATTTACCATTGGCGATGAGAATGCTAAAATAGGCACATAAGATGCAACAGGGAAACGGCGGGATGACATCCCGTGGCTGAAGAAGTGGGTAGTCTCATCAGTTATAACCTCTCTGCCATGGACTATCCTTGAAATATACCGGAAGTTTCGTTGCTCCTTGATGCAATTGGTTGAATCCGCTGTCCATGATTGTTCGTACTCATTCACTTTCAGGATACCGTACTTGACGCTATCCTTGCCCCTTTCAGATGGCTTGATATTGTAACCCCTGTCCTGTAATTCCTTTATGCTCTTGGCGTCTTCAGCGTCAGCAGTTATCGGGTCAAGATACTTGCGTACCTTAGCCAAGTCCATGTTCCTGGCCAGCACATCGTTAGTCCAATTAACTCCCCACAGGATTTCCTGTGAATACAACTTGGAGCCGATAATGCAATGTTTGGTCAATACTGTAGGGTCAGTATACCCGAAGTCCAAACCGTAAAAATAATCGCCATCAGGTAGCTTATCCACTATCTCGAAGTGGGGGTAAACCAGACCTTCGATCTTACCGATAAGTCCTAGCCCATAAACCCTCCACCAGTTTGGGTCATTCTTATGGGATTCAATCTTATCTGCGACCCCCGCGGGCAAAACATCCTTTGCATCTAAGTAAGTAGAGTGGATATATTTATTATGTTTGGTATCGTGTATCCATCCTGGTAATATATCTTCCCCTACCTCATACTCGTGCGCCCAGAACTCACTGACTGGATTCCAGTCAACGATGGTGAAGAGTTTAGTTCTGTCATCCAGTTGCTCGGCGGTTCTCCACGGTATGTTATTGCCCTCATTGATAAACAGGACATCACGCCGCGGTCCATGTACCTTCCTGGCATCATCAGCACCAAAGAACTCTATCTTGCCTTTCCAGTTCGGCCTCTGATATGCTGACTCAGTTACCTTGTAGTAAGGATTATTTTTATCAGGGGTCTCACCCAGGATGTCGAAAAAGTCTTTTATACATCCTTTCTTAAGATGAGGAAGCGACTCGGATACCACCGAAATTAACAGAGGCTCTTTAGTTTCCTCCGCCAACTTGATTAGGAACTGCAAGTTGCTGTAGGTCTTGGAACTTGATTGACCGCCCTCGTGTAACGCCCGCCAATAACCCTCTAACCACGCATCCAGGGTCTCATTAAATACCCTAGTCAGGTGAAAGTCTATTTCCATTTACCCCTCTCTCAACGACTCCCATTGTGTAACATCAGTGCTTCCATCTGTCACTCTACAACAAGAGCACAAAAGTGATGGGTAAGGTCTAATAACCTCCATACCCTTGCTATTCTTGCATCTATGCCCCTCTTTCTTGATTGCTCCCCATTGGGAGTGGAGATCTTGTTTTAACTGTTGAGTAATTCTTTGTAACTCCTCAGATGTGTTTTTATCACCATCTCGGTTCTCAAGGTAAAACAACCCTGCTTCAACAAGTGCACCTTTAATTATCTCATCAATTGAGGTGGTAGTTATTCTAATACCTGCCATAGTTGGAGGCTGGCACTTCTCACATCCACCCGTAAGCCCACAATCGCAATACGGTATCCCTTCCCTTATCTCTTCTCTAGTTGGCATTAGACCAACCTCCACCGATAAGGTGTCTCGTCTTGCGGGCTAAATACCTTTCTTGTTAAACCCAATAAATGTAATCCTCTATGCCAGTAAAGAAAATATATCGTTAGTGGTATCCTAAAAAGAACCCTTATCTCTTCCTGCTTAGCCTTAGTGACCATAATGTTACCCTCCTTCTTTTCCAGTTAACTCTATCTGTGTCCTCTCCCCTATCCGACCTAACTTCTCCACCACACTACCATCAGTCAGATAATAATTATAAGTCGGATTGTAATTCACTGGCTGCTCATTTGTCCGATATAACTTCTCCATTAAGTTAAGCTCGTGTATCGACTCCACAGGATTCAGCAACTTTACCTTTATCGTCCTAACAGGCACACCTCCAATCTCCTTCTCCTCTATCGTCAGTTCCTTCACCGAAGCCATCGTCTTAACGGCTTCCCAGTCTATTTCTCCCCCCTTGTTAAAAGTGTCACCCACCATCCCCCTGGCTATCAGGGATAACTTCTCCTTCCTCTCCCGCACCCCCATCACTATCGGACTCTCAGCCGCCTCCCATAACGTCCGCAAATACGCCTTGACCCGCGGTCTCTTTAATATCTTGTCAGCTAATACATCAGCGTTCTTCGCAGGATACCCAGATTCAATACACGCTAAACTGGGCTTCCGTAACTCAAAATAATATAAGCAAAACCTCTGCTCATTCGGCGTTAATAATCCATCCCTCGCTTTACCCATTTACTAATAGCCTCTTTTTAATTCCTACGATTCTAAGTATTCAAGATAATAATGGTTTTTGTCCCAAACGAACCAACATAACACATATCCTATAAACATAAGTCCTCCTTTTTCAAAAACTGTACAAAATGTTTATGGGGTTGTATTATACTACCCATCAATCTCTAAACGGGGCATACCCCCCCTATGACCTCTTGTGATGAAGGGGGGGAAGGGCATCCAGTGATAGGGCAACCAAGCCAGTGAAATGACCAGGTATATTATAATAAAATAATTACGCAGGTACAGGTTTGCCACTAGCATCTGGCTCTCGGTATCTACCATTCTATTACCTGCTTAATAATACTCAGGCAGTTAGTGATTGAGAACATGGAATCAGGGAGTATGAATCTCCCGCTGTCGGTAAAAGTAAATACTGACCATTAGGATTACATACACACTGAATAAGCCAACCCCTGTATCCAGCCGTGCAAGGGGATATACTAATTAGATTTATTCTCATTTACCCTCCTAATAATACTCCGGTATCTCATTGCCTTCGCCATCAACCTCTTTAACCACAACCTCTACATACCGGCCGCCTATCCACTTCCTTACTAAGTCCCCTGGCTTACTGGTCTTAGGGTTATATAGGGGTAGTCTACTATTACTTTCGGTTTTAATGCCACTAGATTTTGATTGTAGTGCGTCTGTTTTAGGTTGCACGGCTTCCACTAACACCGCCCTAGCTTTGGCAAGCCTAGCCTCCTTAGTTTGGGTTGCACTAGGTTGCACAATGGCAGTGCTGACGGGAGTTGAACCCGCTACGTCTACCTTGACAGGGTAGCACTCTATCCGTTGAGCTACAGCACTATTAGGTTGCACATCTAAAACAGGTTTAGGTTGCACGTGCAACCTAGCTCCTTTCATTCTCTCAGCGTTCCTCTTCTTACTCAGTGGCACCGGTTAAAAACCCCATTCAATTAGTAGTTTGTGAACGACTACTACCACAAAGATAAAGACAGCCAATAATAATACCCTATCCATTCTCCTCACCCTGCTCAGTGGCATCCTCTATCTCCTCTGTAGGTTTCACATGTATAGTGAAGCTCCCACTAGCTGTGCCAATTGGTTTTGCAATTACTGGATATGCCATTAGCCCTCCTTGGCATAGCTTTGCCCGCATGATGTCAATAGTAAACTAACGCTAGTGATTTGTCAAGTTTGGGGGTAAAGGTGGCACCAACTAGGCGCATAAACAGGCAGAAAAAGGCAGTAAATGGGCAGTGGTGTCATGCCTAGAAAATAGATAAAGTTGGTAGCCAAATCGTGTCTAGGAAAGGGCTTGACAGGACTAGAACGTAGAGATAAACTAGGTTGGTTTGTATGGGATAAGAACCATTACTATGTAGGATACTATGAGGTAGAATGATAGAGACTAAAGTAATAACTAAGCATGAAGTGAATGAAGAACACGAAGACGCTGCCCTAGCCCTCTGCCTACTGTTTCTGTTGTGTGTAAGGGCGACATAGTGCCTCTAAAAGTTGTGTTCATCAAGAGTATGGACTCTGCTCTCTGGACTAGGGTAAGGGTAGCAGCTCTCAAGAGAGGGCTGAGCATATCACCGTGGATTATGGAAGCGATAAGAACGAAGTTAAGAAAAGAAAACGGATAATTCAAATACCACTTTTGGTAGTTATTCTCTTCTTATTATACCGCCAATATTTCCTCCAAGCAGAATACTGCGGTCTCTTCCTGAAGTCCCATATTGACATGAAGTTCAAGGCGCACTGAGCCTCTGCCTCTAACTCCTTGAAGTAAGTAGTACCGGCCCTGACCTGCCAGAGGAGCAACTTCCCATCTTCACCCGTGAGTGACAATCTTCTCTTGACCTCCGCACTAATAGACACAGGGACTTCGAAGTAAGCAGATCCAAAGTGTCTACTCGTTTGAGCAACGTGCTTAAAGTCCGGAGGCCACACGCCAGTCTCAATCAGGTCGAGGTGTTCTATAATCCAGATGATTTGCTCTCGATTGAAGCGTATATCCTTGGGAGCAAACCAAGTGTCATCTTTCATAAGGCTCACGCTAAAGAATGGTAAAGGAAAAGGTATGAGATGTCAAGTTTAAGTGCTTAAGATGCAATCATACTAAGACCGGCACCGCAAGTTATCTATTGTGAAAATAATTAAAGTATTTTTGCTTTGTGCCTAAAGTAGTTAGTATAAATACTTGACATTTGAAGTATAAAGTATTATACTTATTCCAGTAAGGGTAAAGGAGGAATAGAGGAATGAAAAAAGAAACGCACCAGTGCGAAGGAATAACAAAGACAAGCCAATGGAATGACTATCAGTGTACTCGCAATGCTACAGTATGCAGAGCCGGTGAATGGTATTGCCGGCAACATGACCCCGATGCAATAAGGGATAAGGATATGGAGAAGCACCACTGAGAGAATACAATATAATCTCATAAGCCCTGAGTAGCAGGCTGAGAGAAGAGAGAAAAAAGCATGACTATTAAGCTAGGACAAGAGGTAAAGGACAGGGTATCGGGTTTCAAAGGGATAGCAACAGCGACAACACGGTTCATGCAAGGGTGCGACAGGGTATTGGTCTCACCCAAGGTAGCCAAGGATGGCACGTTGCCAGAAGGTAGGATGTTTGATGAGCCTGACCTTGATGTGGTGGGAGATGGCATTAAGTTACGCCCCCAACCTAAGAAAAAGACAGGCGGTCCGCACACACACGACGCCACTATCAGCAGGTAAGCTAACCTCTTAACAGACTACTCCTAAGTAGGGCTTGGGGGTAGTAGTGAGGAGATTAGAAAAGATGGCAGTTAGAATAAACCAAAATTATTGTGTCGCCTGTACTAAGTGGGATTGGGACGAACCGCTAGTAAAGTATGGAACTTATTACTATCATAAGGCGTGCCTTGAAAAACTACAAGCTGGAGTATTAAAGCCTGATAAAGCTATGTTCAAGAAACTAAAAAAGGCATTTAATAAAGTCACAAGAGGAGATTAGAAATGAAAGATAAAGGTTGTGAATTTGCTCCCTCTTGCTTGAATTGTCCATTTCCGAAATGCGTTATTGAAAGAGGTAGGCGTATGGCACTAAAGGAGCAGCGAAATCGAGAGATTTGGAGCCTGTTTCAGAGCGGAGCAAGTGAAGCTGAGCTCGCAAATAAGTTCGGAGTCTGCACAAGGACAATTCAACGAACGCTTAAGGCAAGCAAGTGCTTTACTGATATACCATAGCGGGCACCCCAATAATAAAATAAAGGAGGTATGTAATGGGATATACTAAAGGGGACTGGAACATAAAGGCGTTAGAGAGAGGACACGAAGATAGAATTAAAATAGCATCCGATGTTACTGAGGATGGCAGATTTGAATTAGTGTGCTTTGTGCATGGTGCACGCAACAGAGAAGCCAACGCCAACCTCATAGCACAAAGCCCACGAATGGCTGAGTGGATAGCCAAAGTAGCCAAACAAGGCTTTGTTACTTTCCCAGAAGATAGAAAGGTAGCAAAGGAAATCATACAGACGCTTGACTTATCGTAGCAGACGGAGGTAAATGAAATGCCACTAACAGAAGAAGAAGAGAAGCAGAAAATCAAGAAGGATGTCATTGAGATAATGCGGACCATCGGCTTAGTGTGCTTTGACATTGACGCAGCCACTACCCCAGAGCTAGAGAGTGAAATTCAGGGAGAAGGATAGCATGGAAGGATTAGAAGTTAAGGCACTGAGGAAAAAGCTCAAATGGACACAGACGGAGTTGGCGAAGGATATTGGAGTAACCAAGACTACGGTATCTAATTGGGAGAACGGAAGAGCAAGACCTTGCCCATTGGCACAGCGAGAACTCAATCGTCTGGCGAGTAAGTGATGCGCAATACTAAGGCTATTAGAGCTAAAACTTAATGGAGGTATGTAATGGAATGTACTAAAGGGAAATGGACAGTGTGGAAACCTATTGATAGAGTCCCCCCAGTGGGCGAAGGCTTTTGGGGAGTCTATATTGTTGATGAGAGAGACAATCAAATTGCCAAGATAAGTAGACAAAATTCTGCTGAACTTATACCAGATGCCAACCTCATAACAGCAGCCGTCAATGCCTGTATCGAGATTAACCCCGACAATCCACAAGCAGTAGCGGATAGTATTAAAGAAATGTATGAGGCGTTGAAAGAGCTAACTGACATTATGGAAGTAGTTATAGAAGCTCCCGATGTGGCTCAACTAGATAATTTCACATTGCAACCAGCAAGGCAAGCCCTAGCCAAAGCGAGAGAGGAGAAAGATGTTACAAAGAGTAGTTGACGCACTTGAATGTCCCAACTGTGGAGCAATCTTACCGGTATGGCACGAGGTGTTCGGTAATGATTTGGATGGGGGAAAGCATATATGCTTCCCTCCGAAGAAGGAGAAAGGCTAATGGGAAAGTTAAGAGTGGTGAGAAATATCCAGGCTCTTAGGCTAAGGGAGATTAGAAATCAGAACAAAGAGGAGAAGGAGAATATGGGTTTAACACTAACTAAAGTAGAGAAAGTGGATTGCCCTAATGTAAGTCACACGAGATGTCGAGATGTCTGCAAGGTCACTACTGACTCTTGCCTTATAGAACACGGCCTTTACAGGTGCGAATACTATGACGATTTCTTAGAGAAGGTGAAGGAGGAATAAGATGCAGATCAAAGTTAAGTCAGTCAAGGTGCTCAGCAAGGGAACTGGTGACTGGGGAGAGTGGAAACTTGTCCAGATAACTACCTCAGAAGATGTTAAATACGCTACCTTTGCCGATGACGCTGAGAACCTTACACTGGGGGCTATTATCAACATTACGGATATGGACAAAGATGATAAAGGCAGAGAGAACTTTAAGAAGTATGAGATAATAGAGAGAGGCGAAGCCCCTCTTCCCCCCTCCCCCTCAGAAGGGGAGATGACCAACGATCTGTGGGCTGAGAAGCAGAGAATAGAAAGGGCTCGTATAGGAGCTCAACCAGCCTACAGAGGTATCATGTCAATAGGCTTTCTTGTGAAGCCGA
>SDBU01001715.1_pt1 | contig 30459 bp, 27 predicted proteins | sample 2277071 | NCBI WGS metagenome assembly SDBU01 (sample SAMN10397929, study PRJNA504765) | marine sediment metagenome | isolation source: marine sediment core GS08_GC12, 126 cmbsf | place: Arctic Ocean: Gakkel Ridge, Loki's castle | collected 2008 | reverse complement strand
TGTAAGGCAAGGTTAGGTAAGAGACACCAATTCTGCCCTGAGTGCGGTGAGGAAGTTAGTGAGGCTCAGAAGCATCAGCAAGAACATCGGCGCGTGAGAGTGCTACCCGTCGATAAACACACCTTGGAATTACTAAAGGACTATGTTGGTCGTGACCTATTAACCTCCTGCAGTGAATCCACTCTTCTCTTCGGCCTTAACCGGCATCGGGCCTGGCAAATAGTGAGAGACTGTGCTAAAAGAGTTGGCCTCGCAGGTTTAGTGAATCCTGAAACAGGAAGGATGAGAGGAGTTAGCCCCCATCGTCTTAGAGATGCCTTTGCTGTCAATGCGATGAAGTTTGATGACTCAGGAGACGCATTACGACTGCTTCAAGAGCATCTAGGACACTCTAGCTTCAATACCACAGCAAGGTACCGAAAAGTAGCCGGTGAGGAACACCGGAGATGGTATAACCGCTTGTGGGCTGAAACCAACTAACCACCGCAAAGGTAACGAAACGCTACTTTGTGTGATAAGGGTAACAGAACAAGCTTTTGTTACTTATGATACAAATTGGACAATTACACAGGCCTTTCACATTGTGTATTGGCTCTCTCTGATATCTGCTTTATCCTGCTGAATCTGAGCCACGCAGAGCAAATACACGGCCACCATGAAAGTAGGGTTTTAGAGTTGTACCTCGGTACCTATTCCGACGTGGATGGCCTTAGCATAAACCAGCTTGGCAGCTGCAGCATCTTGGATGGCCAAGCCGTTAGCTTTAAATAGCGTGATTTCCTTGTCATCAGTTCTGGACGGTTTCTTGCCGATGATAATCTCACCCAGATCGGCATGCATATACGATTTGTCTATCGCTCCCTCCTGTATAGGGATCATGATATCACCGGCCTCGCTCAGGCAAGCTTCGTAAGAGTCGGCTATGATTTTTGACCTTTTAATGATAGCTGTATCGAGCTCACGAGTGTTTGGCGTATGGCTTCCGATAGCGTTTATATGCGTTCCTTCCCTAACCTTATTACCATCGAATATAGGTGTGGGGGATGATGTCGCTGTGCAGACGATGTCTGCCTCTTCCAGAAGATGGTCGGGCGAATTAGCTCTAACAATCTCTAAGCTAAGCTTGGTGCTCATCTCCTTTATAAATTTGGTAACGGACTCATCAAACACATCATATACATAGGCTTTGACTATATCTCTCGCAATAGTCATGGCCCACAATTGCATTCTGGCCTGAACACCAGCGCCAAATATACCAACTTTCTGCTCCCTGTCCTCTCGCGCAAGGTGCTTGGTGGCTACGCCGCTGACTGCGCCAGTTCGGACCGCGGTGAGATATCCACCATCCATGATGGAGATGACATTACCAGTTTCAGGATCCTGAAGAAGTACCTTGCCGATGGTAGTAGGCAAGTTGTGTCTCGCTGGGTTGTTTTTGTAAACAGTTACCACTTTGCAGGCGAGTGCCCCCATCCCCTTTAGATATGCGGGCATGTAGAGGGACAGGCCTTCCAGTGAAGTTATGTTTATCCGGAGCGGCAAGACCGCGGTACCAGATGCCAGTTCGGCAAACGCCTTTTCCACCACTTCAATGCAGTCGGGCATCTGAAGCACTCTCATGACATCGTCTCTGGTTAATAAAAGCGACATAATTTATACCTCCTATATCGGCTCTCACCGTTTAAAGAACTGCCGAGCTCTTAAAGCCTATGAGTACTACTTGCATCCCACTAGATAACTCACTTGGTCAACTCCGCATTGTAAGCAAAGTCAGCGGCCACACCTCCGGTATGGATAAAGAGTACGGTGTCGTTTTTGGTATAATAACCCCTATTAACTAAGTCTATGAGTCCAGCCATGGCCTTTCCAGTGTATACTGGATCAAGGAAGATTGCCTCGGTTTGTGCTACGAGTCTAATCGCGTTGATACACTCCTTAGTTGGTATGCCATAGCCTTGGCCTATATAATCGTCGTAAATGGTTACATCAGCCGGAGTTATGGCTACATCCAGACCTAGTAACTTGGCCGTCTCCTCAGCTTGAGTAACAACTGTGTTCTGGGCTTCAGCCTTCTTATTCAAGACACTAATGCCAATCACAGTCATAGGGAATCTGAGATACTTGAAGCCTAGAACTAGCCCCGCTTGGGTACCTCCTGTACTATTTGCGACGACCACGTAATGAACGCTTATTTCCTGTTTCTCTAATTGTTTGCTAATCTCCTCGGCACCGTCAACCCAGCCAGCAGTTCCAAGACAATTGCTAGCACCAGCCGGGATTACCAAGGGCTTATGGCCTTGACTGCGCAATTCATTAGCCAGCTCATTCATCCTTTCGTGCCCGATAGTAAACATTTCCGCTGGGTCAGTAACAGTAACGTCGAGAATGCTGATCTTCGCATTCAGCATATTGGCTAGCAGGAGATTGCCCTGCATCTCTGCGTGAACACCCTTGATTAATACTAGGTAGGGATCCATCCCTATCTTACGCGCGGCTGCTACCATTTGAACGGCAAAGTTGGACTGTGAGCTACCAGTAGTTATTATGCTATCAATCCCTCTTTGCTTGGCATCGCCCAATACGTACTCTAGCTTGTGACATTTGTTGCCACCTAGTGCTAGCCCTGTCAGGTCATCACGTTTAACAAATATACGAGGCCCACCTAGCGCTGCCGAGAGATGCGGCAGCTCGTGTAAAGGAGTCGGCCAGTTTCCTAAATTCATCCGTGGTAATTTTACTATAGACATACCCGTCCCTCCTTAAATAAAGCAACTTACTTTTGGTTACTAAGGAAGCTATTAACCAGGCACAAGTTCTTTTCTAGCCCCCTCAACAATTTCTCGTAGCGTCTTCTTTACATCATCGCTTAAAGGCTCAGGTTGGTGGGTTTTTAGAATTCTGCGTGCCTCTTCTCTAGCTCTCTGGGTTAAATCTTTGCCTCCCTTAGCCTCCCAAGTTCCCCGAGTAGTGCGGTCAATCAATTTTGGCCTTGACTGCTCTCTCATATACTTTATGGTGTGTTTCTGGTGTAGGAAGTCTTTTATTTGATGAGCCTGCTTTACGATGTCAACCGCCATTGTATCATCGGTAACGTCGATTCCCTGAATCGCGTGTTTGACCATGGTGACAATGTCGTTATCAATCAAAAGCTGCTCATGACTCCATGTCATTCCTGATTCTAACATACCCATGCCATAAATCAGATTAGCCCCAGCCAGGGCTGGCAGCAAGGATGTTAGCGTCTTTTCGTGCGCTGCTTGGGCATCTGGCAGCTTAGAATCTGCCTAGGTTCCGGCGGTACAACTCGGCAGGTTATAATATTGAGCAAGCTTTGCCACCCCAACCCCTATCATGCCAAGTTCTGGGGCCCCCACCGGTGCAGTGGCAGTAGATAAGTCCATTATTGTCGTGGAGCTACCATATATCACTGGTGCCCCCTTCCTAGTAAGCTGGCTTAACACTATATCTGCCAATACCTCGGCATTGTGAACTATTAGCATCCCAGCAAGCGTAACAGGACCAGTAGCTCCTGCCAGTGCCATTGATATGATGTTGTTTACTAGTCCTAACCTTGCGGACTCAATTATAACCTCGCTGGTCTCATCACTAAGCTGCATAGGACTTACAGGAGAGGTTACAGTAGAAATAATGGGGCGCTTCATCAGCTCCTCTGCGCTTCCCATTATGGCTACACCCATTTCAAAATATCTTCTTACACCCTTAGACAGTATCTCACCATGCATAAAATGTTTAGTACTGTTGGTAAGAGCTGCCTCAGCGGTATAAAGGTCTTGCACTTGATAGGGCATATCCCTGGAGGTCATTGGCGCGAAGAAAACATCTACATTCTCAAGAGCATCAACCAATATAGCAGAGTCAACTGTGTCTTTATATGTTGACTCTCTAACTTTACCTGTCTCCAAATCAAGTACCTTTATGCCTACACCAAAATTGGTGAAGACCACCTTGGTGCCTTTTAAAACAACATCATTCTTGGGATTTCGCCCGGCAAGGAGCACCTTTGATGGAGCCGATCTTATAGCCTCCTCTACTATATAGGGGGGTATCTTGACGATGTTGTTTTTCTTATCGACCTTACAACCGTGCGAGTAGAAAATCTCCTGTGCTTCATCATTGAGCACCATAATGCCAGCATCTTCTAGAACATCCAGTGTCGCTCTATGTAGCTTAGCTAATTCATCATTGGTAAACAGATTAAGACCACAGCCTGAAAGTTGTACGTATGGCGCTCTTGTTCCTCCGATCATCTTCTTCCCCCTCCTTTCTTAATTGTTTTCGTTGCGCTGATATTTCTTGCTCTTTCCTCTCAATACTAGCTCCTTTTAAAATTTCAATTTCCTAATCGCGTCTCTCAATATTATTCACTTCACAATGCCACCCTCTCGTTGATATAGCCCCTCTTGTCTGCTGGCGAAGAAAGGCAATCAAATATTTACCATTGTTGTTTCCTGTCAACGTTGTTCTCGCTTGGGATATTCTTTCATGCCCGCCCGTTCAAGCCAGGTTTTTTCTACCTTTTTGAGTTCTCTAACTAAATCTTCGGGTAGCGGCTTTGGTTTGTGAGTTTCTAGTATTTGAATGGTTCGTTCATTTAGCAATTCCTCGCAAATCTTTGTATCTTCTTTTTTCACAAAGCTGCGGTCGAACACTTTTGGAACCCAGAAACTACGGAAGTGCTTTAAAGTATGAGCTTGAGAGAGGTAATTCGCTTTTGGGCCTAACCGTTCGATAAGGTCAAGGGGGAGAGTTTCATCATTAATCTCTATGCCCCCCATTAAAACCTTGACCATATCAATGACCTCGTTTGCGAGGACTATCAATTCCGGGATTATTACTCTTGCTGAATATGACAAACCTACATCATGGATAAGGTCAGCTCTGGCTAATGTCTGGATAAGTATCTGATAGGTAATTTCTACTCCTGCCTGGGCGCCAACTACATCAGTATCCGTGGTGCCAGCTGTGCCAAACATAGGTAGCTTATAGTAATGAGACACCTGTGTTAGCGCCCCAACCATAAGGCTCATCTCCGGAGCTCCGTAAGAAAAAATCGTGGTTTTCATGTCCATGATGGATGGTATGGCACCAAAGATAACAGGTGCCCCCGGCTTCTTAAGTTGAGCGACAACCAGTTGACTTAATACCTCCGCATTCGCAATGGCCAGGCACCCGGCGAAAGTTGCTGGAGCAGTAGCGCCAGCCATCGGCATAGGGTATATGACGTTTGGGATTCCTTTTTCAGCGCAGAGGAGCGTTTTTTCCAAAGCATCTTTTCCCTGTACTAGAGGGCTAACTGGCTCAGACGAGCCACCAAAGAATGGCTTCTTTCTTAACTGCTCTTCTCCGCCAGCAACTATGGAGCAAAGGGCTATCATTTCCTCCAGACTGGAAACATCGTTTATTTCGGCAATCACTGGCTTTGAGCTATTAAGTATAAACTGAAGAAGGCTTACCTTGTCGGCAATGGCTCCAGGCACAGTCTTATGACCAGTTGCGAGATACGACCATTCTATGTTTGGCAGAGCGTCAATCAATCTGGCTGTATCAGCAATATCTTCAACGTAGCACGTCCTTCGCTTTCTCGTGTATGGATCGAGGTAGTCAGGACAGTCGGGCATCGACCCGAAATGGGACCCAGTCTGTCCATTGAGGACTATCGCTGGTTCTCCCTCTCGGTCATATAGGGTGACCATCTTGGGCGCCGTTCGGAGAGCCTGCTCCACCATATAGGAGGGGATTTTTACACTGTCGGTTTTGGATACATCGGCGCCGGCTTCGCCCAATATGTCGATCGCTTCTTGGCACTCGAAGGCAACTCCAGCTCTTTCCATGATTTGCAGACTGGCAAAGTGTAGTTCTTCTATCTGTTTATCCGATAGAATACGGAATTGTGGGCTACCATACTGAACATAATCGGTGCGCATCTATACAAACCTCCTTATAATATTCGTTAACTCAAATATGGAAGAGTCCATTGTTGAAGTTAAGCTGGCTAACATGCTATATACCCAAAAACGCTTTCTTCACGTGTTTGTTTCTCAAAACTTCTTCTCTCCCCCCTTCAAGTGCTATCCTGCCATCTTCTATCAGGTACATCCTATGAGCGAATTTTGAAGCTTCGGCAAAGTTTTGTTCAACCAAGAGTATAACTATCCCGCTTTTATTAATTTCTCTGATACTTTCAAACATATCGGACCTAACATTAGGCGCCAATCCTGCCGATGGCTCATCTACGACCAGGAGTTTAGCGTTGGACATCAGCCCCCTGCCTACAGCTAGCATTCGTGCCTCACCACCACTTAATGTCTCAGCCTGCTGCTTTTTAAGCTTCTCCAATTTGGGGAATAGCTTAAAAACATATTCAAGATTTTCACCCTCTTTTTCCCTAGCACCGCGGTTATAAGCTCCTAGTTTTAGGTTTTCTAATACTGTCATCTGGGGGAAAAGTTTTCTCCACTGTGATATATAAACTATGCCCATTTCAACGATTTTTTGACTTGAAAACTTAGTTGTTTCTGTTCCGTTGAATTTAATAGAGCCCGAGTTAGCGGTAAGTAAGCCACAGATTATTTTGAGCAGAGTGCTCTTACCACAACCATTGGGTCCAAACACGACAACGAGTTCGCCCTCATTAACCTTGATAGAAACGTCTTTTAACACCTCAAAATCAACGTAGGAGAAATGAATTCCATCTACTTCAAGCATAAGCCACCCCCAAGTAAATTTCGCTTACCCTCTTATCTCTAAGAACCTCCTGAGGAGGTCCGATACAAACTTTCGCGCCCTCATTTAGAATCATAAGGCGATGGCAGAGTTCCATAAGTACTCCCATCCGATGTTCGACGATGATGAGAGTTACACCCAATTCGCTGTTGATTTTTTGGAGTAACTTTACAGTTTGTCTTATTGCCATTGGAGCTAACCCCGCCATTGGTTCATCCAGTAGTAATAGCTTAGGCTTGGTAGCCAAAGCTGCCGCTATCATAGTTCGTTTTAGATCAAGCGTATTCAGAGTGATGGCAATAGCATTCTCTTTCCCCTTTAGTCCGACAGAATTTATTGCTTCATTTGTAATTTCTTGGTCATCATGTGGCCCCTCCACTCCAAAATGGGCTCCAATCTTCACATTTTGAAGCGCAGTCATTGTTGAGAAAAGATTGGGGACTTGAAATGTCCGGGCAATCCCCTTTCGACAGATTTGATGCGGTCTAAGCCCCATAATGTTTACATTTTCAAAGATAATGTCTCCTTCGCCATGGTAGAATCCGGTAATAAGATCAAATAAAGTGCTCTTCCCGCTACCATTCGGCCCAGCTATGCCAAATATCTCTCCTCTTTCCACCGTAAAGCTCAGGTCCTTAACCGCAGCTAATTGACCAAAGTGCTTAGTTACCTTTTCACATCTGAGAGCCTTCATTAAAAATTCATCCCCCCCATTCTCTACTTCTCAATACTCTTCTTACCGAGTTGTCTTGTGAAAGGTTTGCCGGGTAAAACGCCTAAACCGTTCAATTGGTCCCACACGTCCAATGGGGAAAAGGACTCCCATCAGACCTCCAGGCATAAGAACGACTAACACAACCACCACTGCTCCGAATATAATAAAGCGAACCTGCCCTGTTGGACGTAAAAAGCTGTTTAAAAAAGTGACCATAAAAGAACCTATTACTGCTCCTGGGAACCTTCCCATACCTCCAATTATAATCATAACCATGAGTAGAAGAAAGGTATCAAGTCCTAATAGGTTAGTCGAGACAACACCCACATAATGAGCATAAAAGGCGCCTATTGTGCCGGTGAGGAAAGCCGAGATGCCAAACACCATGAGTTTATATTTAAAATCATCTACTCCGAGGCTCTTGGCGAAGGGTTCAGAATCGCGAAGAGCAGCGAATGCCTGCCCCGATGAGGAATAGATAATCTTATAAATTGCAAAAAGCGATATAAAGGATATAGCCAGAGCAACATAAAACCAAGGGACCTTGTCAAACGCGGAAAAAGTATATCCTCCCAGTTGAAGGGGGGGGATATGCAGTAAACCTAGTGACCCACCAGTCCCCATTGCCCTCCCCACATTGCTTAGGAACAAAGGTGTTAATATCATATGAAGAGCAAAAGTGACCAGAGCTATATATGTACCTTTAAGCCTCAGGCAGGGTAGACCAATCAGAACGCCAATCAGACCGACTACGATACCTCCTATTAAAATTCCGAGCCAGGGTGATATTCCTAAATGTGTTGTCAGCATCCCTGATGTATAAGCGCCAATAACGAAAAAAGCGACCTGTCCAAAGGTAAAGATACCAGCGAATCCCAGTATAAGGTCCCAGGCGGCAACCACTACCCCCCAAATCAGGCTCATGATTAAAATATGCATAATAACTTGGTTATTATGGAGAAAAATGGGAAGAAGGCTAACAACCCCCAACATGATAAATAAAATAAAAAGCTCTCTGGGCATTTTCATGATTAATCCCGGGTTCTGAATAGTTCCCGCGATTTTCCTCCTAGTGCGCTCAACAAGATTAGAAAGCATTTTCATGATTAATCAGATAGTTCCAAATAATCCTCTCGGTCTTACCACTAATACGCCTATTAAGACTACAAACCAAGCAACCAACGTCCACATGAGTCCAAACTGCCAGGCAACTAAAGCCTCCACCATTCCCAGGATAAAGGCAGCATAAAGAGCTCCCTTTACGCTGCCCATGCCCCCAAGTGTCATGATTACCCACGCCTTTATCAGAATCTCCCATCCTCCTAGAGGAAAGATGAAGTATTTAGGAGCGAGGAGTATACTGCTAATTGCCACCAGAGCCGCAGATATGGCAAAGGTATAGCCAAACACCCTGTTTATTGCTATACCTACAATCTGGGCTCCTGCCGTATCTTGAGCCACGGCACGCATAGCCATTCCCTCCTTGGTTTTGCTCAAGAAAAGCCAGAGAATAATCATCATAGATATGGCGATTAGCAACACCGCTATTTCAGCTGTGGGCACTACAGAACCACCGAGGCTTATGCTTCCTTCAAACAGGGGAGGGAGTGACTTTATAAAAGGACCGAAGACTGTCAGGGCGGTATTATCCAGGAAGATAGCCAGGCCTAGAGTAGAGAACATTGTAGTCATCTCCCAGTCTGCTCTCCAACGGAGGGGGCGGACGACAACCCTTTCACTTACTAGACCGAACAGAAACATAACTAGAGCTGTAATAATAAAGACCAGTGGATAACTCAAATGAAAGAAGCTAAATAAAAGCCAAGCAATATAGCCTCCCCAGGTAAAGAATGAGCCGTAAGCAAAATTAAATACCCTTGTTATACCATAAACGAGTGTCATACCTATAGTCAGAAGGGCATACACTGAACTAAGGGCAACCCCACCAATCAATATCTCTATTAGTAATGCCATTCCATAATCTTCTTCGCCACTTAACCATTGTTAAGGGTAATTCTGCTTACTTTGCCAGAGCCTAAACGATAATTAAACTAGCACCTTTACACCGCCAAAAAAACTTCTTCAAGTGTGAGAATCGTGATGATATCCTTCGCTGTTAATGCAAAGGGGGAGGTAGACCTATGTGGGTCCACTACCCCCTTGCATAATTCACCCCACTACCTGTCCTACTCTATCCACGGTGGAATCTGGAATTCGTATGCTGTGCCTTCCCAAGCAACATATTTTTCTTCCGCCAAGTAGATAGTCACAATTCTGCCACCCTGTAGCTGGGAGTATAGATTGGGCCAGGTGGGACTAAGTGGTATTTTGTGGTCTTCATCAAAGTCGATTATTCCAAATCCGTTTGGGGCTGGAAAGGGAATATCCTCGAGATATTGGGCGATGGCGCGATAGTCGGTTGCATCACCTACATGTCTGACTGCGTTCGCCCAGACCATGACCCCAGCATAAGTAGCGCTTGCTCCAGCGGTCGGGTCAACTCCATACGTAAGCCGGTATCTGTCTAAAAAATCCTGAGCCTCTGGGTTTTGAGCGACCGGTAGTGCAACCCCAGCATCTGTATAATTCAGTATCCCGTTGCCTTCTCCTTCTTCACCACCCATTATCTCCACAAATTCACGAAGAATTCCCCCATAGAAAAAGTAAATTAACGAATTTGTTGGCTCTTCCATAAATTGACGGAAAAAGGTTACTAACTCAGGGACACTTACAATCTCAACCGCTATTAAGGCTGGGTCTGCTGCCCTTATTCTTGTCAAGAGAGCCCCCCATTCAGTGGTTCCGTAGGGAACGACCTCATCCATAACTATCTCCCAGCCTGCTTCTTCCGCTTCTGCCCGGTATCCGGCTGTAACCGCTCGACTCCAAGGATCATCCCCCGCTATTACAGCTAGCTTATTGTTGGGGTATTCATATGGAAGCATCATATGTACCCTAAACGTTTCCCTGCCAATTGGTTCCTCAACAGGATTCAACTGGAAAGAGTTCCAATAAAGATCAGGGTCTGAGCGAACCACTTCTATAGCTGAGATAGAAGCGTTTCTGTTAAAGAAGGGGACATCATATTTCCCGTAAGCCTTAACATCTGCTCCGTAACCAGCCCAGCCGGCATGAACAACATCTACTCCCCTAACCCCAACTAGGTAGTCCGCACCTTCCATAACTATTTCGGGTTCAAAATTTTGGTGGTCAAAACGAATTATCTCCAAGGGTCTGCCCAGCAACCCTCCTTCGGCATTAATCTCAGCTATAGCCATGCTTATTCCCTGGAAATAGGTAACCCCATCGGCAACAAACCAACCGGTCATGGGAAGCGGCACCCCTACTTTTATAGGCTCTAGTTTCGCCGGTGGAGCTACCTCTGGCCTACAGCCACTCATTAAAGGCAGACCTACCGCCAAGGCTAGTATCAACGAAATGGGAATAATTAGTTTTAATAATATTTTCTTTTTCACTAGTTGACCTCCCTAGATTTCATTTTCGCCTTAGCAAAATCTAAAAAACCTTTATCCCATCTCTCACCTCCTTTCCTTCAGTAAAATGCAAGCCCCATCTTCTCCAGCTCCTTCTTTTTCTTCTGCCAAAGGTCTATATATTCCTTTGAAGGCGTTAATCTTTGCTCATAGCACTCCCTGAAGCTCTTCCCCTCCGGAGCCTTCCTGCTTCTCAGCGTCTCCTCGTACTTTCCGATAAGCTGTTTTACTATTTCATTTGCCTGGCCTAGGTTCATTCCGGCTACCGCTGCTCCCATCTCAAAAATCATTCTTGACTCCATCCCGGTAGCATAGTCCTGTTTGGCCCCCTCGCACCCGAAAGCTCCATATAAAGTGGAGTACCCTGAAGCGGTCAGAGCGATAGCCATGGCTGCTACTTCATCACAGATCATTTCAGTGCACGGGCCAGCAGTTGCCACGAGAAATGGGACGAGACGGACATTATACCCGGCGCTAATAAAAGCTAGCTGACTCATACAGTTTGACCATATGGCGGTTCTATCGGACACCCCGAAGCGAATATTGCTGGCAGACAGGTCATATGATGAGGGTTGAGCCATCACAAAGCCTTGCATTACCTCAGCTATGGTGGTTATGGCTGTGCTGTCAGGACCACCGCAATATCCTCCCAGCATAGGTACAGAGCAAGCGTCAATGGTATTACCTCTGTTCTGACTATGAGCAATCTTTTTCAAATCACTCCAGTTTACCTTGAGCTCATTTGAGAAGCATATCAGGTGCATGTCCGAAGGGCGCATTCCTCCGGGGAAGTCTGCGGCATCCTGTGACTCGCTTGAAACTCCAGACATAATGCCCAGGATACTCATACCTGGCTTGCCCGCTCTCCTCACCGCCTCCCTGGCCCAGAGTGCTTCGTAGTGACATGCCATCAGCTCCAGAGGCTCATTGGCTCTGATTTTCCTTCCAAACAGGGTCCGTAACGCTCCTGTAATTATCCCGTCTATGTGCTCTATAGCGCAGCTGGTTAGAATGTCGATGAAGTTCTCCTCGGAGAGGGGGGTTCCCCCCGGGCCGCCTATAATGATTGGTCTTCTCTTATCACCGAGGTCTCTGACGTAACAGTGTACTTCCTCAGCACCCTCGCCAATGGCATGACTGGTGGGGGCATTTCTGAGAGCCTCTTTTATTTCCTCTGCCCCAATGGGGATGATGCTTTTGGTATCCCGGCAGTAGATTCCCACCTCTGTCAGTAACTCTAGCGCGGCCTCAAAGGCTCGCTTGGCCATATCCATGTCCTGGGGAACCGGCTCCTCAGGATTGTAAGCAATGTCATATTTCTGCGTCAGCTCTCTTAGCTTACCGGGCAAGATATGCATATCGAATTCTTTCTCTTCTACTCTTCTGCCGGTTAGCGCCCTATCATAGAATTCTAGTACCCTCATTTATTTGCCCTCTTGGCTTTCATCAGTTCTCTGGCCACCCTTGCCGCTTGGGCAAAATCCTCGCCATAGCCATCAGCGCCAATTTCACGAGCCCACTCCGGTGTGACGGCACCGCCTCCAACCATGATTGAATACTTGTCCCTCACTTCCCTTCGTTTCAGCTCATCAATAATATCTGGCATATAGGCCATCGTGGTGCTCAACAGGGCTGAAATGCCGATAATATCGGCTTCTTTTGCTTCAGCCTGTTCAACAAAGGTGTAAATTGGCACTTCAGTACCTAAATCGTAAACCTTGAAGCCACACACATCCAGGTAGAAGGCCACGATAGTTTTACCAATATCGTGTACATCCCCCTGTATAGTTCCAATTACAACAACCCCTTCTTGTTGTATTGACTCCCCCTTGATATGTGGCTTAACAATCTCAATGCCTGCCTTTGCAGCCTCGGCAGACATTAACATCTCAGGGAGAAAAATCTCCAGCTTTTCGAACTTATCACCGACAGTGTTTAGCCCTTCCATCAGACCCGATTTTATGATCTTCATTGGGTCTACATTGTCAGCCAACGCCTTGTCAACCGCTGCCACGACCCGCTTTTCATCCCCTTCGATAACGACGTTGGCTATCCCTTCCAATGTTCCCATACTTGTACCTCCTAATTTATATCTATATCCTTCAGCAGGCACTCTTACGCCTTACTGGCCACCTCGCTAGTGCTTTCTGGCTCCATGTGGAACCACTGTGAGAACCGGGGTAGCAGAGTGGCGTAGAACCCTGTCAGCAACACTGCCTAAGGACCAACGAAAAATCCCTGACCTTCCGTACGTACTCATAATAATCAGACCCACTTCATTCTTCCCCGCGTATTCCAGTATCTCATGGGCTGCCTCACCCTAGACTATAGCAGTCTCAACAGCTATGCCCTCTTTCTTCAGTCCATCTGCCACTTTGGAGAGATAATGCTGAACGTGCACCTCGGCCTTCGCCCACTCTTCAAATTCAGAGACTAACGTCTCTCCTCTCTTATTCACTTCGTGGCACCTCCTCCTTACTATCAGTGTTCCTGTTTTGGTTTGCCGTTAGCACTCCGCTTTAAAGCCCTACCGATTCTCTTCCTTCAAACGTTTTTTCCAGGAATTCCTTCACATTCGCAGAATTAGCCTTTACCGGCATGAAGTCAGCCATCCCATATAAGTTTTCAGCCCGGTCAAGCACGAAATCTGTAAGTGATGGTATGTCATTCTTTGGAATGTCGTATTCCTTTAAGCTTGTAGGCAACCCGACGTCCTCTAGTAAATCGAAGGTAGCGGTAATAGCCTTCTCAGCGGCTGCCTTAGTATCTAAACCAGTTATATCCTCTCCCATTGCTTCAGCGATTTTAGCCATCTTTTTTCTAGCATATGCATCCGGTAGATTGAACCAAAATGTGAATGGAAGCAATATGCCACAGCTCTCTCCATGTGGGAAGCCATACTTCGCTGATATTGACTCAGAAGCAATGTGGGCTAGTGTTGCGGGACCACCTATCCAGGGGAAGGTGCAGACCATCCCTCCTATAAAGGCTGCCCAGGACATATTCCATCTCGCCTCTAGATTATCTCCTTGTTTAACCGCCGTTTTCAGGTTCTTTGATACGAGCTCCACCGCTTTTAGTGCTAAAGCATCGCTGAAAGGATTAGCATGTAGACATATAACACCTTCAGCCGTATGAGCCATAGCGTCCATGCCACTGCCGGCAGTTACCCTCGGAGGACAACCCACTACCAGGCTCGGGTCAACCACAGTCGCATCAGCGAAACAATGGTCTCCCATCATAAACGTTTTTACCTTGCCCTGTTCTTTGTCTGGTACTATCACTACCAGACCGGCCGAACATTCACTACCTGTCCCCGATGTTGTGGGCATCATTATCTTGGGTAACGCCCCCGCCACAGGTTTTTCGCTCGGGAGAAGGTACTCTTCTAGATTACCCGGGGTCACTGCCATAATGGCCGCCGACTTGGCTCTGTCCATAGCGCTCCCGCCGCCAATGCCAACAACCACTCCATAGTCTTTCCCCCTGACGACATCAATGACCTTCTTTACTTCCTCAATCATCGGTTCAACTGCTGGTGATCCACAGACATCGACGCTGAAACCTGCGTCTTCCAAGGATTTCTTAGGGCCCTTAATCACACCGATCTTTGCCAGCGTCTCGTCGGTCACTATTATGGCGTTGCTGTTCTTAGCGATTCCTTTAGCTACCTCACCTAGTTTATCTGCAGCCCCAACGCCAAAAACTATGTTGTGGATTAGACCGAACTCCTCGACTCTGTTTACGTCTGTCATCTTTGTCCTCCTATCATCCTATCATCCTATTACTAATCTCGGACAAATTATCTCCAAGTATGAGCATAAATAACATTTCAGATGGCTCACTATTCGCGATACTCCTGGCATGCAAACCTAAGGCTCCTCTTCGACTCTATATTGTCAAGACGCAATTCTATGAGTTTATCCCTTGTCGGAACACCGTTGACCCACCCCTTCGTCTCCCAATACTCCTTTAAGATATCCTGCCATGGCGGTACCTGTCCTGTAGCCCCACCCTCCTTACGAGGAATGGCAAAGCGCTCCGGCATTACATTCTCTTCATTGGGTGCAAGTCCCATTTTTAGGTTAAACATTTGCTGCAGGCACACTATGCGCTCACCTATCTTCTGTGCCTCCTCTGGTGTTACATCCCAGCCAGTTATGGCATTCAGTATATTAACTTGGTCGGTTAACGATATGTCAGCGAAGAAAAATACCATACACATTACCAGACTGTTCCAAAGTTGACCGATATCTTGGTAGATAGCCCCGACGTATCCTTTCTTAGTCGCGTCGAACCTATCTATGGCTTCAGTGATTCCCAGTTCGGGTATGACCGCACCCATCTCCATCGCTTCGGCAAACGGATGTATATGACATCCACCGCGCGTTGAAGCAATAGTAGTTACAGTTTGGCCGAAATAAGCTCTGGGGTCATGAGCCCCAACAGCTTGGCCCATGACTTCCACAGCCGCTGACTTAGAGTCTGGCACTTGCTCAACGCAGGCCCTTAACCCCTCAGCTAGTAGATTGCCAATGCCCTCCCTCATAGCTATCTTCTCTGCCATTTTGACTAAAGCCTCTCCGCTGCCCCACTTTAGTTCTATCCCATCTGTATCTTCTTTCGTTATCAAGCCCTTTTCGTAGCATTCAAACGCCCAGCCAAGTATTGCCCCTGTCTCCATAGTATCCAATCCGTAGCGATTACAGAGGTCGTTGGCTTGGACAAGCGCATGAAGGTCTGACACCAGCAGGTTTGAGCCAATCATGGCCATCGTTTCATACTCTGGGCCAGCTGTCTTGGATTTGTACGTTGGGTTGGTAATTCTCCTATGGCCTCCTAGTGCACAATACGGACAACCCCACGGTTTCATCTGGAGTTCTTCAGTAAACCTTGGGGTGCCTATCTTACTCGCTTCAGACCAAGTATCTTGCGCCCAGTTCTTCATTGGCAAGAGTCCTTCCTCATAGCATCGATTGAAATCCCCCTGCTGACCATCCACGCCAAATCCTGCCATCCCTGATTCCTTAACTGCTTTCAGGACGTCTTTATACACTTCCTTGAGTTTGTTTGGCTCAGCAATAGGTGGTTTAAGCGTGCCTCTCACGACTAGTGCCTTCAGGTTTTTCGACCCCATAACGGCCCCCAATCCACACCTGCCGAAATACCCATGCTTATCATTGGCGATGCAGGCAAACTTTACCAGGTTTTCCCCAGCCGGACCGATAGAACTCACCGCAGCCCTGGCATCACCAACTGCCTCTGCTAAAGCATCTACTACATCGGGGGTCTCAAGCCCCCAAAACTTATTGCCATCTCTAATCTCAGCTTTACCGTCATTAACCCACAAATAAACCGGCCTCTTGGCCCTTCCAGTAATAACTAGGGCATCGAAGCCGGCTCGTTTGAGTTGCGGGCCAATCCGGGCTCCCCCATTTGATTCTCCCCAATAACCGGTGAGTGGTGACTTAGCCGCCGCGCTACACTTGCCGGAGCCGGTGATATTCGCTGCTTGGTATGGTCCGGTGGCAAAGACGAGTACATTACCCGGCCCGAGGGGGTTAGTGCTTTTGGTCACGTTTTCGTAGATTATTCTGGCTGCTAAGCCAACTCCCCCCAGATACTTTCTGGCAAAGCTTTCGTCAAATGTCCCTACACTCGTTTCTCCACTGGACAAATCTACACATAAAATTTTTCCCCAGTATCCCCCTTTTAGCGCCATGAAGATTCTCCGTTCGCTAACTTGACTAAGAGGTCAAATTTCGGACATTTTTTGACTTGTGGCTACCCTTCACATTAGGGCACCTCTTCAAGTTTATCACACCTCCCGATGCTGGCTATCTGCCAGCATCGGGATTCTAAAGAAGGAAGCCTTAGGATGAAGAAGAAAAGACCACTGCTTAATATCATACCCCTCAGTTTACAACGACGCATCACATGGAGCATGTAATTTGGTATACTTAATTTCAGTGTATCAATATTCAGTTTTTGGGTAGTCTAGGAGTATGATGCCCATCGGGAACCTAGATCTCCTCGTCAATAATTTGTTAATATCTGTATCGTTTGACAGCGTTGTTGAGCAGGGCTATTATTTGATCATGGAAAAGATCCGAGTATTGGTAGCCGATGACCATCCCGTAGTACGGAATGGACTAAGTCAGCTCTGTGAGGTTGAAGAAGACCTAGAGTGTATCGCCAAGGTCGAGGATGGTGAACAGGCAATCAGGCTGACGAAGGAGTTGGTGCCAGACGTGGCAATAATCGATATTGCCATGCCCAAAATGAATGGCATTGAGGCAGCCAAGCAAATTAAGAAGGACTGCCCGGCCACTGCGGTCCTCGTGATCAGTGCTTATAAATATGACTACTATATATTGGCTTGCTTTAAGGCAGGCATAGATGGATATCTGCTTAAGGATACGCCTCCGACTGAGATTGCCAATGCCATTCGCACGGTCCATGCTGGCAAGGGTGTATTTGATCTGGAAGCTACTGGAAAATTAATGCGCGACCTAGCTACTAACAAAGATATGGGAAGCTTAGGCAGTATTGAGATAGGCGTCCGTGAGTTGGAAGTGCTCAAGCTAGCTGCCAAAGGATGGGGCAACAAGGAGATTGCTGATAAGCTTTGTATAAGTGAACATACGGTGGGGAGTCATTTTGCTCACACCTTCAGAAAACTGGGTGTCAAATCACGCACTGAGGCTCTCCTGTATGCCTTGAAGCAAGGCTGGTTCAACATTAATGACCTTGGGTAGAAATTCGAAACTTGGGCACGCAGGTGCTGGGCGGAACTTAGCTGAGTGAGCAAGATTCTGGCTTGCGATTGTTGTTGTCGCCTAGGAGGCAGGTTCTGTCACCGTAGGCAGGCTAATGAGGTCGAAAGTGAAGGAAAGAAATACAGAACAACGCGGTAGACAAGCATCCTTAGGCTATGGCATGGACATTACCGAGCGGAAACGAGCACAGCATAGGGAGAAACAGCTCAATCTTCTGCTACGCACTATAATAGATATTCACAGACTTATCGCTAAAGAGAGAGATGTGGACCGTCTCATCAAAGGTGTCTGTCAGTGCTTTGCTAGGACTTGCGGCTACTGGAACACCTGGATTGCTCTTCTTGATGAGTCCAATAAGCCTAAAAACGTTGCTGCCTACAGAATGCACGAGAACTTGCGTTTAATGATTGAGAGGCTGGAGCGGGGTGAGTTACCCAAATGCGCAGAAGTAGCACTAACGCAAGCGGAAGCCGTGGTAATCGCGAATCCATTGTCGGTTTGTGTTGGCTGTGCACTATATGACGACGAATGCGCAATGACTGTTCGTCTCAAGCATGCGGAGAAGGTATATGGCCTGTTAACTGTTGCGTCAACAAAAGACCTAATTACGCATCCGGATGAGCTAACCTTGATTCAAGAGTTAGGTGGAGACATCGCCTTCGCCTTGTTCAGAATAGAACTGGAAGAGAGATTGAAAAGGAGCGAAGAGAACTACCGCTCTCTAATACACAATATTCCCGACGTAACCTGGACCTCAGATGAAAACTACAGCATTGTGTTCGTCAGTCCCAATGTAAAGGAGGTTAGTGGCTATTCCCAGGAAGAGGAATATCAAATTGGCAGCTGGGCGGCCTGGTTTGACAGAATCCATCCCGATGATGTAGAGCGTGCCAAAGCTACTTTTCAGGACTTGCTTAAAGGAAGAAAACTTTATGATATTGAATACCGCCTCAAGAGAAAGGATGGGCGGTGGGTCTGGATACATGAGAGGTCATTAGGGACCTATAAAAGAGATGGGAAGCTGTATGCTGACGGAGTGTTAACCGACATCACTGAGCGCAAGCAGATGGAGGAGGCCCAGCAGTTTTACATTACCGAGATTATTAGAGCACAAGAGGAAGAACGGAAGCGCATTGCGAGAGAGATACATGACGAGACGGCTCAGACACTGGCCATGGTGTGCGCCGATTGCGATAAGATACTTGTAACTCGCAAAGGATCCTCAGACGAAACTACAGAGCGAGTGGAGCAGCTTCGCGGCAAGCTGAAGAACATACTAGCAGAGGTACGCCAGTTTAGCCATGAGTTACGCCCCGGCCTCCTTGACCAGTTTGGATTGATACCATCGCTTGAATTGCTGGTCAAAGAGACAAATGAGAGAGGCGGCATAGACTGCCGCATGGAAATGATAACGTCGGAGCGACGCATAGCCCCCGAGGCCGAAGTAGTATTATTTCGCATTGTTCAGGAGGCACTTCGGAACACGAGGAAACACTCTAAAGCAACAAAGGCTGTGGTCAGTGTAGAATTCGGGAAGCAGCAAGTAAAAGTCAGTATCAAGGACAATGGGAACGGCTTTGAATTACCGACAGCGTTGAGCAGCTTCGCTCGCCGTGGCAAATTGGGCCTGATGGGGATGCAGGAGCGCGCACGGCTATTAAATGGAATCCTCAGGATGAAACCGCAGGTAGGCAAAGGTACAACGATAACAGTAACAATACCGGCACAGTCCATCTATACACTATGACAAAGTAATACGAAACCTGAGGAGTAGATCGAGACAGCACGTAGACCATAGCTATCAACCACCGCATAATGGTCGGATGATGGTAACTGCGTCATCTTTCTCGAGTTTGGTATGAATTCCATCGAGAGACTGAATAGGCTTGCCATTCCTGAGTATATGTATATATTTGGGCTCACTGGAATCACCAAATATCCTCTGACGACGCTGGCTCGTATCGCATAGATTATCCAATAAGTCTTGGATATTGGCCTTATTCTTTAGTTTGATTTCTTTCTCCTCACCACCAAATACCTCTCTTAAGATGGAAGGGAATTTCACCTTTACCTTCATAATTTCAACCCTTTTAGCTTTATAATGTAGCTAAACGTTGCTGCAATATTCACTTGCCTTATTTACTCGGCAGGGGGTCCAGAAAGCCCTGCTTTTTGCTTGAAGTCATTTCACAGGTTGCGACTTGAGTCTAGTTTCCTGATGCGACCTTGTCAATACGCCCATAGTAAATCAGGGTTGGTTTGTGTGTGCAGCATCTTGAATGTTAAAGGGATATCCGGTAACAATTCGTCAGATTGGTCACTATTTGATTTTACTTCTTCCTAGTTGAGGGCTTTATGACCTTGCCCTTGTAGTTCATTAGGCCGGTTTTGAGATCTCTCATGCGTTCAAGGGCCTTTTTCTGCTGAGAGCTTGGCAGCACAATAAAGGCAGGGCCGCTACTTCCACCCAGCTGGCGGAGTGCTTTCGGAATCTCATCTACAGATGACTTTACTTCGGCACGCCCACTCTTCCCTTTCACATCTGGGCTGGTCTGTCGGTTATATCTGCCTTTCAGCTTCCTTGCCACCAGCTTGGCAGCTGCGTCGTGAGAATTAGCCATTATTCTCCTCCTTTCTAATTTAATTTTACTACTTAATAGTTAGAAGTAAAGTTCGCTCGTGTTTTCTATGCAGAGCTAGTCTATCTACTTAACGTTTCAGCTGTAAATTCACCTTTTGATTAGGAATCAAACGATAGAATAAAATGCCATTGACACCTATTGTTACGAGAGATAGAATTCAGTCGTTAAGAATAAAACTATCTATTTTACAGCTTTACCTAGCCGATGAGGAAGGTGGGACAGGATATGAGTATATGGAAGATTACCTCTACTGGACCAATAAAAGTGTCAGAAACCAAGCTTAAGCAAGAGAAGCTTCGAGAAGAGACTTTAGAAGACTGGATCGTATCTGATCCAATTCTTCTAGGGGAACCTCTATTAATCATCGGACGGCAAGTATTGATACCTGATATTAGAGATAAGATTGATATTTTGGCGCTAGATCCACAGGGTAATAGCGTTATTATTGAATTGAAGAGGGGCAAGCTAAAAGATCCTGTAGACATGCAGGCTCTCCGTTATGCGAGTTATATATCAAAGTGGGGATTTACTGATTTCGAAAACCAAGCTCGTAATTTTTTTGGGAAAATTGGAGATCCCGAATTTAATTTCAATGACCAGTTCGAGACCTTTTGTAAGAACCTAAATGTTGATATAGTTCCTGACTTAAACAATGAGCAGAGAATCATTATTGTTGGGGCAGAAGTTAAGGACAAACTTGGAAGTGTTGCATTATGGTTACATCAACACTCTATAGATATAAAAGTTGTTGAAGTCGAGGCTTACCGTGAAGGCGATACAATTTTTATCCAACCACAGGTTATTATCCCACTACCAGTAAGGGGATTTGAAAAGGTAGGGCGTAGTTCGATAAGCGAGGGGGCACATCCATGGGCCACTGATGGCAAATCCTGGCATTTAGATAAAAGGTGTAGTATGAAAACAAGAGCTATTCTAACCCAGCTTGACGAGATTATAAGTAGTAATTTCGAAGTTGACGGACCTAGGTGGAATCAGAAGTTTTATGTGGCCTATAAAGTTGGGAATTATAACTGGCTAGCAGTTCATACTCACTCAACCACGTTGGTCTTAGATATATTAGTGAAAACTGGTGCCTTCAAACCTGAAGATATAGCTCAGCGGTTAGGAATTGCAGAGTTTGATAAAGCTGAATCAATGTCACAGAAGCTTGGGCTTCCAAGCTCGGTTTCTGTTTGGAATCGGAATCAAAACACTGATGGAGTGACAATTAGACTCAAAGAAGATTTCGATCTTAGCAGTACGGACTTCCTTAAATTCCTAGAGGATGCTTATAAAGCCTTTCCTAAGTGGATTACTAAATAAAGGATACTTTCAAGATTAAGTTATGCCATTACCGGCAAAGTGGGCTATTCCTGAAGACTTCGCAACGCTGTTCCAGTACTTCTGGCACCGTGATTTTCCGATTGATCAGGACGTAGCTGTTGGTGCAAGAAGAATTGATTGGACAATACATATAGGGATAGTTGTTCGTAGTATAGCTGACCTCTTGGGTCTCGTCACTAGATTTGAACGAGGAGGTAGAAAGGATGCCATATTACGAAGCACTGATGGCGATGAGATAGCCATTGAGTGGGAATGGGAAGGTATAGAGGGAGGTAATGAGCTAAAAAAGCTGAAATCACATGTTGCGTGGCCTAAAGGTAAGGAGTTGAAATATGCTGTACTTATTACCTATTCATATACAAATACAAACAACATTGAGAGTGATTGTAAAAGAGTAAAAGAATATTGGAAAGATGTAAAATGGCCACTATTATTAATCTTAATTGAATCAGAGAAGTCCAAGAAGTTCACTACTGGTCGAGATTTCAAGAACATTCGGTTTCACTTAGTCCACAAGGGTAAAGATACTCTACTTAGCACTGTACCCGCTGTACCATGGAAGATTGAGAGTTCACGCTGGGCAGAATGACCTGCCCCCATAAAGGATACCACCTTTTAAGTTAGAGTTATCGGTATTCTGACCTCAGAAAACTTAACAAAACTTAACATTCAGCAGGGGGGTGCCCTAAATGTTATTCCGGGGTGATAAGCAAGGAGGGGCTCATATAATACGGGGTCTGAAACACCAATACGCGAGGTCAGTAAGGTTTGAGGATAGTCTCAAGCTGTATTCTTGGATAGTAGGTTAGCAGCTTTTTACCTTTTCTCCCGCTCCAATCTGTCTTTTAGTAGCTCCCCACCAACTCCTACATTGTCCGTTGAGGAAGGCCTTAAGTATACCACGAAAGCTGACTTATCTATGCCAGTGAGTCTGCTTGCCGATTCGGTGAAAGATTTTATTAGTTCCCTTTTCTTTTCAACGTCTAATTCTGGGCCATGAAAGAAGATTGTAGGCATTTTATTCTCCCAATGTTTATTCAGATATTGAATTGCATTAGATTCTTTTTACTCTTTTTCTGGCTTGGTGTCAATACATCAATAAAGAGACAATTATCAATATACTCACTGCCAGGGTATTATCCAGACATCAATTCTAAGCTGAGATACTACTGTTATTACCGAGGAATCTGACAACAGAATTCGGGATGAAGGTAAGGTATCGCATGGGGAATATGTCTATCAGAATCTACTGTAATTAAAGTGATAAATGGAGTAACCGGGGTGGAAGCAAATAGAGGTAGCCATAGAACATTATAATAATTTGGGGTAGAATATGAAATGAGATGATAGCAGACGCTGAGAAAATATTTACTGCCCTATTATCATTAACGGAGGTGAGAAAGGTTGACTATAAGAGAGACCAGTATCTTCTTGATGATAAAACCTCAAAGGCATCTTTTATTAAGGATATAGTATGTATAGCGAATGCACCAGGTGATGATGGCTATATTCTTCTTGGTGTTGAAACGGAAAAAGGAAAACCAGGAAAAGTCGTTGGTATTTCTCGTCACTATGATAGTTCCGATTTGGAAGCAATTGTTAATGGCTTAATTGATGCCCCGATACAGTTTGAGTATTATCACCTGAAATACCAAGGTCATGAATGTGCCTTATTGCATATTCCTAGGAGTAAAGCGAAACCGCATTGGCCTAAAAGCGATTATGGTAAGCTGAAACGGCATATCATCTATACAAGACGTTCTTCAGGGAATAGGGAAGCCTCTACTCAGGAGATACGAGAGATGTCCATTGAAACTATGCAATTAAGTGATATCGTTCACCGTAAAATAAAAGTATCTTCTCACGTTATTGATGAGCTTGGAGGCATGAATTTAGATGAACGTAAGGCAACTATGTATAAAATGTTAAAGAGTTTGGCACCAAAGATTGGTTGGGTGAAGTACCGATCTATAAAAGATGTTTCTCCATACCATTCAGAGCAAGTATGCTCACTGGTTAGTAGTATCTCAGGTAAAGCAACTCGCAATTATACGATTCTCATGTATCCTTGGACAGCTAAGCTGGACAATATTACTCGGGCTTGTTCAAGGATCAGATGGGTAATCTCGGGTCCTAGAAAAACAAATCTTAAATCATCGTTACGTGTCTGTCTTGAAGAAAGTAATTTAGTTCATATTTCTTATAAAGATATTTATACTAGAGCACTGGAGTCACAGCAATATCCCGTTTTAGATCATTTATTTTCATTAACAAATGCATGGAAGGAACCATGGGGTAAAGTTATAAAATGGGAAACTGATATTCCTATAAAAAAGGCACGGTACGATTTTTTCTTACCTAATATATCTTCAAAGGCTGAGCTTCAAGATCATTTAGAAAAACTCTTAGTTTGGGTGGATAATAATATCGTTTAGTCTACGTTTTAATTTCAATGTCTCTACTAAACTAAAAAAGGGGAGTTCAGCCGTAAATTCACCTTTTGATTGATAATCAAACACTGAAAACTTACGCTATCATTGACACCCACTACTGCGAGGGATAGAATCTCGGTAACTCTAACTCTATAAGTGGTATCCTTTGTGGGGGCAGGTCAAACCCCCCAAGGGATTGAGAATCAGAGATATGTAGGAGCAATGGCCGAAAACACTAGAAGAAGCTGTGAAAATTCATCTTCTGACAATGACAGATGAGGAAAAGGAGACGGTTAGGAATACTCCTGAAGAGGATTTGATTAAGCTTCATTTCTCATGGGGACTGAACATCAGGAATGAATTTGGTCTTTGGGAAGGGAATAACGAATTGATAGAATCGTGCGGAGAATTTGAACCAGATGGTGCTAGTAGCGCAATCATAGATGCAGTCTGGAGAGTTCTACAAGCAGTGGAAAGGGGGGAATCACCAGGTCATTCGCCGTAAAAAATATAAATAAAAGTCAACATTTTGGAGCTAATCCTTCTGAATTACAGATAGCATTAGGTCATTCTACTTTAGAGATGACTAGACGTTATACACAGGCATTAGGATTTGAGGATGTATTCAAGAGGCATGTATTAGCTTCACCGGTGGATAGATATATATAGAGTTAGCCATTATAGCCTCAACATTGCTAACTATTGTTAACTTTTCCTCGTGCGATCATCTTGTCCGGCTTAGCCTTAAAGTGGGTAAGAAAAGACAAGGTTTGCTCATGCGTATGTTGACAACTTCAGCCCCGAAAGGCCCGGATTCTCGCCGTGGCGCCCCTGGGCGAGCCTGGACTTAGTCTCTCGACGCACAATCTCTTCTGGGGCATTGACATCACCCCAATTGAGGGCTAAACTCAAATCCCTATAAGTTATTTAGCACAACAAGACGCATCGGATTGGCGGGCAGAGGCATAATAATATGCGAGTGGGGAGGGAAAGAGATGAAGCATCTTCAGCTCGATAGGCCTATTGCGTTCATCGATGTTGAAACCACCGGCCTTAGCCCTTATTCAGACAGGATAGTAGAACTGTCGATTCTTAAGGTTCACCCTGACGGTACGGAAAAGTACGAGAGCCACAGAATCAACCCGGAGAGGCCGATCCCCGCCGAGACAACAGCCATTCACGGCATAACGGACGCCGATGTGGCGGGTGAGCCAGCGTTTCGCCAATACGCGAAGAGCATCAGGGATTTTCTAAATGACTGCGACATCTCTGGGTTTAACGTAATCAAATTCGACCTGCCATTTCTCGAAGCCGAACTCAGAAGAGCCGGAGTTGAATTCTCTCGCCAAGGCCGCTACTTAATCGATAGCCAAGTTATCTACCACCAACGCGACCCCCGCGACCTCCAAGCCGCCTATCAGAAGTACTGCGGCAAAGAGATGGAAAACGCCCACAGCGCTGAAGAGGACGCAAAAGCAGCGGCCGAGATATTGAACGGCCAACTCGAGATGCACCAAGATCTGCCACAGGATGTACCTGGATTGTCCGCGCTGTGCTATAAAGCCGACGAGAACAGTATCGACGCCGAGGGCAAGTTCATATGGTCGAAGGGCGAAGCCGTCTGCAACTTCGGCAAGAAGCACAAAGGGCATAAATTGAAGGATATCTCGATAGAGGACCCAGAGTATTTGGAATGGATTGCCAGCAAGGATTTCTCCCCGGAAGTTAAGGGAATAGCATCAAAAGCCCTCGACGGTGAGTTCCCTGAACCCACAGAGCCACTTCAATAAGTTAAGAATGAAATACCATTAACAACATCATGAGAGGGGAGTGTACCATGCCGGATACTTTAAGAATTGAAAGGAGTAGCCTCAAGGGATTCCTACTCACTCCCTTTCAAAGCTAGATTGGAGGCGGGTAGTAAATTATCCATCAAGGAGGTGTTGTCATGCCACAAGTGCAATCCCTGGACGACCTGATTGCAAAGAAGGCGATCGAGTATGCCGACCAGATTAAGGCAGCAGCGGCGATGGCGGACAAGGAAGAGGAAATCCGCATCGAGTCGGAAAAGCAGCTTGCCTTTATCCAGAAGGAAGTGGGCATCAAGTTGGAGGGCAAGCACGAGTTTACTGTCGCCAGTGGGCGCGTGGACTCTGTCTATTCGCGTGTCATCATTGAGTATAAGAATCCCAAGAGTCCCGGCAACCGTATAGGTCCAAAAGCTGATTCGCCCGGAAGCAAGAAGGTCGTCGAGCAAATCAAAAAGCGGTTCTACGACATGCGTCACGAGCATGGACAGCCGCTCAACTCGCTGTTTGGTGTTGGTCTTGACGGTAATTACTTCATTTTCGTACGCTTCCGCGATGAGAAATGGCAGGTGCAGGAACCAGTCGAGGTCAACCGTCACTCCGCTGAGAGGTTTCTCTGGGCACTGTTCAACCTGGGAACGAAGGGCAAGCCGTTCTTGCCAGAGTATCTAGCGGGTGATTTCGGGTCTGAAGGCGGTAATACCGTCGCCATCAGCGGCATCCACGCCCTCTACGATGCCATCGTGACCACCGACAACCCCAAAGCGCAGATCTTCTTCAGCCAGTGGAAAATCCTCTTTGGCGAAGTTTGTGGCTACGACGTAGACAGCCAGTCAGAAAAGCTTAGGAAACTGGCTGAGTTCTACCAGGTGGGAGTAAAAGACCCGAAGCCCGCCGAGTTGCTCTTTGCCGTTCACACCTACTACGCGTTGTTCATTAAACTCCTGGCGGCGGAAATCGTCGCCTTCTTCCACAAACTGCCCACGCCGTTGCAAAAGATGATGCAGGCCACCACCAGCAACAAACTCGAGCGCGAGATGGAAGACCTCGAAGCCGGCAGCATTTTCCGCCATCTCAACATCACGAACTTTCTCGAGGGTGACCTCTTCGCTTGGTACACCAGCGTTTGGACCGAGCCGATTGAGAAGCTGGTGCGTGAAATGGTCACACGGCTTGATGACTACAATCCAGGCACCCTCTCCGAAGACCCCACCGGCAGCCGTGACCTTCTCAAGAAACTCTATCAGCAACTCTTCCCTAAGAGCGTCCGCCACGATCTCGGTGAATATTACACTCCTGACTGGCTCGCCGAACACGTCCTTAACGAAATCGGTTACGTTGGAGACCCCGACAAACGCCTACTCGATCCCGCCTGCGGTTCGGGCACCTTCCTCGTCATGGCCATTAACCATATTCGCCAATGGTACGATGAGAATCGCGAACGCTGCCGGTTTGACGAAAGCGAGCTTGGTCGTAAAATTCTCGCCAACGTCATCGGCTTCGACCTCAACCCGCTAGCCGTTATGGCCGCCCGCACTAACTATCTCATCGCCATCCGCGACCTCATCGGCCATGTGGATAAGGTCGAGATCCCGGTGTATCTCTGTGACTCCATTATGACGCCATCGGAGTATGGTGGACTATTTGCCGGCAAATTAGGCGTAGCGAAAGAATTAAAGACGGCACCTGCCACATTCATTATACCTACTGAGATCGCAACGAATCATGAGGATATGGCAAAATACGCAGAGCAGTTGGAGTTCTGTGTTCGCAATGGCTATTCCGCTGAAGAGTTCCTCCAGCGCTGCCGTGATGAGGAACTATCGATCAGTGAACATATGCTCCACATTGGGTTGTACGATGAACTCGTGAAACTCGACAAAGCGAACAAGAACGGCATTTGGGCGCGGATAATCAAGAATGCCTTCGCGCCTTTATTCATCGGCCAAGTCGATTATGTTGCGGGTAATCCTCCATGGGTCAACTGGGAGTACCTACCACCAGAGTACCGCCAAAGCATCATCCCCCTATACGAAAACACCTACGGACTGTTCCCGCACAAGGGACTCCGTCGCAGACATGGTAGTGCTCGGATTGATATTTCGAGCCTTTTCACATATGTATCTGCCGACAGGTATCTTAGAGAATCAGGGAGGCTTGGGTTTCTAATCACCGAATCGGTCTTCTCAACTGACTCGGGTAAGGGTTTCCGCCAAATGACTCTACCGCACGGCATGCCAATGAAAGCCTACAGGGTCGATAACATGGTTTCTCTTAAGCCCTTTGAAGGCGTTGGAAACAGAACCGCGGCGGTTTTCATCGAAAAGGGAAAGAAGACGCGTTTTCCAGTGCCCTATTATGTTTGGAGTCAACGCTCCGGTGCCGAATCCGTGAAAATGGACTCGCAGTTGAGTGAAGTCTTGAAGAATACACTGCGACAAACACACCAAGCGAAACCCGTCCGCGCAACCGATACCTCCTCGCAATGGAGCGCAGGAGGAGATTTGATCAATGGCGTTCTGCAGCGTCTTTCTGGTTCAAACAGTTACACGGCGCATGCAGGCGTTTGTACCTGGCTCAACTCAGCCTACTGGGTGAAAATTGTCCGCTCAGTCAGTGCAGATGCATTGCTCGTGCGTAACATAACGGAACGGGCGAAACTTCCAGTTAAGGAAACAACCTCGCAAATTGAGAGTCAGTTCGTTCATCCCCTTTTAAGGCCAAGAGATATGCGCAGATGGTTTGCACAACCATCGGCATATATCATCGTTCCTCAAAACCCTGAAAATCAAGCGCATGGAATCTCGGAGGCTGTCCTAAAACGGACAGCGCCGAAGACCTACGAGTTCCTTAACACGTTTCGTAAACAACTTGCTAGCAGACCTGGCTACAAGAAGTACCTCGAACCTCAGGGGGAGCCCTTTTATGCTCTTTATGACATCAAGAGATACACCTTTGCCAAGCATAGGGTTGTCTGGCCGCGCATAGCCTCAAGGATTGACGCTGTCGTGCTATCCGGAGGACAAAAACAGGTAATCCCTCAAGAGACCATCATTATGACCCACACCGCATCTGCCGAGGAGGCCCATTACCTTTGTGCGTGCCTTAACAGTTCGCCGTCCCAGTTCTTCTTAGCGTCCTATTCACAGCGTGGAGGAAAGAGCTTTGCCTCGACCCAAATCCTCGAATATCTCCATGTTCCTTTATTTGATTCAAAAAATGCCGTCCATCGCAAGCTCTCTGACCTGTCCCAACGTTGTCATGCTGCTGCGGTGGCTGAAGATGATGCCAAGCTGATGAAAGTAGAGAGCGAAGTTGATGAAGCTGCTGCAGAGCTTTGGAGCGTCTCGGAACATGTTCTTAAGGCCCTCCAAGAAACACTACACAAGCAAGGGAGCTAAGGAAACCAATGCCGAATGGACGAACAACACCCCTTCGTGTGGATTACATCGATAACTTCGAGACCAAGGCGCTGGACGCCATCCGTGATCTCTCCGCCGACGCCGAGCGTGTGGACATTGCCGTTGCGTTTCTGTCCTATCGCGGCTGGGCGGAACTGAGGCCATGTCTGACGGCAGTAGTGGAGCGTGGCGGTCGACTGCGAGTGATTGTGCGGCGCGACGTGCGGCAGAACAGCCCTGAAGCGGTCGAGGAACTATTCCATCTCGCTAACACGCAGGTGGCGTTCGGGTTGGTGGACACGGCGTTTCACCCAAAGGATTATTTATTTCACGCTGGCAAGAAGCTTACCGTGCTCACCTCATCGGCCAACGCGACCTATCCCGGCCTGACACACAACGACGAAGGCGGAGCAATCGTCACACATCCCGACGCAACCAACGACGAGGCGGCGCTCAAGGCCATCGGCATCTTTGACCGGCGTTGGTATAATGCAATGCTGGTTGATGAGCAAGTATTGGCAGCATTCAAAGCGGAGGTGGTGTCGCCGTCGTTCACCGAAGGTGTTTTGGTGCGTAGCACCAACGAGCTCTATAAGAGCTACGGTATCGGGCGCATCCAGAAAGTGCGTGGGGCACAGGCGAAGGTGGAGTTCAATCCGTCGGTATTCATGCCGCCGCCCTATCGGTCGGAAAACAAGATCCTGCAACTGGTTGAGATCGAGCGTGTGGAATCGCCTCTGGAACGTGCTTGCCGTGGGGAGTGGGAGGAGCCCCGGCGATTTGATTTGAGAATGATGGCCGCCAGATTTCTGACAAGTAACAAAGGCGGGCAGCTATCTAATGCGCGTACACAAATTATTCCTCATCAGATCTTTGCAGCATATCGAGTGGTGTCAAACCCTACGCGGCGGTTTTTGTTGGCTGACGAGGTTGGCTTGGGCAAGACTATTGAGGCTGGTATGATATGGCAGGCATTATTGCAACGGGGACAGGCAAAACGTACTCTCATCATTACACCGGCTGGACTGACGACGCAGTGGCAAGAGGAGATGCAAGATAAGTTCGGGCAGATGTTTGAAATATTTGGCCGTGACTTCTGG
>SDBU01001714.1_pt1 | contig 30460 bp, 33 predicted proteins | sample 2277071 | NCBI WGS metagenome assembly SDBU01 (sample SAMN10397929, study PRJNA504765) | marine sediment metagenome | isolation source: marine sediment core GS08_GC12, 126 cmbsf | place: Arctic Ocean: Gakkel Ridge, Loki's castle | collected 2008 | reverse complement strand
AGTGAAATTCATAAATTGAAAGATGACTTAAAAAACGTTATAAGTTCTGAATTTACGGCAAATAAAGTAGATGAAGAAGATTAGCTATGTATAATGAATGATGCAACGGCAAAAAGTAATTTTTTTAAAATATCATATCAATACTATTGAATTTGATAAATCAAATTCCTACAGCTAATTGGTTCAAAATATTAGATTTTTAGACTTTTTGCCGTTTCATCATGAATAAATTGTGGAATTTATTCTCGTTGTTAGCTGACTACCGTTACGCTCAAATTTTCAAAGATTGAGTAACTATATTTATATTCTCATCGACAGCCAAAAGCTGATTTTCTCTAACTTCTATCCAATCATTACTATCACTTATTTTTTCTGAAGATACAACAACAAAATCACCAATATCCTCTTCTATTTTTAGTTGAAGATTTGCGATTTTGAAAGAATTATTTTCTTCTGACCATTTATTTTTCAGATAAAATAATGTATCTCCTTTTTTTGTAGCGAGTAAATATTTACCATTCGTAATTAAAAAATTATATGTTGAGTTACTTCCCGATTTTATTTCTTTTCTCCAATCATTAAGTAATAATGAAGATTGCTGAAGAGCATCTACTACTTTCGTAAAAGGAATGTCGCCTTTTTTAAGATATCCTTTTCCTTTTAAATTTGATAAAAAAAGATGGAATAAATATTCACTATCAGTATTTCCCCTAATTTTTTCACTTAATGATAAAGTAAGTCTTTTAAATATAAGTGATTTAATTTTTCGGAAATTTGCTATAGTACCAGAATGAGCAAAAAGCCAGACACCATATCTAAATGGATGTGTATTGCTCTCCTTGACCTCTCCTATCGTTGCATTTCTAAAATGTGTAATAACTGCCCTGGTTCTGATTTTATTCATTATTTTGTCAATTCGCCTGTCTTGATAAAAAGATACAGTTCTTTTGACAATATAAGCGATATCATTTTGATAAAACCCGATACCCCACCCTTTAGAACAATCTCTTTCAAATTTAGCAATATTTTCTTCCTGCTGAATCCTCGAATATGTTATTCTGACAGGATTTTTACCCAAAATTCCTAATAGAAAAGCCATTTTTTTATTTTAATTAATATTTGGAATCATTAATGACTTAAGTTAATAATTTTATTATCATTTGTCAAGAGAATAAAAAAAAATTTTCATAGTAACTTATATTATTTTCCTTTTTTTATAATTTTTTATTGGATATTTGCCCAACTTTTCGTAACTTTAAAAATTAAATTAAATAAATTAGATTTTGTTTTAAACGGTAAAGAAATTTGGATATCCTGGTTACAGTTACGCAAGAAGCTACTTTTGCGTATATTAATGCTTTTGTGGAAAATCGAGATGAAAAGCCTGAATTAAAAGTTTCGGACTTTGAAAAAGCCCTTGCCGAAGCTGGTATTGTTATTGGTATTAAAAAAGATGTTCTCGAAGATATATGTAAAAACAAAAGGATAAACGAAAAAGTTATAGCTGCAGAGAGTATTGCTCCAAAAATCGGTAATGATGCAAGGGTTGAAATAATTAAAAAACCCAAAAAGCCTGATGAAATAAAACCTGTTAAAAAAGAAAATGATGAAATAGATTACTATGCTCCAAGAGAAGGTTTTATAACTTATGTCCGTACCGGTGAAACTCTTGCCATTAAATACCCACCTACACGCGGTGAATCCGGAATGAATGTCTATGGAAAAACCATGCCGGGAAGGTTGGGTAAAGAAATATCTCTGGATTTATTCAGAGGCAAACATACTAAAATTAAAGAAAACAAACTTATAGCCGAAAATGATGGTATTATCGAGATAGAGGGTTTATTTGTGAATGCTGAGACTACTTTCAAGATTAATAATAATGTAGGTCGAGGCACAGGTTCTATAGACCTTCCTAAAGACCTGAATATTACACTTATTATCAATGGTGATATTCAAAAGGGACTTAGTGTTAAATGCAATAAGCTATATGTTACCGGCTGTATCGAGGATGCTGAAGTTGACTGCAACATTTTAAAAGTTAAAGGTGGTATTGTCGGTATTGGTGATAAACCTATTAAAGCCGAATCAATTTATGTTGGATTTATTAACGGTGAAAGAAAAATATCAGGTAGAGTTATAATTGCTGTAAGAGAAATCTCCAGTGGTGCCAAGGTAATGGCAGATGTGATTAAAGCTTATACAATTCAGGGTTCTTCAGCCACCTCAACAGAGGCTATATGGACTGACTATATAAATGGTAAAAATACCATTATGGTTGGTATAGATTATAAAGCAAAACTTGAATATGATGAATTAACAAAGAAAATTGCCGAGATATCTGAACCGCTTGAGGAATTAAAGACCGCATCTTATGCTAATGCAAAAAGAATGAAACAATTGGCTGAACTTTCAAAAATCAATCCGAAACATCCTCTTCTTGTGAAGGAACTGCCAAAAATAAAAGCAATAAAAGAAAAACTCGCCAAATTTGAACAAATCAATGAAGCACTCTCAAAAAAAAGAGATGAATGTGAAAAAAACATTTATTCTTCAGTAGACCCATTTCTTTTGGTGAGGTCCGGTTTTGCTAAAGATACATCTTCCGGGATGACTGTCGATCCGGATACTGTTATTACAATGAAAGATGAGACTGAAAAAATCTTTGAATCTGCAAGTGGAGGTTTGTTCTATTTATCAAAATATGGTATTTCTTCATCTGCAAGATATAACATTAAAGAGTTAAAAATGAGATTCGATAAAATTTTATTTGATGTTGAAGAAAGTGTAAATCAAAGACTTTCACAAGATAAAAAACAGAAGCCAGAAGCCAGAAGTCAGAAGGCGGAAGTTAACTGTTCTATAAGCAAATAGCAAATAGCTAAAAGCTAAAAGCTTTAAAATTAATCCTCATTCATAGAAATCCATTTCTCGGAAATTTGTACTGCGTTTGTTGCAGCTCCTTTTCTTAAGTTATCACTGACAACCCACATATCAACAGCTTTATCAATAGAAGGGTCTTTTCTTATTCTTCCGACAAAAACTTCATCTTTTTCAGCAGCATCGATGGCTAATGGATAAATTTGTTTTGCAGGATTATCTACTACAATCAATCCGGGCATTTCTTTTAATGCATCTCTTATTTCATCTAAAGATGCCTCTTTTTTCATTGACACATTTACTGATTCACTATGAGAAGTCCAGACCGGAACTCTCACGGCAGTGCAGGTTATTTTTATTGAATAGTCTTCAAGAATTTTTTTGGTTTCATTAATTACCTTTTCTTCTTCATCAAAGTAGCCTGTTTCTTCATTAAGCTTCCCTATTGCCGGAAGACAGTTTGCATCAATCTGGTGAGGATAAAAAGGATCGGTAACTTTTTCTCCATTCCTTTCGCTCTGAAGCTGATTCTGACCGCTTTTACCACTACCCGACACTGCTTGATAAGTGGATACGACTATTCTTTCTATTCCAAAATTATCGAGTAAAGGTTTTAAAGCTATTACCAATTGAATTGTCGAACAGTTCGGATTTGAAATAATCTCTCTTTTCCCTTTTGTTATCCGGTGAGGATTTATTTCAGGAACAACCAGAGGAACATCTTTTTCCATTCTAAATGCACTGCTGTTATCTATTACAACGGCACCAGCCTGTACAAATTTTGGTCCAAATTCCCTGCTCCGTGAACCACCTGCAGAAAATAATGCAATATCAATCCCGGAAAAATCTGAATTATTCAAATCTTCAACAACGGCAACAATATCTCCGCATTTCAGCTTCCTACCTTCTGATTTTGCTGAAGCAAATAATCTGAGATTTTTTATCGGTAAGTTCCTTTCTTCCAGAACTTGTAATATTTTTCTTCCCACAAGGCCAGTTGCACCGACAACTGCAAAGTTATACTTTTTCAATTTTCATTCTCCTATTTTATAAAAGTTATAAAATTTAAAAATATTTATTATATTTTGCAATAAAAAAAATTATACTAATAATGGAATATAGTTACAGACGAAAAAACTATAAACTTTATAGCTCCGGAAAGTTATACCTTAATTTTTAAATCCAAATGTAAAAATAATTAATGTATAGTGATAGAACATAATTCCGTTCATGCAATTTTTAATTTGGATTTTATTTGGCAGTTTTTACTGCTCTATGTGATTTGAGCTTAAATTTCATATTTATCAGTGTTCAAGGAGCATAATTTATGAGAGTTAATAATGAAATGAAATATTTGATAGAAATATGTTAAATGTTTGAGGAAGGCTACTTGGTATTAAACCTTATTTTAAGTAATGAGGAACAAAGTTTTATTTACTGGTAATCATTTCCTCTGGCGAGAGATCAACTGCTTCAGCTTTTTGTGTTTTTTTATTAATAATTATTGCTTTACTTTTCATCATTTTACATGAACCATTGAAGATAGTTCCTTCACTAATTATAACGCTTGGAGATACTAAGTCCCCTTTAACTTTTGATTTTGATTCAAGTATAATACGATTAGTAGCATAGATATTTCCATATACTTTACCGTTGATAACGACAGAATTTGATATCACGTCCCCATGAATATCTCCATCTTCACCGATAACTATTGTTTCTGTTGAAACAAGGTTACCAACAATTTTACCATCAATTCTTCCAGAACTTTGAATACTCATCTTCCCTTCAATATATGTTCCTTTCCCGATTATCGTCTTCAATCCTGAGCTTTTGTTTTCATCTTTATTAACGCTATTTTGTTTTTTATTTTTCATTTTCTTTCAAAACCTATAATTTTTTCAATATAATTGTTAGTAATTTTTTCCTGCAATTTAAGTTTCGCGAGTTTAACTTTTACGAATTCTGATATAAATCAATATTAAAAACCACAACATTACAGAAATTCCAAATAATCCTATTATAGATATAAGAACAAATAGTAAAAATTTTAATTCTAAAAAATGTTGTAACATGATTAAAATAAGTAATGTTTATTAGAAGATTCAATTACATTTTTGTTACAGAAAGACGCATAAGAGCTCGTAAGAGAGAAGCTTTTGCTCTTTCGATATCAATTGAAGGCGATTTATCAACAACTCTTTTTAATGCTCTCTCCTTTGATTTTTTTGCTCTCTCAATATCAATATCTTTAGCACTTTCCGCTGTTTCTGCCAGAACTATAACCCGGTTATTAAAAACTTCTGCAAATCCCCCGGATATTGCAATGTATTCTTTTTCTTCATTTTTTGTAATAAAAATTTTACCTGTTTTCAATGCAGCAAGAAAAGGAGTATGATTGTACAATATTTCAAAATAACCATCAACAGATGGTGCAAAAAATCTGTTAATACTGCCTGAAAAAACAGTTTTATCAGGAGTCACAATATCTATATGAAAACTTTTATCTGCCATATTAGACCAAAATTATAAACGACATAAATTTATTTCATCTCTTTCGCTCTTTCGATAGCTTCATCAATCGTTCCTATCATATAAAAAGCCTGCTCGGGAAGATCATCACATTCTCCTTCGACAAGAGCCTTAAATCCTTTAATGGTATCTTCAAGTTTGACGTATCTTCCCTGAGTTCCAGTGAATGCTTCAGCCACAAAAAATGGTTGTGATAAAAATTTTTGAATTCTTCTTGCTCTGGCTACAATTATTTTATCCTCATCCGATAATTCATCCATACCTAAAATAGCGATAATATCCTGCAATTCTTTATATCTTTGCAATATTTCTTGTACAGTTATGGCAATCCTGTAATGTTCTTCACCGACAATATATGGGTCAAGAATTTTCGATGTAGAATCAAGTGGGTCAACAGCAGGATAAATTCCCAATTCAACAAGCTGTCGAGAAAGAACCGTTGTCGCATCGAGATGCGCAAAAGTCGTTGCCGGAGCAGGGTCTGTCAGGTCATCAGCAGGAACATAAATTGCCTGTACAGATGTTATTGAGCCTTTTTTTGTAGATGTAATTCTTTCCTGAAGCGCTCCCATTTCAGTTGCAAGAGTAGGCTGATAACCCACTGCTGAAGGCATTCTACCTAATAGAGCGGACACCTCAGAACCAGCCTGTGTAAATCTGAATATATTATCGATAAATAATAAAACGTCTTTCCCCTCCTCATCCCTGAAATATTCTGCAACGGTAAGACCGGAAAGACCAACTCTCTGTCTGGCTCCTGGGGGTTCATTCATTTGACCAAAAATAAGTGCAGTTTTATCGATGACCCCTGATTCTTTCATCTCAAGCCAGAGGTCATTTCCCTCTCTGGTTCTTTCACCGACACCAGAAAATACAGAGTAACCGCCATGTTCTGTCGCAATATTACGGATTAATTCCATAATCAGAACAGTTTTCCCTACACCGGCTCCACCAAACAGTCCGGTCTTACCACCTTTTGAGTATGGCTCCAGCAGGTCAATAACTTTTAAACCTGTTTCAAACATCTCTGATTTTGTTTCCTGTTCTTCAAGAGTAGGAGCAGGACGGTGAATCGGATAATATTTTTCAGCCTTAATTTCTCCCTGTTCATCAATGGGTTTCCCCCACATATTAATTAACCTTCCGAGAGTGCATTCGCCAACAGGCATCGATATGGGTTCGCCCGTATCTTTTGCTATAGCTCCTCTAACAAGACCATCAGTGGAGTCCATTGCTACACATCTTACTAACTTTTCTCCAAGATGCTGCTGTGCTTCAAGAACTAAATCTTCCTGACCATCTCTTTCTATAATTATTTTATTGTAAATTGACGGAATCTCCCCTGAAGGGAAACTGATGTCAACAACTGCACTAATTATCTGAACAACTTTTCCTTCTGTCATCTTTTTCCTTATTAAGAATAGGCTATTAGCTTTTAGCTGTTAGCTTTTAGTTTAATGATTAATTTATTAAGTATTTTTTTTCAGCCTCAGGCTGATCCGCCTTTGGCGGAAATATATAATATCTCATTAATAAATAACGAGTTTTTTTCTTAGCTAAAAGCTAAAAGCTAATAGCAATTTTATTTTAAAGCTTCGGCACCACCGATAATTTCTGTAATCTCTTTAGTGATTGCCTGTTGTCTTGTTCTGTTGAAGAGGAGAGTCAATTTTTCTATCATCTCCTGAGCATTATCGGTTGCAGCTTCCATAGCAACCATACGTGCAGCCTGTTCCGCAGCATTTGATTCTAATAGTATTCTCCACATTTGAACGTTAAGATGCAGGGGAAGGAGTATATCCATTATTTTATCGGCTGACGGTTCATAAATATAATCTATGTTGTATTCATTTTCTTCACTACTCTTTTCCGGTACAAAAGGCAGAAGTTGTTCAACTATAACATTTTGTTGAATAGTAGATTTAAACTCATTATAAATTACTACTAACTTGTCAAGATTCTTTTCAAGATAGAATTTTAAAATATTGTCTATAATATTTTTGGCATCTTGAAATTTTAACATCCGGAAAAAGTTAACATATTCAAAGTTTATCGGATACTTCCTGTTCTTAAAAAAATCATTGGTTTTCTTCCCAATTGCTATAATACTTCTGTCGAAACCACTATTTTCATTGTATATCTTTTCAGTTTTTCTGAAAACATTTGAATTGAATCCTCCGCATAAACCTCTGTCACCTGCGACAACAACAAAACACATCTTTTTGATTTCTCTTTGATTAAGCAAGGGATGTATTTCAGGTTTTGTCAGAACAGAGATATTATCCAACACGCTCTTCATTTTCAAAGCGTAAGGTCTTGCATTAATAATATTATCCTGCGCACGCCTCAATTTAGCCGCCGCAACCATATTCATTGCATTCGTAATCTGCTGAGTTCCCCTGACAGAGCTTATTCTTCTCCTAATTGCACTTAGTGTTGCCAAAAATCTTTCCTAAACTATAATATTGATTTGTATAAAATACATTAAATAATATTAACACACTATGTCGTGTTATTTTTTGTAAGTGCGGTTCGCGAACCGCACTTACAATTTTAATAAAAGTAGAACCATTTTAAACTTCCATCATTCAGTTTTATTTGCATCTTTTACAATCTCTTTTTTTTCTTTTTCCCCAGGTCTTTCTGTGATTCTCCGCGAGCGTGTGAAGTCGGGAGTCCGGCAGTAGTTCCGGGTTTAGTATGCAATTCTCCAACTGTTTGAGTCATAAAGCTTGATTGATTAATAAACTCTTTTGATACTTCTAACAGTTTTGCACTCAATTCTTCGCTCATTTCTTTTTTTTCTGCTATTTCAGTAAGAATTTCATTATATTTTGATTCTAAAAAAGCATAGAATTCAGGCTCAAAGTTCTTAATATGACCTGTGGGCATATCATCAAGTAAGCCATTTACAGCAACGAATATAAATACAATCTGTTTTTCGAATGAGAGAGTTTGATGTTGATTTTGCTTTAAAATTTCTACAAGTTTTTCACCCCTGGTAAGCTGTGCAAGTGTAGCTTTATCGAGGTCTGTTCCAAACTGAGTAAACGCCGCAAGTTCTCTATATTGTGCAAGGTCAAGTCTTAATCTGCCGGCAACCTGTTTCATTGCTTTTATCTGAGCATTTCCGCCAACCCTTGAAACTGAAAGCCCGACACTAATTGCAGGTTTAACACCGGAATAAAACAAATTTGATTCAAGGAATATCTGTCCATCTGTAATCGAGATGATGTTTGTAGGTATATAAGCAGAAATATCCCCGGCTTGTGTCTCAACAATCGGCACAGCGGTAAGTGAACCTCCCTTCAGTTTATCATTAAGTTTTGCAGCCCGCTCTAAAAGCCGCGAGTGAAGATAAAATACATCTCCCGGATATGCCTCCCTGCCGGGAGGTCTTCTCAAGAGAAGCGAAACCTGCCGGTATGCCCAGGCGTGTTTAGAAAGGTCATCATAAACTATAAAAGCATGCATCCCATTGTCCCTGAAATATTCGCCAATCGAGGCACCGGAATAGGGGGCAATAAACTGAAGCGGAGCAGGTTCACTGGCTGATGCGGATATAACTACAGTATGTTCCATTGCTCCATAATCTTCAAGAGTCTTTATTACTCTGGCAACACTTGATAATTTCTGACCGATAGCAACATATATACAAAATACATCTTTACCCTTTTGGTTGATTATCGTATCGATAGCGATAGTAGTTTTACCTGTCTGCCTGTCACCGATTATAAGCTCCCTCTGCCCTCTACCGATAGGTATCATTGAATCTATAGCTTTAATCCCCGTAGCGAGAGGTTCTTTTACCGGCTGTCTCTGGATAACACCCAGCGCCTTTCTTTCGATAGGCAGAGTATATTCGGATTTTATCGGACCCTTTCCATCAATGGGCATACCAAGAGGATTAATAACCCTTCCAATAACTTCTCTGCCGACAGGAATGACCATTACCTTTCCGGTTCTTTTGACAACATCACCCTCTTTAACGAGTTCCTCTCTGCCGAACAATATGCAGCCGACATTATCCTCTTCAAGATTAAGAGCCATTCCAAAAACACCGTTCGGAAATTCGACAAGCTCGTTTGACATAACGTTCTCAAGCCCATAAATCCTTGCTATTCCATCACCAACCTGAATCACCTCGCCGACCTCCGACACATCCATCTCTTTTTTAAAATCCAATATCTCTTTCTCTAATACAGACGCTATCTCTTCTGCACTAATCTGCATAAGGTTTTATCCTCCAATCGAATATATTATATTTATATAATCACATTAATATCGAGAAATTGTAAACATTAATCAATTAAAAGCAAAAAAATGAAAAATAAATAAAATATATTTTTATTTTTTTGCTAATTCTTTTTCAATTATTTTTAGTGATTTTTCTGCTAATTTAATACCAAATGTTTTGGGATCATCAATTTTTGACAATTCATCCTCAAAAGTTTCTGGGAAAAAAAATTTATTGAATTCTTCAATTGATTGATATTCTTTTATTTTTCTAACTTTTTTTTTCATTTTTCCTCTATTTTTAATATTAGTTTTATTTTAATTAGGATTTAATTCTGTCTTAAAATATTGTTTTCTTTTAATCCAAGCAAAACCATCCCATTTTGAAATCAAAGCAACATCAATAGGCCCTCCAACTGTATTTATTGTACCAAATGAAAATTTTTGCTTAAGTATAGTTAATTCTATTAGTAATTCAGCCAATTCAACAAGTTCATTTTTTGGCAAAAATTCCACCATTTCTAAAAAAGGATTTAGATTAATTTTTTTTGTCAGAAAACTTACTCTTTCTTTTAATACATCAATTAAATTTTTCTTTATTATTTCTAATTTCATTCTATATTCTTTCGTTTTACTATCATTTTTTTTATATAAATTTTTAATTACAAAATTGTTATAATCAGATAATAATGAATCAAAATGATTTAGTAAAATTGAAGTTGTTTTTCTACTAATTCCTTCTAAAAATTCTTCTATCATTGTTGATTGGGCAAAAGGAATAATAGCAGAACAATTTTCATTATTAATTTTAAAACTTTTCTCTTTTATATACTTCAACTTTCTATTAATTTTAACTTCAATTTTGTACGAGTTAATTGAAGGAAATGTATCTTCTTCCCCAAAACCTGCAAATACAACACCAGAAATATTACCTGGGAATATATCTCTAGTAAAAATACTTACACTAATTTCTATTAATTTTTTACGATAAGTTTCAGATATTGGCAATCTTTGGAAAACATCTTTTATAGTATCGTTTATAATATTATAAAATTTTTTTATTAAAACCTCTATATAATTTTTAGGAATATTAGATAATAATTTTGCTCTTTTCCAAATCTTGTAATCATCAATTATAATGTTATTAATTATTTCTTTAATCTGCAATTCATTGATTTCACCTTCTTCTCTAATAACTTTTTCAATATTTTTTTTTATATTATTATTTAGATATAAAAAATGACGGAGTATATAACTATAAAAATATTTTTTTTGCTCAGATTCCGGTATTATCTTATCCTCTTCCTCTAAAAATCTTAGAAAATCATTAGCATATTCTTCTAATCTAGAAAATTTTCTATTATCAAGTTTTTTTCTATATATCTTAATAATTGTTTCCCAGGGAACTCCCATAAATTCGGCATTGCCGTATACCATAATACAAACATCATGAATTTTTGAAATTGGATATATTTTATTTACACTGTGAAAACTTTTGGGATATTCATATTTTACATGTCCTATTGTAACCATGCTGTCTGCAGCGAGTACTATTGCATTTTTATTCATTACAGCAATTTCTACTGTCATTTTTACGACCTAGAATTTAAATGAATCTTTAATTTAATCTTTTATGTTAAATTCATATATGATTGTATGATTTTTTTTTAAATAAATATAATACTACCTTCTTTTTGCAAAAAATTAAACCTATACACCAACCATCTCTTTTTTCAAACTTTCGAGCTGGTTTTTAATACTGTTGTCGTAAATCTTATTTTCAATTTCTATAATCAATCCCCCGATAATTGAAGAGTCTATTTTATTTATAATACTGATGATTTTACCTGTTGCCTTCTCTATGTTTTGTTTCAAAGTATTTTTCTCATTATCAGTAAGCACCGTCGAAGAAACTGCAGTTACATCCATTCTTTGATGATGACGTGCATATAGTATTTTAAAATATTCATTAATATTTTTAATATACTCCTGTCGTCTTTTATCAATAAGCATAAATAAGAAACGAAAGGTTACTTCCGAAAACTTGTCTATAAAAAGCTTGGTTATTAATTCTTTTTTTCGGTTCTTTTTTATTCGAGGTGTCAGCATAAAGTATCTGAATTCGCGGCTTGTTTTCATCTTATCTGATAATTCAGCGAGGTCATTATTAACCGCTTCCAAATAGTTAAGCGAAACAGATGCTCTAAAGACTGCCTCGGCATATCTTCTTGAAATTGTATTCGCAATCATCAGCTAATTTTCCTAATTAAGCTTTTTCCCCGCTAACTCATTTATGGAGTTATCGATAAGTTCCCGATGTTCACCAGGGCTAATACTCGCTTTAATTAATTTACCGGCAATCGAGATAGAAATTTCAGCGACCTTTGATTTTATCTCCTCCAAGGTTTTTTCTTTCTCTAAAATGATTTCATTTTTTGCTTTCTCTATCAACGATTTAGCTTCGAGGTCAGCCTTTTCTATCATTTCTGACTGAAGTTTACCAGCTCTTTCTTTTGCCTGAGTAATAATTTCCATAGATTCAATTTTACTCTTCTCAAGCAGTTCTTTGTGTTCTTGAAACTTTTTCTCTGCCTCTTCCTGAGCTTCTTCAGCCCGGTCAATTGAATCTTGTATCTTCTTTTCTCTTTTTTCAATAAAAGAAAGGATAGGTTTCCAGGCAAATTTCCTCAATACTAAAAGTAATAGACAAAAATTGACAATAGTCCAAAAAGCGACATTTGGCATTAACTCCATAGTTGTCTTGTCCTTCCATTTTTCACTTATTTGTTCATCAATAAAAAGCAAATAACGAGAGCAAAAAACGCAACACCTTCAATCAAGGCAGCTGCAATAATCATAGAAACTCTTATTTCACCGCCGGCTTCCGGTTGTCTCGCAATTCCATCCATAGCCTGACCGGCAATTTTCCCGATACCAAATGCTGCACCGATAGTTGTAAATGCTGCACCGATTCCTGCTGCAAGATATGCTAATGCTACATCAGTCATTATAAACCTCCAATTGTTTTAAAAGATAGCTTTTAGCTATTAGCTTAATGATTAATTAAAAAAAGAATTTTTCAGACTTTTTGCATTTCAGTTATAAATAATTTCTCATTAATCTGAGTTTTGTTTCTTAGCTAATAGCTAACAGCTAATAAATTAATGTCCTTCCTGCATACTCATACTTGTAAATATAGCTGTCAAAAAAGTAAAAATATATGCCTGAATGAATGCGATTAATAATTCCAGTAAAGAAATTGCAAGTGGAAATAGAGCTATAGGTGCCAGACTAAAACTTGTTATAAGCCCGAATAATGCAATTAGGACCACATGACCACCGGTCATATTTGCAAAAAGACGGACAGTAAGTGCAAACGGTTTTGTAATCATACTTATAATTTCAATTGGAATCATTAATGGTATCAGCCAGAAAGGCATTCCGCCTGGAACTATTTCTTTCAGATATCTCACTAATCCTTTTTTCTTTATACCACTTGCCTGAATAAGAATAAAAGATAACGTTGCAAGAGCTGCCGTAACACTTATATTCCCGGTTGCAGTTGATGCATACGGCACAAGACCTAAAAGATTACAGACAAGTACAAAAAAGAATAAAGTTAAAAAGTATGGAACATATCCTCTACCAGATTTACCGAAGTTTGCATAAACGATTTCATCACGGATAAATAATATTAAAGCTTCGAGCAAATTTGCCAATCCTTTTGGAACAGTTTCCTGCTTCCTGAAACTTAATCGGAATAGAAGAATGATTATTATTGCGGCAGCCCACATCATTACTATGTGTTTAGTAATAGAAATATCAAAACCAAAAACCTCAAGATGTGGAAGATGTATCTCCATCCCGAAAAACTCCAGGACATTCGAATCACCTATGTGATGCATAATCTCATCCGCCATACTGCTGCCGTGTTGAGCTTCTTCTAAAGCAACATGAGTTTCTTCTAAAATCTTTGATGTATTTTCTACGCTGTTAAAAAACATTTTTATGTCTTTTTAAGTCCCCGGTTAAAATACAATATTTCTAAGAATTGCAGAAAAAAATAATATCCAAAAAGAAAAACAAAATATTCTTTTATGTTTAAATCAGTAAATCGCTGTACATAAAAACTACTTAAAAAGATTATTAATAGTCTAATAAATATTCCCCCGATAAGAGCTCCAAAAAATAAGTTAATTGATTTATTTAAGGTTAATTTTAATGATATAAATCCCCCGACCATAACAAAAGTACTAATAATTGAACCCCAAATCAAGCTTTCAAAAGTCTCTTTTCCATATATAGAATTTACTATAATAAATGGCAGAATAAAAAAGGGTAAAAAAAATATAAATATTTTATAATTACTTTTTTTCTTTTTTCCGGACATTTGAAACTAAACCACGATATAAATTATAAAATCCGGCTGAAGCCCCAAAAAAAACAAAAACCATCGTAAAGACTGGTGTATATCCTGTTTTATTATCTAACCAATCACCTAAAAAGAGAAAAACTATAATAATAATAACGAATCTAAAGCCTATATCGGTGTAAAATCCTATTTCATTAATAACCTTTTTTTTATTAGCTTTAAGTTCCATATTGGGACATTACGGATTGTTTATAATCGAAATTATTCGGCTTTTATGTCTTCTTTCACAGGGGTTTTATCCACTTTGTCGGTTTTCTCATCTTCATCAGTCATATAGCACTTACCTTCAAACATTGCACCTTCATCTATGGTAAGTTTTGCGGTTTTCAAATCACCAATTAAAATGGAATTTGATTCCAAAACAATTTTTTCTTCCGCTCTCACACTTCCTTTTACTTTACCGCCTATAATAGCCACAATACCGATTATGTCTCCCTCTACCTCACCTTTTGAACCAATAGTAACCGTTCCACTGGAAATAACTTCACCAATAATTTTGCCTTCGATTCTTATGCTGTTCTGGATTGAAATCTTTCCATTTACGACGGAGCTTTTACCAATAATTGTATTTAGTTCTTTATTGTCATCTCTCATATTGTTTCTTTTTCCCTTAATCAATTCTTTATATCTTATTAAAAATTAATAATATAATCTTTTGGATTAACCGGTATGCCATTTTTCCATATCTCAAAATGCAGATGCGTACCGGAACTTACACCTGAATTTCCCATCAAAGCTATTGGCTGACCTCTTTTGATAAACTCTTTCTCCTCAACGAGAAATCTCTTATTATGCTTATAAAAAGATAAAAATCCATTTAAGTGATCAATTATTATAATATTTCCACCTTCATAAATCCAGTTTACGAAAACCACAACCCCATCTGCAACTGATCTAATTATGGAACCTTCTTTTGATACTATATCAATACCATTATGAGTCTCTCCGGTTAAAAGGTCATCCTTTTGAAATTCCTTTGTTAAAAACCCCTCGACCGGTATAAAATAGGGTAAATATCTTGATGAAAATGAAAACTTTGAAAGATTTGATAAATTATCGCCGTTTTCGCCAAATGAATAATTATTATTTTCGGAAATAAATTTTATAATTTCTTCATTTTCATTCATTTGGTTCTTATTCCGCTCAATACCATTTTCGCTTTTCATTTTTTCGCCAAAAAGCTGCCTGATACGATTATCTACATCCTGTACATTTTCAAATTTCTTCGTAATACGATACACAATTTTTTTGTAATCTTCGATCTTTTTGTTCTTTTCCTTCATATTATCATAATCAGCGAGTATCTCTATAACATTAAAATAATAAATACAACCTGCTATAATAAATAAGCATATTATCCCGATTCCTACCAAAATTGTTTTAAAAAGAATAAGACTCATTTTAAAACTTATCGGTTCTTTTCTATCATCAGAGATAAAAAGAACAGAAACATTTTTTTTTCTTTTTTTCATTTAAATAAATACCCTATAACCTATCTATTGCTAAATATTAGAAAAAAAAAGAATAAAAGTCAATATTTTTTTTCTGTCAATTCCAAAAGTTCAATGATTCCTTCTAATTCTTCTATAGAATAAAAATCAATTTTTATAAATCCTTTCTCTTTTTTTTCTTTAATGATAACTTTAGTCCCTAATACATCTCTTATCCTGTTTTCAAATTTACTAACCCATAATTTTTTTTTGCCATGTTTTGGGCTTTTTTTTTCTTCCTTAGGTTTAGTTTTTTTGTAAACAATAGTTTCTAATTCCCTCACCGACATCTGGTTCTTGATTATCTTTTTCAGGAGGTTTATTTGTATTCCGGGGCTTTCCAGAGAAATTAAGGTTCTTGCATGACCAGTAGTAATTTCACCTCTTTTAAGGCTCTCTCTAACTTCATCCGGCAGTTTTAGGAGTCTTAAAAGGTTGGCAATTGTGGACCTATCCACACTTACTTTTTTTGCAAGGTCCTGTTGGTTAAGGTTGCATTCATCAATTAATCTTTTATAACTCTTCGCAAGTTCGATAGGATTTAGATCTGTTCTTTGAATGTTTTCAATTATCGAAATTTCAAGTAGTTCTTCTTTACCATAAACGGAAAGTATATAAGCAGGTATTTTCTCAATTCCTATTTCTTTTGCTGCTCTTAATCTTCTTTCGCCGGCAATAAGTTCATATCCGTCATTAACTTTTCTAACCGTTACAGGCTGAATAATACCTTTTTCTCTAATCGAATTTTTTAATTCGATTAGTTGTTCTTCGGAAAAATCTTCCCGGGGTTGATATGGATTTGGTTTTATAAAATTTACATCTATTTCAATAAATTTTTTATTCTTCTCTTCTTCATCTTCAATAGTTATATCATCGGGGAACAACGCTTTAAGTCCCTTCCCCAAATGTTTTTTTGGCATTATTCTAAAATCTCCCTTGCTAAATTTATATAATTCTCACACCCTATAGAGACTGCATCAAAAAGTATTATCGGCTTACCATGACTCGGTGCTTCTCCCAGACGAACATTTCTATGGATAAATGTTTTAAAAACTTTGCTTTTAAAATAAGAATTCACTTCTTCAAAAACCTGTTTTGAAAGATTTAATCTCCTATCAAACATAGTAAGAAGTATCCCCTCAATCTTCAAGTCTGAATTAAAATGTTTTTGAACAAGTTTGATAGAATTCATCAGATTACTTAAACCTTCAAGTGCGTAATATTCACACTGTATAGGAATTAGAACAGAATTAGCTGCGGTAAGTGAATTAATTGTTAAAAGTCCCAAAGATGGTGGACAATCTATTATAATATAATCAAATTTTTCAACTATAGTACTAAGTTTTTTTTTCAACAATTGTTCTCTTGATTCTATATTTACCATTTCAAGTTCTGCACCCACGAGTTGTATATTTGAAGGGATTACTTTTAGATAGGATATTTCCGTATCTAATATTACTTCATTTATGTCTAAATTTTCAATCAATACTTCATATATGGAATTTTCTATTTTCCCGGAGTTAATTCCTAAACCGCTGGTGGCATTTGCTTGTGGGTCAATATCAACAAGAAGTGATTTTTTTTCCGCCACGCCTATGCAGGAAGATAAATTCACTGCAGTAGTGGTCTTTCCCACTCCCCCTTTCTGATTAGCAATGGCAATTATTTTACCCAACTTATCATCTAATCCTAAATATTATTAATAATAATTAATAAGCTTTTAGCTATTAGCTATGAAAAAAAACAAATATCAGTATTTATTAATGAGATATTACATATGAATGCCTAATAAATTAATTATTAAGCTAACAACTAATAGCTAAACAGTGTTGATCCAGTCATTCTCATCATCAGAAGAAATAACTCCCTCATCTTCTACATATTTAGCTGATGTACATGTGCCATTTTCATCAAGATAAATCCCTTCTTCAAACGTACAGCTGTTATCAACATTATAATCACAATTGGTATTATCGCAATATAGAATCAGTGTTATAACTCCTCCTATTTCGCTTTCATTTACGTTATCCTCATGCTCTAATTCAGTTTTTTTTTCTTTTAGACACAGATTGTATCTTTCACAAGAATCACATTCATATTCATCACAAATATTGATATTTTCGCATGTGCCCGTAAAATCGAGTGTGACTTCATTACGAAGACATCTACGGTTAATATTATCATTTTCATAACAATCTGTTAAATTGCATCCAAATATGTTTCCCATAGCGTAAAAAACCTTCCCTATAATGCAAAATACGAATTAATAAAGGTGAAAAATTATAATCAGCCATTTATACAATAGTCCTTCAAACTCATTATTAGCTGCAGGATTAAATATCAAAAATTACCTGACCTTCCCAATAACTATCAATCTTCTTTACATAAAATTTATGATATGTGACAAGTTTAATTTCATTTTTTATAATATGTTTATTTAGATTTATATTCTCACCAACCGCTGTCGAATAAAGGGTAAAATTATCCTGATTTTCTGTAAGCCTTTTAACAAAAAATTTTCTGAAAATAAAAAGTTCACTTTGATGATAATAATGAAGTTCTCTTAACCAATTCATAGTTAATTCTTCATAATTATTACCAACTATCTTAAACTGTTTCTCTTTTTCCGCTTTTATCGTTCTTCTGTCAACGGTTAATGAAAACATCCCTTTTGCTGCATTGATAAGGATTTCCGAAAAAGACCTGCCATAAAATTTAATTCCGACATCCGCCGTATGGTCTATTACTATAATCCCCCTTTTACTCTTCATTTTGACTAATTTCTTCTTTATTATTATTATCGTCTTCTTCTTCTTTAACTACCTTTGCTATATCGGCGATGAAATCACTTTCATCTAATTTTAAGAGCTTAACTCCTTGAGTATTTCTGCCTATTACTCTAATATTTTTAATATGCTGTCTTATAACGACCCCGTTTGCAGTAATTATCATAAGATCATCATTATCTATAACTTCCATAATCGCAATCATCTTCCCTGTCCTACTTGTTGTCTTAATGGTTTTAATACCTTTACCTCCCCGTCTTGTCAATCTATAGTCCCTAATATCGCTTCTTTTGCCAAATCCTTTATCTGTAACAGTCAAAATTGACCCCCCAATTCCTGCAGTAATCATACCTATTACCTTATCACCATCGGAAAGTCTTATTCCTCTAACTCCTGCGGCTGTCTTTCCCATACTTCTTACTTCTGATTCTCTGAATCTTATAGCCTGTCCGTAAAAAGTTCCCAATAGAATATCTTTTGTTCCATCTGTAATTTTCGTCTCAATTAACCTATCTCCTTCATGGATATTAATTGCATTAACACCTTTCCTACGTGGATTTTTGAATGCCGATAAGGCTGTCTTTTTTATAATGCCTTTTTCTGTCGCCATAACAATGTAATGTTCATCACTAAATTCCTTAACACTGACAATAGCTGCAACATTTTCATCCTTTTCTTTATCGATAAGGTTTACAATTGCCCTTCCCTTAACAGTTTTTCCACCTTGTGGAAGTGCGTAAACCTTTAACCAGTAACATCTCCCTTTATCTGTGAAAAATAATATATAATGATGTGTAGATGCAACAAAAAGATGTTCAACAAAATCCTCTTCTTTGATTACGGCTCCAATAGAACCTCTTCCGCCTCTATGTTGGCTTCGGTATCTACTGACGGAAAATCTCTTGATGAAACCGGAATGAGATATTGTAATTACCATATCTTCTTCAGCAATTATATCTTCTAAATTGAATTCCTCAACGTCTATCATTATTTCAGTTCTCCGTTCGTCGCCATATTTTCTATTAAGTTCGGTCAACTCATCCTTAATAATTTTCATTCTTAATGAATGGCTTTCAAGAATTCCCTTGAGTTTTGAAATTAGTTTTATTATTTCAAGATATTCATTTTCAATTTTGTCTCTTTCAAGACCGGTTAATCTTTGAAGTCTCATATCCAGGATTGCCTTAGCTTGAATCTCAGAAAATTTAAATCTTTCCATTAAATTATCTTTAGCAGTTTGGGCATCTTTTGATTTTTTAATCAGTGTAATAATTTCATCAATGTTATCCAGTGCGATCTTCAATCCCTCTAAGATATGCGCCTTTTTTTCGGCATTATCGAGGTCAAATTCTGTTCTTTTAACAACTACGTCGTGGCAGTGGTCAATAAAATGTTTGAGCATGTCTTTAAGTTTAAGAACTTTAGGCATCCCATCTACCAGCGCAAGTAATATAACTCCATAGGTAACCTGCATCTGAGTATGTTTATAAAGCTGATTTAATATAACCTCTGCTTTAGCATCCCTTTTAAGTTCAATAACAACCCTTAATCCATCTCTGTCCGATTCATCTCTAATATCATATATTCCCTCCACCTTTTTTCCTTTAACCAGTTCAGCCATCTTTTCTAACAGAGAGCTCTTGTTCACCTGATAAGGAATTTCCGAGAGAACTATATTTTCTCTGTCGCCTTTTAATTTTTCTATATTAGCTTTTGCCCTGAGAATTATTCTGCCTTTTCCTGTTAAATAAGCATTTCTTACTCCACTGTAACCATAAATAATCCCCCTCGTAGGAAAATCCGGTGCCGGAATAATTTCTAATAATTCTTCAGTTTCCATATCAGGATTATCGATAAGGGCAATTAATCCTGTAACAATTTCACTTAAGTTATGCGGAGGAATGTTTGTTGCCATACCTACGGCTATACCGGCACTTCCGTTCACAAGGAGGTTTGGAAAAATTGTCGGTAATACAACCGGTTCTTTTAATGACTCATCGAAGTTTGGGGAAAAAGCGACAGTATTTTTATCAATATCTTTCAGAATCTCCTCTGCAATTCTTGAAAGCTTCACTTCAGTATATCTCATAGCAGCGGCAGAATCTCCGTCTACAGACCCGAAGTTTCCCTGTCCACTTATTAAAGGATACCTCAGTGAAAAATCCTGAACCATCCTGACCATAGCATCATAGACTGCCATATCCCCATGTGGATGATACTTTCCAAGAACCTCTCCTACGATTCTTGCGCTTTTCTTAAATGCTCTGTTCCTTAAAAAACCCATTTCGTTCATAGCATATAGTATTCTCCTGTGAACCGGCTTTAATCCGTCTCTCACATCGGGTAGAGCACGGGATACAATAACCGACATTGAATAGTCTATGTAAGAATCTTTCATCTCTTTTTCTATGTTAACAGGTATGATCTTCTGATTATGAATATTCATTATTTATTTCCCTTTTTTTCTTTTTTTTACCACGAAGGACACGAAGAAGGATATTCTAATTTAGAATTCAGAAGTCAGGTATCAGAATTCAGAATGTAAAGGATAGTCCCACAAAGTGGAATTAGACTGTTTTTTCATTCTGACTTCTGTATTTTTTTCTTCGTGTTCTTTGTGATAAAAAATTACAATTTTTCTTAATTATATAAATCTATAATTGTATCAAAAAGACCTTTAATATTATGAGGTTTTGCTTCTGCTTCTATATTAAAGCCGTTTTTAACAGCAATTTTTGTAGTTTCCGGGCCTATACTTATTACTTTTAACTCAGGAATAATATTAAGTAAATCATTCTTCTCTGCCATATTTATAAAACTCTTTACAGTCGATGAACTTGTAAAAGTAACAATGTCTATTTTGCCTTCTTTAAGCATTTCAATATATGCAGGCTCATATTCTTTCACCTGCACCGTTCTATATGCAGTAATGTTATCAACTACTGCCCCGAAATTTTTGAGTTCATCTGAAAGATATTCTCCGGCAATATCAGCTCTCGGAAGTAAAAATCTTTTATTTTTTATGTTCTTCATATTAGAGAACTTTTTTATTAAAGCTTCCGATGTATATTTTTCCGGTACAAATTCAACGTCTAAATAGTAATTTCTAATAATCTTTTCAGTGGTTGATCCAATTGCACATATCTTCGTTTTTCCGAATTTTCTCACATCATTGTAATATTTAAAAAATCTATTAAAAAAATATATAACACCATTAACACTTGTAAATACTATCCAGTCATAAATTTTTAAATTCTTAATTGTTTCGTCCAATAACTTCCACCTGTATGGCGGCATAATTTTAATTGTCGGAAATTTTATAGTTTCAGCCCCTGCTTCATTAAGTAAATTCACAATTCCCGAAGACTGGTCTTCGGGTCGAGTGATTAATATTCTTTTTCCGAAAAGGGGTTTAGATTCAAACCAATTCAATTTGTTCCTTAATTTTACCACGTCCCCTATCACAATTACCGAAGGTGAACTTATACCTTCTTTTTTTACTAATTCAATAACATCCTTCAGTTTACTCACAACTGTCTTCTGCCGTGGAGTGCACCCCCATTGAATTATTGCTATTTCTTTTTCAGATGATAAGCCATTTTTCAACAAAATATTTATAATGTAAGAAAGATTTTTCATTCCCATTACGATAACCAATGTATCCAATCCGGAAGCAATTCTATCCCATTGAACTTGAGATAATTCTTTTTTCGGATCCTCATGACCGGTTATAACTGCAAGCGAAGTACTCATACCTCTGTGGGTTACCGGAATTCCAGCATAAGCAGGAACACTAATTGCAGACGTAACTCCCGGAATAACCTCAAAAGGTATCCCATATTTTTTTAAATAAACTGCCTCTTCCCCTCCTCTTCCAAAAACAAATGGGTCTCCACCTTTAAGCCTCGTTACTATCTTACCTTCTGATGCTTTTTTAACAAGCAGTTCGTTTATTTTCTCCTGTTTTAAAGTATGTTTTCCTATCTTTTTACCTACGTATAATATTTCAGCTCCTTTTTTAACATTGCTTAAGAACATTTCGTTAGCAAGATAATCATAAACCAAAGTATCCGATTCTCTGATGCACTTTAATCCTTTAACAGTGATAAGTCCACTATCACCGGGTCCAGCTCCGACAAGATAAACTTTTCCAATTATTTTTTTTCTCATTGTAATTCAATTCCATTAAGAACAACAGGGGAAATATTAATATTATTATAAAATTATTATTATTTCTTAAATAAATTTATGTCGAGTAATTTAATTTTTCAAAATCTTGAATAATTTTTTTCCCACCTTTATTTATAATCCTTTCCGAAAGTTGTTTTCCGAGATCTTCAGCATCAGACAGATTGCCGGAGATTTTATCTCTGATAATCTTTCTACCGTCTAAATCGCATAAAACTCCTTTGATAACAATGTTATCATTTATCACCTTTGCAATCGAACCAATTGGAATCTGACACCCTCCTCCTAAGCCTGTCAAAAAAGCTCTTTCTGCTTTAATGGATAACATAGAATTTTCATGATTCAGAGTTCCTGCAATCTCCGAAATAGAATCATCATTTTCTCTGGTTTCGATTCCGATTGCACCCTGACCTGCAGCAGGAAGGCAAATATCCTCGGAAAACACTTCTGAAATTTTATTTTCAAAACCCATTCTCTCTATACCGGCTTTTGCAAGTATCATCCCATCATAAGGAGATTGATAAAACTTCCTGAACCTTGTATCGATATTACCTCTAATTTCTTGAAATTTTATATCACTTCTGAATAATAAAATCTGATTTCTCCTCCTCAAGCTGCCGGTAAGTAACGTGCAGCCTTTAGGTAAATCAGTTAATTCTACATCCCCTTTAGAAATAAGTACATCCCTTGGGTCTGCTCTTTCTAATACAGCCGCCAATTTCAATCCGGATGGAATTTCCGTCGGTAGATCTTTAACACTATGTACTGCAATATCTATACTATTCTCAATAAGTGCATGCTCAATTTCCTTAACAAAGATCCCCTTCCCACCTATTTTAAACAAGGGAGAATCAAGCACCTTGTCTCCCTCTGTTTTAATTATTTTAATTTGAATCGGTATCCCGGGAATTTTTTTTTCAATCTCGTTTTTTACAAAATTTGCCTGCCATAAGGCAAGTTTGCTGCCGCGGGTACCAATTATTATATCATTCTTTTTCAATCTCAAACTATACCAATTTTGAAGAAGAAGCCAGAAGTCAGAATAAAGAATACAGAATAAAAAAATAATTAACCTAATGTTTTTACTGTTTTTTTCATTCTGACTCCTAACTTCTGACTTCTGGCTTTTTCTTCAAGTTATCTTATAATTTGTAACATATCTTTAATAGCTCTATCTAAGCCGACTGTAACAGCTTTGGAAATTATTGAATGTCCGATATTCAATTCTTCTATTTGAGTAATATTCGAAATTTCGCTTACATTATAGTAATCTAAACTTGAGCCGGCACTTATGCCTAAACCGAGCTTACTGCCTGCCTGGGCTATTGAAATTATTTTATGAAGTTCAGCTTCTTCTTCATCAGCATCTTTGGCATTAGTATATCCTTCTGTATTAATTTCAATATAATCGGCACCGGCTTTTGCGGATGCTTTAAGCTGCTCAACCTCGGGTTCTATAAAATAACTCACTATTATACCGTTTGAGTGGAGTCTATCAGTAAAACCTGTAATTCGCTCATATTTCAACTCAACATTTATTCCACCTTCTATTGGCTGCCCTTCTTTTATTTCAGGAACAAACGTAACCATATCAGAAGACACTTTAAGAGCAATCTTTACCATTTCTTCAGTCGGAGCAATTTGTACATTAAAATGTGATTTTACAACTTCTTTTAATAATAAGAGGTCTCTTTCCCTGATAAATCTTTTATCTTCACTGAAATGACAGGCTATCCCATCCACCCCTGCGGCTTCCGCTATGACTGCTGCAGCAACGGGATCGGGTTCTTTGCCTTTTCTTACACTTCTTACTATCGCAACATAATCAAGACATACTGCTAATCTTAACATATTTAGACTCCAGATTTAAATTATTTTTTTCTATAAACTTTTGGAATATTTACTTTGGAATCTTCATATATCTTTAATATTTTTCCAAAAATTTATATAATTGAATTTAATATATCAAATTTATTATAAATTATTTAACCTGCACTATTCATAATCAGAATGTTCAGTAATATGTACCAAAGAGTTTACTTTACATTTATTACCACACCGCCCGCCTTCTGTGGAGCAGTTTAATACATTTTTTTTCAGGGAATTGATTTCTTCATCTTCTTTTATTCTAACAATTCAGATACAAACACAAATTCATAACCCTTATTTTGAATTTTTGGCATCTCTTTGCTGAGTATCTCGAATGTAATCTCCTTTGTTACATGACCAATCCCAATTGCTTTTCCGTTATTTCTCGCAGTTTCCATCAGTTTTTTTAACTGAGATAATATAAATTCATTATTCTCTTCATGGTCTATGAAAATATCTCTTTTTAAAACTTTAACCCTCGATTTTTTACAAACCTCAAACGCTTTGCTGTTCTCAGTAGTGAAAGAATCGATAAAATACATCTTTTTTCTTCTAAGCTCATCAGCCAGAATTTTCATCAGAACAGCATCTTCCGTCGCCTTCGAACCCATATGACTGCTTAAGCCTTTTGCCATTGGAAGCTCTTGAGAGGAAATCTTAATAATATTCTCAACATTCTTTCGATTCATCTTATCCTTTAATAATATTTTTTCCTCGTTTTCCAGAGGTTCATGAGATTCCATGGGCAGGTGAATTATGACCTCCTTTTCATTTTTCGAGGCAGATTCGCCTATTTCCTTTGAATATTTATTTCCCGGGATTACAGAAAATGTGATTTTATCAAGAAGATTGAGATATTTTTCTACGATTTCGCCATTATCACTCCCAAAATCATCTATTATTATTGCAATCTTCCCTTTTTTGTGTGTTAATTTTGCATCCTTTTTCAATATGAGGCTATCAATTACAATATTATCGTACCCGGCTGTGAGAATCAATCCTTTACTTGTGGTTAATTCTTTGCCTTCAATAATTAGTCCCCCTGAATCAGTAACAGCTCTTGTTAATGCAAGATTAAAAACTGAAAATGCCAAATCTTTAGGTATCCTGACTATCAATATCTTTTTATTTATATCGTTGTTAATCTTAATAACTTTTCTGTTAATCCAATTATCCTGAATATCAAAAGCCTTGAGACAGTCCTCGACAGCTTTATCAATGGATAATACCAGGTTTTTTTCTTTTGAAATCTCTTCGTCAGGAGTTCCAATAAAATATTTTATAGCTATAAAGAAAAAGAAAATAAATAAAAATATTTTTAATAATTTAGATTTATTCATATTGTTATTTTTATAATCCGGAATTAGAATTAATTTTCTAAACATACAAAAATTATTGCGTAAAGTCAAATAGAAAAACCAATATATCCAACATACGTAAAAACCAATATATCTATAATAAACAATATCTTAAAAATTTTTAACCCTGCATAAAAAAAGCCCGTTAAAAAAATTTAACAGGCTTAAATTAGAGTTTACTAAAAATTTGATAATATAGATTATTGAATGTATTTATCTTTATTTACAATCATATCAATCTTATATTCAGCGAGTTTTCTATAAGCTCTGTTCCTTGATGCGCCTTTATAAGCTTCAATAGCCTTACTTTCATTGCCCTTTTTCAGGTAAGCATCGCCCATTTCTATATATGCAGGAGAAAAATTTCTTCTGTATTTCAAACAAGTCTCAGCATTCATTATAGCACTGTTGGGGTCATTTAACTGATTGTATGCAACTGCAAGATAATGATAGGCAAGTGAATAATTCCTCCTAATTTTAATAGATTGATCTAAGGGCTTGATTGCCTCGATTGCCCTTTTTTTCTCAGTTAAAACCCTGCCTAAATAAGTTAATGCCTGGTAGTATTCCGGATTTATCCTTACCGCATCGCGAAATGCTTCCTCTGCTTTATCTAACAGCTGGGTTTGACTTCTGCCTTTTTGTGAACCTGACTGTTTCAGAAAAATAGTGCCTAAATTAAAATAAGCCGGATGGTATGAATTATTCAATTCAATCGCTTCTTGATAATCTTTTATCGCAAGATTAATTTCGTTGATATCTCCATAAGCATTACCCCTGGCATAATATGCGAGATAGTAACTCGGAGTATATTGAGCCGCCTGACTAAATGCATCTATTGCTTCTTTAAGTTTTTTCTGGTTCTTTTTAACTAATCCTTTTCCATAACTTGCTTTGGATATGGTTTCATCGAGAGCGGGAGATTTCGCTGCTATTCCTTTATTAATTGCTTCATCATATTTGGTCAGGGCTTCTTGAGTCTTACCCAATTTATATGCTGCATTGCCTTCATTAAAAATCTTTTTAATTCCAACAAGCTCTTTATTCTGCTTCTGAAATTCCTTTCTAATTGCCTCAAACTTTTTTCTATCAGCAGCCGCTTTTTCATAATCTGCTTTAATTTTGGTATAGCGTTCATTATCACCCGCCTCACTCGCTTTGGACATCTCATTGTGGAGCCGATTTATTTCAGATGAAAGCGTGTAATATTCTTCATCTGCTTTTTTAAATGCCTCGTTTGTAATTTGTGCTGAGGTTGAAAAAGTAAATATAATAATTAATAAAAAAATTAATAAGCATTTGAGGAAAATTTTGATGCAGCCCATAATTGAACTCCTCCTTTTGAATACAAAATATAAAAACCCTGTTATTTTACATTTGTAATAAATTCAAGTTGAAAAATATTCAGACTTTAATATAAAAAACTTTTATCAAAAATAAAAATGATTTTTTACATTTTTTTATAATTTATTTAAAAATATGCAAAATATGTAATATTGTCATCTTTTCATAAAATAATTTGTCAAAAATGACATTTTGTCAATTGACATTTAAAATTTTATTTATTATTTTATTATGCGAATTTTTGATAATAATTTTGTATATTATCAAAATCTTTAAAAAACAGATAAGAAGGTAATATCATTCCTAAATGTAGTTACTATTTTGGGCAAGAATTATTCCAAAAAAGTCATCATTTTTTGTAGTATAAGTGGCATATTATTTGCAGTATTCAATAATTATTTAATTTACAGCGGAGGTTTAATTTTAATGAATGAAGAAAATAATGTTCAAAGTGCACAATTTTTAAAAAAAGCAATAAAGGAAACCGATAAAAAAAAAGATAAAAAGAGTGGAAAATCCAGAATAAAAGAACTGCAGGAATTACTTTCGAAAGTTTCAGAAGAGAATAAAGACTTAAAAGACAAATTGCTACGGAATATGGCAGATTTCGAAAATTTCAAAAAAAGAAAGAGTAAAGAATTTTCAGAATTATCTTATTACATCAGTTTTGACTTTGCAAAAGATATTTTGCAAATTTTAGATCAATTAGAACTTTCATTGAAATCATCAAAAGAAAATGGGAATTTCGATTCTTTTTATAAAGGCGTGTTATTAATTTACAATAATTTTTTAGAAATGTTAAATAAAAAAGGAATAAAACCTTTTGAATCTGTTGGAAAAGAATTTAATGTTGAACAGCATGAAGCAGTTATGCAAGTAGAAGCAGAAGAACAATCATCAAATATTGTAATTGAAGAGTATCAAAAAGGTTATCTATTTAATGATCGAATTTTAAGGCATGCAAAGGTAGTAGTGTGTAAATAAGGGAATAGTGATTAGGGAATAATCGTAAATCGTCATTATTCTCTATTAGCTATTTTCTAATCCCTATTCCCTTTCTTTGATAAAGGAAACTATTTATGACAAAAAAAGATTACTATGAAATTTTGGGTGTAAACCGAAATGCCTCTGATGAAGAAATAAAAAAGGCATATCGGAAACTTGCTATGCAATATCATCCGGATAGAAATCCTAACAATAAACAAGCTGAAGAAAAATTTAAAGAATCGGCAGAAGCATACGAAGTATTACGTGATCCGGAAAAAAGAAGAAGATATGACAGGTACGGTCATGAAGGCATGAAAAATATGGGATTTGAAGGATTCAGTAATGTAGAAGATATCTTTTCAAACTTTGGAGATATATTCAGCAGTTTTGGAATTGGGGGTTTTGGTGATATATTCGGAACATCAGCTCAAAGAAGAACAAGAACTCCTCAATATAGGGGTTCTGACCTTGAGGTAAAATTAAAACTAACTTTAGAGGAAGTGTCAAAAGGAGTCACAAAGAAAATAAAAATAAATAGATATGTTAAATGTGACGTATGTTCCGGATCAGGTGCAAAATCTTCGTCAGGAAAAGTAGTTTGTAGTAGCTGTGGCGGAACTGGGGAGGTAAGAAACGTATCGAGGACTATCTTCGGACAAATCATAAATGTTACTACTTGTAATGAATGTGGGGGAGAGGGTAAGATTATTAAAGATTTTTGTAAAAATTGCCGTGGAGAAGGAGTTATAAAAAAGGAAAATACAATAAATATAAAAATACCTGCCAGTGTTTCAACCGGAAATTATCTATCCCTCAGAGGTCAGGGAAATGCCGGCAGAAGAGGTGGAGAATTTGGAAATTTAATTGTTATTATTTATGAGTTAGAACATAAATATTTTGAAAGAGATGGCGATAATATATTATATGATTTAAAAATCAGTTTTCCACAAGCTGTTTTGGGAGATAAAGTGGAAGTTCCAACTCTGAACGGTAGAGCGATTCTCGATATTTCTCCCGGAACTCAAAGCGGTAAAATATTAAGAATGAGAAATAAAGGAATAACAAACATTGATGGCGATGGGAAAGGTGACCAATTAGTTAGAATAAATGTTTGGATCCCAAAACATATTTCTCAGGAAGAAAAAGAGGCGTTGGAATCTCTAAAAAAATCGGAAAATATGAATCCAGGGCCCAACAATAACGGTTTTTTTGAAAAAGTTAAAAAACATTTTACCGGTTAGCTGAGTCTAACCGAATATATTATAAAATCAGCAATTATAATATTGACATTTTATAATTTTCAGAATAATAAAATATTTAAAAACATTATAATTTTTTTGATAATTAATTAAAAATTTTCTTGATTTTATTAAATTTTTTGTTATCTTAACATATTCGAAAAATTGAGGATATAATTATGGAAAACGAAAAATTAAAAAAACAATCAAAAAGATTAAAGTTTGTTACAATAAAAAGGTCTCAAAAAGAATGGGACCAAATTATAAATGAAGCAAAAAATAAAGAAAGCTCGTGGAAATATATAAAAGAATATTTTAATGATGAGTTGCTTGACAGAGAAAATGAAACGGTGTGAAAATTAATTCAAATATTTTTTGCATAGATTTTTTAACGGAAATCAAATTAGATGATTTCCTTTTTTTTTATTTTGTTTTTTTATTCTGCAAGTTTTTTAAATTAAGCCGCACGGCAAAAAATAAAAATTAAACAGGACAGTCTTCAAGAAATTCTTAAATCGTAATTGAATACTCTCGCATAAAACATAGCATCTTCACAATCTTTTTGCACAATTAGTTATTCCTCTTCTTCAAACTCACTTTTATCAACTCCACAAACGGGACACACCCAGTCATCCGGAATATCTTCAAATGCTGTACCGGGATTTATTCCGGAATCCGGATCACCTACTTTCGGATCGTATATATATTCGCAAACTATGCATCTGTATTTTTTCATTTTTTACCTCTTTTTTTTAAATTAGCCAAAATTTTTAACTAAGCTTTCATGCTGCTTTGAAGCGCCACGAAGTATGAAAATATTTTATTTTGATAGTTTCTGTCATTATACTAACTTTTATTGTCGAAATACTGTCGAAATACTGTCAAAAAACTGTCAAAAACTGCCAAAAACTCCCATTAATGACAGTATTTATATTTTACTAAAAAATCTCAGTTATTCATTATTTATTGTATTACAAGAGTTTGCGAATTTGTTAAACAATTAAATTTATTATTATTTTTTAAAAAAACTACAATTTTTTTCTGAAAAATTTGTAAATCATTAATAAATAATATTATAAAGAATAGAAGCATAACAGAATCCTTTCATTAATGACAGTAT
>SDBU01001713.1_pt1 | contig 30483 bp, 18 predicted proteins | sample 2277071 | NCBI WGS metagenome assembly SDBU01 (sample SAMN10397929, study PRJNA504765) | marine sediment metagenome | isolation source: marine sediment core GS08_GC12, 126 cmbsf | place: Arctic Ocean: Gakkel Ridge, Loki's castle | collected 2008 | reverse complement strand
ATACCTCGACATGGTGGACTTCATCCGCTTCTCACTACTGATATCCTCAATCATCATCAGAGTGCCCAGCGGTTTATTCTCATCATCCAAAAGCGGCAAAATGGTGATATTGGCTGAGATGGTCTCACCACCAAATTCCAGCTCCACATCCATCATCACCTCAGCCTCCGCTACGTCCTTGAGTTTCTTTAAAATCCATTCGTTTGGGCCGGAGAAAAACGCTTCGACATCGGTTTTTAGAACCTGCTCTTCTTTTTCAATCCTCATGATCCGCAGGCCAGCAGGATTACAGGTAGCAATCTGGCCCTCTTCATTGATGGTGATCACACCATTGGCCATGCTATTGAGCATGCTTTCGGTGTAATTCATGAGCTTCTGTACATTCTTGAAGAGCGTGGCATTTTCGATGCCGATTGAAATTTGAGAGGTGAAAGCGATCAGCCGGGCCTCATCTTCATTCGTGAAAGGTCCGCCCCGTTTGTTCAGCACCTGGCTGACACCGATGGTTTTCCCTCCCTTGTTGACCACCGGTACACACAGCATGGAGCGGGTGAAGAACCCGGTCTGCTTGTCAACGGTGGGATTGAAGCGCAGGTCCGCGTAGGCATGGGGTATGTTCAAAGTTTCACCGCTCCGGAAGACATGCCCGGCAATGCCCAAATGATTGGGAAAACGAATCTCGTTCTTCCCTAAGCCCTCGCCTACAATGGTGTATAGTTCATTGGTCTTCTCGTCATTGATAAACAAGGATGATCGCTCGGCATCCAGTATCTGAGTTACGGTGGAGATTATTTTTTGAAGGAGTGGTTCGAGTTCCAGCTCCGAGGATATTTGGGAAACGACATCGACAAATTCCAATTCTTGTTTTCGTGCTTCTTCCACCTCCTCCAGAACGAGATGGCTTTGAATAGCAATAGCAGCCTGCTCGGTTATCAGCATGAGCAGATCCAGATCCTGCTCGGTGAATTGACCGCTTTTCTTGTTCAGCAGCTGGGAAACACCAATTTTCCGGCCCGAGGCATTCCGTAAGGGAGCGCACAAAATACTTTTCGTCCGGAATCCCGTCCGCAAGTCCACATTTTTATAAAAGCGCTTATCCCTGTAAGCATCCGGTACGATGACACCTTCTTCGTTAGTGAAAACCCACCCTGCGATGCCCTTGGTATTCATGATTCTGATCTCGCGCATGAAACTCCCCTGCATAGCCCGCGAATAGAGTTCACCTGTTTTTTCATCATTCAGGAAAATTGTACCTCGCTCGACCCTCAGAGTAGTGGTAGTGATATTTACCAGGGCTTCCAATGCTGAATCGAGTGAATCTGTCACTGCCATATCGTTGTTGACCTTGAGAAGCAGCTGCGATATCTTTTCGCTCATTTTCCCGGCTCGGAGACTCGACCTGGAATCAGTTTTGGTTTCCATGGTATTCCTCCAATTTTTCTCTTAACAAAGTAATTGTGTCCTGCAAATGTCTCTGCTCATCATCCTTGATTACGTCGAACATCTGGAGATTCTCCTCGTGTGTTGACCTGTCCGCTTCGATTTTTTCCCGCATGGAACTTATGGTCGCTCGCAGTTGCTGATTCTCAGTGTTTATCTTTGCCACGGCGCGTTGGGTCTCCTCTTTACGATAAGTTTCTGATTGCTCCATCGCTTCACGCAATGAAGCCACGGTGGATTTCAATTGCTTGTTTTCATCAGTCGCCATGGACACCGCGCGCTGAATACGCCCCTCTACATTCACCTGATCCCTTTCTAACTCATCGCGCAGCGCACTCACCGTGGACTTCAACTGCTTGATCTGATCATTCGCACTCACCACTGCCCGCTGAATGCGCTCCTCCTCACCGGTCCGGGCCCTCTCCAAGTCATCGCGCAATGAAAACACCATCGATTTTAATTGCTTATTCTCGTCGTTCACCTCCGCCACTGCCCGTATGATCCGCTGATCAACGTCAACCTTACTCCTCTCAAGCTCCTCACGTAAGGCCCTGACTGTAGTCTTTAACTGCTTGCTTTGATCGCTCGTTCGTGCGACGGCTTGCTGGATAAACTCTTCACGAGCATTAACCACCTTCTCCAGCTCTTCACGCAAATTCCTGATCGTAGCCCGCATTTGCTTTTTTTCTTCACCCACCTGAGCGATGGCTTGCTGTATTCTGGTCTCATCAACGACTCTGGCCTTTTCGAGCTCTTCACGAAGGACTGCGATGGTACGTTTCAAATATATATTTTCAGCTTCTAGAGTATGAGATTGGAATGCGGTTAACATTTCCATCATCTTGAATTAAAGATTTTCCTTACTCCATTGTTCGTACCAGTCATTACCGGTGGCCTCATCCGGGATATTCACATCGGCATCCACGAGATGCTCAAATTCCAATTCTGCCGGTATCTCGTTCAGTCTCTCACTTTCATTCTCCGGGCTCAGATATTCTGACAGGAGATTCTTGATCAAATATTTTCGAAATTTGATTCTTCCGATTTCCCTTATGGCCCGGACCAACTGCTTCTCGCCCCTCAATTGCGCCCAAGTCAAATCAAGATCTTCGACAGGTTGCAGATAATCGATGGCACCGCCAGCAATCATCTGATTTATCCTGGTCAGAACCGTCCGAATGCTTCCGATCTGAACTTCCCTCTGTTTACCGTTCCACCAGCACCGGCCTTTAATATACGACGAGCCACTATTCTTCTTATGTAACAGAGATATATTGATTCCCTTCGTACCAAACGCCTTTTCAAGGTCATCTTGTAGCGCCTGCAATCCAGGCTCAATTGTTTTCGCCTCACTCTGGTATTTTTCAACCAAGCCCAGACTCTTTACCAGGCTCTTTTCCAGCCGTGATCTTTCACCCGCCATCATCTTTATCAACTGCTCAACACGCGCGGGTGCGATACCTTTGATCCCTATTGTCTCAAACTCTCTATTGATTTCTTTGATCGACTTCATTCTCGTCGTTTGCCTGAATGGCATTTATACCCATAAAAAATACGTTCAGTTCTATGGGTCAATATACCAATAAATCGGTAATTAATGCAACTAGTAACTTTGAACGGTTATATTTTCATGAACCAGTATTATCCCATAATACTAGTACTGATCATTATGGGATATACTGCAAATTTGCTTGAAACAAAACAGTGGCGCGGCATGATTTTCTCTCAAGGTTTTGGCACTACTGGTCTCAAGGGTAAAGTAAGGTCTAGTAAGCGCCGATTAGCCCTCACTGGTTCCCAGGGCCATACCCGGCACCGAGACACAGCGCCTTTCGGGTTTATTGTAGATGGTGACCGTTACTGGCACCAGCGTCCTAATCTGGATGGTAACCGAAGGGTTGCCGGGATTGGGATAGCTCTGGCCCAGGGAATATTCCTTACCCACAGGTGCATGGCCGTCAAGAGCTAAAACCGGCAGGACCAGGCTGAACTCACCAGCTACGGACATCAGCGTACTGTCCAGCGGTGTGTCGTCCCGCTGATAAGTAACCTTGCCCTCCGTGAATTGGCCGGCTGAAGCATGGGCTGGAATCAAGGGATGGATTCGATTCTACAATCATGAAAGAACTCATCAATCTCTTGGCAGGCAAACGCCGATACAGCTATATTTCAGCCAGTCAACAAAGGGGTGGGCCGCTTAATGAACCACATAGCAGGATTCCATCTAAGAATCGGAAATAAGTGTCCAAACTACAGACTTCCAACTGGTTCGACAGGGTATGGAGAATTTCACATATCAGATGAGAATCGAACTAATTATTGAAGAAGGTAAATATATATAGTAGGTATACCCGTATATCTGAATTGATCTTGGCAACGACTATTACCTGCAACAGCATAAGAATTCCCTTGATATCGAACCACTCAGGGGGATTTATCAATACTTTTTATTTTGCCATATAGTCTGTGCGATGGTGAGCACCGATCTTATTTTAAATGGCAGCGCGTTGGGTTTCCATCTGCTGATGTCATCCCTATTCCTGATTACGACTGCTTCCGCCCAGGATCAACCTTCCCGTTTTTCGGTTTTTGGCCCTCCCCAACCTGCAGTATGGGAATTCCAGCTGGCTGCGGAACGGGAACCGACCGGTGTTATCAGAGGATTTAACCTCTACCGCAAGAATCAACGCCAGAAGACCCATTTTTTCTCGCTCAATGAAGCCCGGGATGACCATGGGCGTACCAGCAGAGAAATGCAATTTACCGGAGGAGTGGTTCTGTTTCCCTACCGGAATGATGACCGCTTTCAATTTGAGATGGGTGGTTCTGTGATCAATCCGAAGCATAGTCCCATTCAATCGAATTATGTCAGCAGGGTTACACTCAGGCCGGAAAAATGGCTCTGGATCAGGGGCGGTGCAGAGGGCCTTCGAGATGGCACTGGCGAGGATAATAGCATCATTAAGACTGACGTCCAATATGGCGCCATCAAATTCGCCCTTGGATCCTGGCAAGTAACAGGGGCGACCGGTAGTACCGGCAGAGATTCCGGCCAAACGAGCCTGTCGGGGGGAGCATTGTTGAGGGTATTACCCAGGAATTTTTTCGTGTTCGGTGGCTTACTCCGGGGAGGGCAGGCCGCCGAGACGGTGCGAACTATCGCCCTGGGCCGTTGGGCACCCTTCCGCCCCGATGGGCTGGCCTCGCTGTTTTACATCTGGAAACACCGAAAGCATTATGATTTTCACTTGGCAGGCCTCTTTTATGGTCGGCACAACTTGTTTGTCAGACCAGCCGCTTTGGGAATGACTCAGGGTATTTTCCTGAGCAATCTTGGGTTGCATGAAAACAGCAGATTGCGCCGGCGGCAGCTGATGACCATTACCGATGAGAATCGCAACGCCGACTTATCCATATTCTTGGGTTACCCTGGACCAACAGATTGAGATGCTTCCAGGACAGCTGAGCCGGATAGGATTCAAAACCCTGATGGTGTTCAAGTTATTTCCGGATATCCGCTTTAAGGGGATCTCAACACCAACATTAGGTTTGATTATGACTGAAGAAACCAACCCGGTATTTAATCCGGTCAGTGGGTCATTTGACGATCAATCAGAAGATGCTCACTCTTATCACCTGGGGTTCTACTTTCGTGAACGCCATCTGATTAACGTGATCCACCAGTTCAACGGAAGCGAATGGGAAGCAGCTTACTCGTTCTTTGTAAGGTGAGTGCGAAAACTTATCCAATGGGACGCATAGCAGGCATTTTGAGTTGAGACTGAACCGGATAGAATTTTTTCATTGATTCTTCATCAAAATCTCAATATGCTTCAACTCTTGTACCGTAAGTTTATCTTCTAGGAAAGCCTATTGGTTTTAAGCCATCATCATGATGACTTGTATTTTTATTGTAGCAGGAATTATGAATCATCGACTAATCAAGCGCGCACTTATGGCGGCTGCTATAAGCACTATGTGGGCTATTATCGGCTGCACTTATACAGGTATCCGGCCACATAAGGCTAATGTTGATCCGGAGATCAGCACAACCGAGCTGATCGCTCATATCCAGTACCTGGCGGCTGATGAACGCGAAGGGCGCTTCCCCGGTAGTGCCGGTTCACGGGCGGCGGCTGAGTATATTACCAAACAATGGGCTGCCACCGATATTATAGCGCCTGACGCCTTGCCCGGCATGCGGCAGACCTTCACCATGACCAGCGGCGTGTCGACTGATGAAGGCTGCGTACTGTCGATCGGCGAGGAAGAACTGGTGTTGGGCGGCGATTTCATTCCTCTGGGATTTTCCTCCCAAGGTTCTTTCTCAGGGGGGGCGGTTTACGCGGGTTTGGGACTGTCCGACGACGATAGCGCGGCCGTTGCGCCGGACCTCACCGGACAATGGCTGTTGGTGTTCCGGCCGGCCATCGCCGCTGGTTCCAGCACCCACGGCTCCCCAATTGCCGCACTGATTCACCAGGCCTTGCGAGCCAAGGATGCCGGCGCCGTAGGACTGATCGCCATCTCATCTCCTGAAGCCGATACACTGGTAGCCCTGCGTTACGACCGGACGATCCGCGACGCGGGCCTGGCGGCAATCAGCGTTTCCGCCGGCGTGGGGGATCGCTTGCTGGCCGGATTGGATATGAGTTCCACCGAAGCCTGGACAGCCCTGAGCACCGGCGCTACGGTGACGCCGACCCCCGTGCCCCAGGTGGAAATCTCCGCGCAGGTACAGTTGAAGCATTCCACCAGCCGCGCAGGCAATGTGGTTGGCTACCTGCCGGGCGGCGATCCGGATTTGCAGGGGCAATATATTGTCATCGGGGCCCATTTTGATCACCTGGGCTACGGCGGTCCCGGTTCCGGCTCCATGGTTCCCCGGGAACATGCCGTGCATAACGGCGCCGACGACAACGCCTCCGGGGTGGCGGCGGTCATCGAGGTGGCTGAGAAGTTCAGCGCCGAGCGGCAGGAGCTCCGGAGGAGCCTGCTTTTCGTCGCCTTTGACGGGGAGGAGCAGGGCCTGTTGGGTTCAAAATATTTCGTGGAACACTCCCCTGTCCCTGTCGATAGCATCGTCCTGATGATCAACCTGGATATGATCGGCCGGCTGCGGGAGAACCGGTTGATGGTGGGGGGCACCGGCACCTCGCCCCAGCTGGAGCAGGCGCTACAGGAGTTTAACCGCAAATACCAGCTGGACCTGCGCCTGAGCGCCGAGGGCCCCGGTCCCAGCGATCATTCGTCCTTCTACGGTGAGGATATCCCGGTGTTGTTCCTGTTTACCGGCGCTCATGAAGACTACCACCGGCCCACCGATGATTGGCAGGGCGTAGACCCCGCTGGTGTGCGCATCGTGGCCGAGCTGGCCTATGACATGGCCCGTTATTTCAACCAGCGGGACGAGCGGCCCGAATTCACCTCGTCCGGGATGGCGGCCGACATGCCCAGCCGCCGCTCTTTCAGGGTAACTTTCGGCATCATCCCCGGCTACGGGTCCACCGAAGCGGGATTGGCCGTTGACGGGGTCAAGGAGGGCGGCCCGGCGGAAAAGGCCGGGATGCTTAAGGGCGACGTGATCATCGCTATTGACGGCAAAGAGGTAAAAAGTATTCGCGATTATATGTTCCGCCTGGGGGAATTGAATCCCGGCGATACCGTGGAGGTGCAGGTCCTACGGGCGGGAGAGGCTGTGAGGTTGGCCTTGCAGCTTTAAATCCTGGGCTGGAGGATTAGGGGAAAACAGCCCCATAACATTGCTGCTGATTGTACTGATTACGGTTAAACCAAAGGGGAGACCAGGGCCCGCTCATTTACCACGCAAATTATCCTACAATCTTCATCCTTCATTTACTGGTCCTTCATAGTAGTAAGATAATTTTCGGGCGTGTTTAGACGATCAGATAGCATCGGCTGGTGGCTGGCGTCGTGCTTTTTCGTGTATAGCAGCCTATTAGCTGCGAACGATCAACAGGCTTCCCTCAGTGGGCAAGTTGTGGACCTGGTGACCGGCCAACCGCTGAAGGCAGTAAATGTCATGGTGGTGGGTACCCGCCTGGGTGATGCCACCGATGAGCAGGGCATTTTCATTATCGCCGGACTGCGGAGGGCCGAGATCACCCTGTTTGTATCGGCCATCGGGCATGAGGACCAGCGGCTAAGCATAAGCCTGCCCCTTGATACGCCACTTATAATTCGCCTGCGGGAGACTTTCTTCCAGATGGATGAAGTGGTAGTCACCGGCACCCGTACGGAGAAGGTTTTTCAGGAAACACCCATAGCCACGGAATTGATCTCGCGGCAGGACATCCTCGATTCCGGCGCCCGTGATATAGGGGAGTTGCTGGCCCAGCGTTCCGGAGTGACGGTGGGTGCCGGTGTGGACGGTGGCACGACGGTCAACCTCTTAGGTATCGATGCCCGCTACGTCCTCATCCTGGTCGACGGGCAACCAGTGAGCGGGAAGTTCAATAACCGGATCAACCTGGATCAACTATCTACTGCCAACGTGGATAAAGTGGAGATTATCAAGGGGCCCAGTTCGGCGGTGTACGGTAGTGAAGCCATGGGTGGGGTAATCAATATCATCACCGATCGCCGTTTATCCCGCTCGCCGATTGCGATCCGCAGCCGCTTTACCGGCAGCGACGAAGCCCGTAACCCGCTCGACATGGATGTAGGCAAACGGGACGTGCGCCTTAACTCCGACTTGCGTTGGAAGGACTTGCGGCTGCAGTTGGGCCTGGATTTATTGTGGGCCAACATGGATAAATCCATCAAGTATATCGATATCGATACGTACAACACTCAATCCGGACGGGGACAACTCACCTGGGAATCGGGTCCGGCGCATACCACCGACTTTAGATACAGCGGGTACCAGACTGAAGAGGTCAGCAAGCTGGGTACGGTCACTACCGCCAGTACGCACATCCGGCGATCCAGCTTCTACCTGGAGCATGGCTGGCAACTAACACCCGCGATTCGATTAAATACTGTGGCCCGACAGGAGCTGTATTGGCGGGAGTTCGCCCGGAAGTTGAGTGGGGAAATCAACGATACCCACGAGGATGAGTCGGAATTTGAGCTCCACTTGATATATGAAGCCGACCGGATCACCTTCAACGTCGGTTCAGAACTGGGCCGGGCAGGGTACCGCAACAGTCGGGTGGCCGGTGATCGCCATGAGCTCAACGGCACAGGTCTTTATTTACAAAGTGACTGGCAAGTTTCGCGGTTACTTACGCTAGTGGCCGGGACCCGGCTGGATGACAATAACGAGATCAAACCGGTATACAGCCCACGTTTGGCGGCCATGTACAGCTTGGGCGACAGGTGGAAATTGAGGGCCTCGTGGGGGCAGGGCTTCCGTATGCCCTCGTTTATGGACCGCTACCTGGATTGGTCTCACGAGCAGTACGGCTATAAAATTATCGGCAACCCGGACCTGCGACCGGAGAACTCCCAGGGCTACAATCTGGGGGTGGAATATTATCATCCCGGGCGCTACCAGGTAACCCTGACCGTATACCAGAACCGCTTCACCGACATGATCGATGATTTCCTGCTGGAGCCGGGCCTGTTCACTTACCGGAATATCAACCGGGTCCGCTTTACGGGGCTGGAGATCCAATCCCGCTGGAACGTTTCCTCCAGCTGGCTGGCCAGTTGGGGATACAACTATGTGGATAATCGTGATATGGGCACGGGCCGCCTGATACCTAATACCCAGCCCCATACCGCCATGGTGCGGCTGAGCCACAAACATCCGGGCAGCCGGTTTTCGTACGCCCTGAAAGTCAAGGCGGTGGGACCCTACCATCCCCAGTCGTATATCCCCAGCGAGCAGACCTTCGTACGAGACAAACACCTTTTGTGGACGGAACCAATCGTGGATTACGATGCCCGGTTCAGGCTGGGGGGCACGGTCTCCCTATCCGCCGGGCTACAAAACATGCTGAACTATCGGCACGATGAGTATGGGCCCTTTGTGGGTCGTACTTTTTATCTGGAACTGGAAACTGAATTCCAAGGAGGCAACTGAAATGAACAAGCAACGATGGATAATCGCTCTACTGGGAGTGACATTACTGGTGTGGAGTTGTGATTCCAATGACGATAAAGATGAGGCCACCCAGGTGACCTCGAGTGACATCAACAGCGAAGGGCAATATTTCTCTTTCGACGTAGGTGACTTCGTGGAGTCATACGATGTCAGCTTCACCTCTCAGACCGATCCCTTTCCGGCCTACATTGTGAAGCTGAATGCGGCCGCAGGGGTTTACGCCTATATCGACACCGCCGGGACATTCGACACGGCCACCAAACCGGCCGGCGGATTCGAAACAGATTCCACTGCCAGCCCACTGATCGGGTATTCCTGGTACACCTATGACCCGGTGACACATGCCATCCCCACCAATGGCGATGTATACTTCGTGCGCTGTTCCGATGGTACCTGGGCTAAAATGGCTTTAGACGCCGCCAGTGATGGAGCGTTCAGCTTCCGATATGCCATCGAACAGGCCGACGACAGTTTCGGCGCCACCCAGACGGTTACCGACCTCTCCGCCACCGACGCACCGGCCTATTTCGATATTTCAGCGGGAACCTCCGGGACTCCTGTCGACTGGCATATGGGCCTGGTGACCATTCCGGTCTATGACCCCGGTTCAGGCGCGACCTTTTACATGCCCAGCGTACTCGTGAATTACGAGAATAGTACCCAGGTTGGTGTTATCACCGATCAGGACTTCGAGGACGTTAGCAGTGTACCGGCCGGAATCACCTGGTTGGAAGAGACCGCCGAGACCCGCTCCATCGGGTACGGCGCTGCACTCGAGGTGCTGACCTACCATCCCGAGCCACCTTATAATCACCAGGTCATCGTAGAGAATGCTGACTACGTGTACATTGTGGATACTGGGGACGGCGACTACTACAAGGTGCAGTTCCTGGAGTATGATAGTGGTGTAGCCCTGTTACAATATATGGCCCTTTAGCTGAATCACCTGAAGACCGTTTGCACTGCTATTCGACGACCCCGGGCCGGCAGTGGCCGGGGTCGTCCCCTTTCTGTTGAGGTCGCCGGATAAACTACTTGGGAGAATAATGATGTATAAGCAGGGTTATAGTATCTACCTTTTAGCAACCCTGGGGCTCGCCCTGGCATTTGGTTGCGGTGGCAAGCAGGCCGACCAGGCACGCATCGCGGGCCAGGAGCCGGCGGTTGAGCTGGTGCCAAACCTGGGTAACGCTGCCGAGTCCTACTTTTCCCCGGACGGTAAAAGTCTGATCTGTAATGCCAAGCGGGAGGGGGATGAGAGCTTCCAGACCTATACGGTCTCGTTGGACGGTCGGAATATCCGGCGGATCAACGACAGGGGTCATGACGCCTGCTCCTTCTATTTCCCGTCGGGCGACCGGTTGATATTCACCTCCACCCGGGACAACCTGGATCTGCCGCCGGGTGACTGGTCCGACCCGCGGGACTATCCCACCGGGGCCGAGCTGTACACCTGTAATTTGGATGGCTCAAACATAGTACGCTTAACTGACAACAAATACTACGAGGCGGAAGTGTCCCTTTCACCCGATGGTGAATGGGTACTGTTCGGCCGTCAGATCGATGGTCAGATGGAGCTGTATCGTATGCGGCCCGATGGTAGCGATGAGTTCCAGATTACCCATACCCCGGAATGGCAGGAGGGGGGCTCTTTTTACATGCCCGACAGCAAGACCATCTTATACCGGGCCTGGAAACGCTCCGATGAAGGCCAACGGGGGATGCCAATGACCATCTTTACCATCAAGCACGACGGTACAGGACTGCGCCAGGTAACCGATGATGAGGGCACTAACTGGGCCCCCTATCCCGCACCGGACGGCCGGCATTTCGTCTTCGTTAAAGTGTTGCCGCCCCACAACTACGAGATTTTTCTGATGGACCTGGGGACCAGCGAACAAACACGATTGACATATAGCGATGCCTTTGACGGATTCCCGTCAATGTCGCCGGACGGCCGGACCATGTCGTTCTCCTCCAGCCGGGACGCTGCCCCTGGTGAGCGCAAACTGATGCTTTATACCATGGATATCAGCGCATTCCTGAAATAAACGGTGTAGAGGCTTGGTACAATCAATATACGTAGGAGGAAGCATGAAGTTTACCAGCCTGACAGTTGCATTGCTGGTGATAATTGGTTGCAGCCCCTCCGGGGATTCGGCCCGTTCAGATACGCAGATCAGCCCCCCGGTGCTGCAGTTGCATCCACCACAGACAAGTCATTTTCAGATGGAGAACGGTCTCCAGGTACTGGCTATCCATAATCCGGCCTCCCCAATGGTGGGACTGAACCTGGCCATTAAAGTGGGTTCGGCCTATGAGGATTACAGCACTTCCGGTATGTCCCACATGCTGGAACACCTGTTATTCAACGGTACAGAGCGGCGGACCCAAGAGGAGTTATACGAGGAAACCGATTATTACGGCGCTTACAGCAACGCCCACACCGATCGGTTCTACACCAATTTCATGTTGTTGTTACCGGCAGAGTTCATCGCGGAAGGAATGGACATTCAGGCGGATATGATCTTTAACTCGATTCTCCCGGCCCAGAAGTTCACTAAAGAACGTGGGATTGTGATGGAGGAAATCAGGCAGGGCCGTGATCGGGAATCCTACCAAGTCAATAAATTCTTCGATCTAATGAACTACGGGGAGACCGGGATCGGGCTGCCCACCCTGGGCACGATCAGCACCATCGAGCACCTGTCCCGGGATGAAACTTACCGGTTCTACCGGACTCACTACATACCCAACAACATGGTGCTGTCTGTGATTGGCAACTTTGATACCGAGAAACTCAAGCGTCTGATCGAAAGCCAATATGGCGGTTTCCCCCCGCAACCGGTGGAGCAGTATCAGCCTGCCGAGTATCACTTCCAACCCGGGGCGATGAACCAGACCCGGGGCCGAGCCTCCCGTGTGAGTGGACAGGTGGTCTTGGAGGCGCCACCATTCGGTGCACCCGGGGAGTGGAGTTATGAACTGTTGGCCTCGTTACTGGCCGAGAGCCTACGGGAGGCCCTAACGGATTTCAATCTTTCGGTCAACTATAACCCCAATCCATTCAACGGCCGGCTATTGGTGGGATTCACCGCCGAACCTGACGCAGACGTGGAGGCAATGCTGGCCACGATTGTGGACAAGTTGATCGAAGCGGATGATAACCTGGGACGATTAATCACCCCCGCAAAACTGGCCTTGCTGACCAAGAAACGTCAAGTTGAGGATTATTCCCTGCTGGACCAGCCGCACTACTACGGCATGATGCGGGCAGCCGACCTGGTGCTGGGCGGGGCCAGCTACCCGTTGGACAAGATCAGTGCCCTGGCCCGGATCACCGCGGACAAGGTCATCGCCGACGTAAAGGGGTTCTCCACCCAACCGCACCACTTCAACCTCTTTTTGCCGGAGACTGAAGGCGACACCGCCAGAGTGACCGCCGGACAGACTCTGGAGCGCACCGTGCTCCCTTCCGGGGTAGTGCTGGTAACCAGCACCAGCAGCGGCTCGCGGATATTCGGCATGCACATCCTGATCAAGAACCGCCACGCACTGGAAGACAGCCTGGAGGGCGGCGCGGAGATACTCCATTCGTTGTTGGACTCGGGCACCGACCGCTACTCCAAAGAGGAGCTCCAGGATGAGCTTAAAGCCATCGGGGCCACGCTCAAGACCGTGGACATGGGCTTTATCCCTTACGACGATTATTATAACCTACCAGATTACGGTTACGTCCGTTTCGAGTGTCTTTCCGGGGACGCACCCCAGGGCATCGAGCTGGTGGCCCACATGCTGGACCGGACTGTGCTCGACCAGGAAAAACTGGATAAAGCCCTGGTCGCCGCTCGCCGCCGTGTGAGCATGCAGCAAAGCACAGCCAGCCATACTGCTTCACTGGAATTCAAGCGGCTGCTGCTGGGGGCGGGGCACCCGTCGGTACGCAGCGTGAGCGGATCGCCGCAGAGCCTGGGAAAAATCACATTATCGAACCTGAAGCAGCTGCAGCAGGCTTACTTTAAGCCGGAGAATTACATCATCAGCATTTCTTCGGAGATTCCCCACGCTGAGTTGGTGGAGATTTTTAATAACCTGTGGCGGGAACCGGCCGAGCCGGCCCTCCGGCTCAAGCCGGAATTTCCCCCGGCCACCGATGTCCAGGAAAAGTTGGTGGAGCTAGACAAGGAACAGGCCCAGATCAGGTTGGGCTACCGCTTCCGGCTGGATCCGGCCGACCGGGAAGCCTTCGACCTGATGACGCGGCTGCTTTCCTACCGCATGATGTTCGACCTGCGGGAAACCCAGGGATTGGCCTATACCCTCAGCTTGCGCCCGGCCAGCGACGGTGAAACAGCTTGGTTGACGGCGTCTATGGGCACCGGGGTGGACAATATCGAACGCGCCGTCAGCGGTATCAAGTCTTACATGGATGCCGGCCGGCTGGACGATCTGACCGACAGGGAGCTCCAGAAAACGGTGAACGCCGCCAAAGGCCGCTACATGATGCGCAATCTGTCCCGCCTGGGGCAAGCCTACTACCTGGGTTACCACGAGTATTACGATGAGGATTATCGCCTGGCCCTGGAGCGACGCTCGGCCGGGGAGGATGTGACGGTGAGGGATGTCAAACGGGTGGCCCGGAGCTATCTCGCGCTGCCTGATAACCACGTGCTGGTGATAGTCAAATAAGGAGCATTTAATGAAGCGTGCAATTCTTCCAGTGCTGCTCTTGTCGTTCCTAGCGGCGGAGACCAGGATTATCTCTCATAACCTCACATTGCAGCTCGATCCACAGGAACATCGCCTGGAGGCCCGGGACAGCTTGCGGGTCATCTACACCAACGGGCTGGAGTTCAAGTTGGGCCAGGCCTTTGCCATCAGCAGCTTGACTGTTGACGGTAAACCCGGCAAGTTCAAGCTCGTGTCCGGGACCGCGGCCGAACAAGGGGAGTTGAACACCTACCGGATACCCCGCTGGCTGAAAAGAAGCGGCGACGTCATCATCGAGATCGCCTATTCCGGGACCAAAGTGCAGGACACGGGGGCTTCCTCATTCAGCCGGGAAAAGGTTGCCATGGAGATCACCGGGACCATCTCCGAGGAAGGCATTTTCCTGGCGCCCTCCAGTGGATTTTACCCGCTAGCCGACGAGAGCCTGGTGGAATTCGAGAGCGAGATTCACTTGCCCGCCGGGTGGAATGCAGTCACTGAGGGAGACCGGCTGGAGCCCGAGCTGACCGACCAAGGGCACGTACTGCGCTATCGTACGGCCCACCCGGTGGACGGCGTGCACGTGACCGCGGCCCGGTGGGACGTGCGGCACCGAGAGGTGGACGGCGTAGACTTCTATACTTTCTTTTTCCCGGAAGACTCAGCCCTGGCGGGACAGTACCTTGAGATGAGTATCGACTACGTGGCCATGTATAACCAGCTGCTCTCGCCCTACCCCTTCAGCAAGTTCGCCGTGGTGGAGAACTTCTTTCCCACCGGTTACGGCATGCCTTCCTACACCGTGCTGGGCCGGTCGGTGGTCCGGCTGCCTTTTATCGTCTACACCTCCCTGGGCCATGAAGTGCTACATAACTGGTGGGGTAATTCGGTCTATGTCGGCGAGGGGGGCAACTGGTGCGAGGGGCTGACCACCTATCAGGCCGACTACCGTTACAAGCTGCGGCAGGGTGAGGCTGCCGCCCGCCAATACCGAAAAGATATCCTGAAGGACTACACCGTTTACACAGCGGCGGGGGGCGATTTTCCCCCGGCGGAATTCACTCGGCGCTCGGACATGTCCACCCGGGCCGTAGGCTACGGCAAGGTGGCTATGATCTTCCATATGTTGGAGCAGCACGTGGGGGAAGAGGCCTTCCTGGCGGCTTTGAGGCGGGTGATTGAGCGGCGTCAGTGGGACCGGGCCGGCTGGGACGATTTTTTCCAGGCCCTGACCGAGACCGGTGGAGAGGATCTTAAAGCCTTCCAGGCCGCCTGGATACGAAAGGCGGGCGCTCCGTTACTGGAGCTGGAGGCGGCCGACACCTGCTTCTACTTACGGCAACAGGGGAGTATCAAGCCGCTGTGGGTACCGGTGCGGATCACCAAACCCGGCGGTGACGTCGAGGAAATAAACGTGCGCCTGACCGGAGCTGAAACCTGCCTGCCGTATAAACCCGGTTCCGATGTGGTTGAGTTAGCGGTGGACCCCGACTATCATGTTATGCGCCGTCTGCATGAAACGGAAATGGACGCCACGATTCGAAACACACTGAATGAGAAGGAATTCGTTTTCATCGCACCGGATACCGCCGGCCAATGGCGCGAGCTGGCGGCAGACTTCCACCAGGCGCTCTCCGGCGAGGGGGACCCGGCAGTAATACTACTGGGTGAGCCGGTGGGTGATAAGGCGGTCATCTACCTGGGGACGCTACCGGAAACCGGGGGGCCGCAACAGAGGGATGCTAAGCTGTTGATCGGTGGCGAGGCAGTCGCTAAGGAGGATAATGGTGTGGTCTGGGCCTTCAAGCAGGCCAACGGCCGGCCCGGCCTGGTACTGTTTTCCACCGCGATCAATCAATTGACCCCTCTGCCGCGAAAAATACCGCACTACGGGAAGTACGGCTACCTGGTGTTCAGTAGTGGTCAAAATGTAATTAAGGGCAACCATGAGGCGCCGGTTTCAGTACTGACCTGGCAAAAGAATCCTTGATATAGGCACGTAGCTTTCGTCCAGGCCAGCAGGCCGGAAATGTAATGCCGACGAATACCATTCTTGGAGCAAGGGCGTTTAGGAGAGACAGGCTTCTCCCCGCAGAATGCGGGGTTTCGTCCCTCTTGCAGCCGTAGCGGTGGAGGGACTCGAACCCCCGACACGCGGATTATGATTCCGCTGCTCTAACCAGCTGAGCTACACCGCCACCGTAAATTTACTTTATCGGGATCGGGGCGGGCAATGGGATGATCCCGGCTTGGTCAGCGGTTGTAGCGCATACGCGTGCCATGGTTGAGCGACATGACAATCTCTTGCGGTGTCAGTTCCTTTGGGAAAAGAACGCCGGAGATATTCGCACCTCTAATACTGGCCCCTTCCAGCCGGCAACGGTTCAGATTTAGGCCGGCCAGGTTGGCCTGCCGGAAATAACTGTTCTCGAAGCTGATCCCCTTAGTATCCAACCCCCTCAAATCCAGTCCCCGGAAGTCTAATCCTGATAAATCGTAGTCGCCGTCCTTCGACCGGCGGGTATTGAACTCGTCGATCCGCTCCTCCCTCAGAAGATTATACAGCTCGTCGTCGACTATCTTGGGGGTTTCAAGGGTTGTGATCATCCCTTTTCGCATGGTCGTTCCTTTCCCCGCTTTTTATACATTGCTGGCACAATATACTTCTCCTCTAGAAGAACTGTTAAAATAGCGAACCGTCCAGCCGGTTGCAACGTTAATTATGGTGCTGCTGCTGGTTGTTCCCGGTACCGGATTTGTTCATGAGGTGCAGGTGGAACTACCTGCCACCTATGAGCAGCGATCAAGAATAAGTTGCGTGACCATACGTACCCCCACTCCTGATCCTCCGCCCGGTATATATGGTTGGTCCTTATCCTGCCAGGCGCTGCCGGCGATATCCAAGTGCACCCAAGGGGTCTTTCCCACGAATTCCTTGAGAAAAGCGCCCCCGGCGATAGTGCCGGCCAGGCGGGCCTGCCCCAGGTTCTTCACGTCCGCCACTTTGGACTTGATGTCTTCGGAATATTCCTCCCACAGAGGCAGCTCCCAGACCCGTTCGCCGGTGGCCGCCGACGCCCGCTGCACCTCGGCCAGCAGGTCGTCGTTGTTGCCCATGATACCGCTGGCCCGGTGGCCCAGGGCAATGAGCACGGCGCCGGTGAGGGTGGCAAAATCGAGGATAGCGGTCGGTTTGTGCTTGTCAACAACATAGGCCAGGGCGTCGGCCAGTATCAGGCGACCTTCGGCGTCGGTGTTGAGAATCTCGATGGTCTTGCCGTTATAGGCGGTAACAATATCGCCGGGACGCTGGGCCGACCCGCCGGACATGTTCTCGGTGCTGGGAATAGCCGCCACAACGTTGATGGCCGGTTGCAGCTCAGCCAGCGCCCGCATGATCCCCAGCACGGTGGCCGCCCCGGACATATCGAATTTCATCTCGTCCATCTTGGCCGCCGGTTTGATGGAGATGCCACCCGAGTCGAAGGTGAGCCCCTTGCCTACCAGCGCTACCGGGGCAGCGCCTTTCGGCCCGCCCTTATACTCCATAATGATGAACTTCGGTGGCTGATTGGATCCCAGGGCCACCCCGGCCAGAGCGCCCAGGCCCAATTTTGTGAACTGCTCGCGGTCAAATACCCGGCAGCTCATCCGCGGCGACCGGGCAATCTCCTCAGCGTCCTCGGCTAGACGGGTAGGGGTGATAATGTTGGCGGGATGGTTCTGCAGGTCCCGGGCATAGCAGGCCGCAGCGGCTGTGATATTGCCTCGAATCAGGCTGTCGCTTTCAGCCGGGCCGTACAGCACCAGCGATTCCAAGGCCTTATCATCCTTTTCCATCTTTTTATAGCCCTGGAAGCGGTACGAGCCCAGAATCAGCCCTTCCACCATAGCCTGGGTAAGCTCCTCCGCAGGCAAGTCGGCTTCGAAGCCTATCAGGGCGCAACCGGCCTGATTATGTTTGAGGGCCAATCCCACCGCGCTACCGGCCGCCTGCCGGGCCACTTCGGTGGTGAATTTACCGGTTTCACCGAGACCGACCAGGGCCACCCGCGCCAGGGGGCCGTCGTTGAACAGCACCAGGGAATCGTCCTTTTTCCCCTTGAAATCACCACGCTTGATCACCTTGCCCAGCAGGCCGTCCAGCGCGCTGTCCACCGCCCGCTGCCCGGCTTGTAGACCTTTGTCCTGGAAAACCCCCAGGGCCAGGAAATCGATGGGCCGAGAAAAATCCGGCTCGGCAATATGGCTGACCTTATTCACGAAAGACATACTATTCTCCCTATATATTAATATTGATCGTTCCCCGGGCTGGTTCGGTCGGCTGCTACAACTTACAATCGACCATACCTGAAAAGACCAGCACACCACCGGTGTTAAATAACCGGTACTCCAAACTTATTTTAAAATCAGATCGCCGCTCAACGTGGGCCTGCCCGTACAGGCGGCCGCTGAGCCGGCCGTCATCTCCGGCCAACTCCGACAGATCGAACGACCGGGTCAGCGTACCATCAATAGCGGGCAACGCCGCTAGCAGCAACTCCCGGATGAAACCTTTCACGTTATCATGAGCTCCTTTTTGGGCGGTGCCTAAATCGATTTCGCCCTCGGCGACTCCGGGACTGGGCCGGGTGATAAATATCTCATGGGGCTCCTGTGGCATCAAGCTGGTTTCGGTTCAAATTATAATTGCCCGCTAATTTATTGCCGGGCGGAAGTCGCCGGAGTGATTTCTTGCACATCGCGGCCCGGCCGGCCTTCAACGGCATCCCGGATGGCACAATGGGGCTACTCGGGCAAGTGGATCACCAGTAGCCGCGGCTCGGTCATGGCCCGCATGGCATAGCGCACACCCTCGCGCCCTTCGCCCGAAGCCTTGACCCCGCCGTAGGGCATGTGGTCGATGCGCCAGGTGGGGGCCGCGTTGACCATCACACCGCCCACTTCCAGGGTCCGGTAAGCCTGATGGATCAGACCCACGTCCCGGGTAAACACGCCGGCCTGCAGGCCGTACTCCGAATCGTTCACCCTTTCCAGGGCTTCTGCGAAGTCATCGTAGGGCGTGAGGGTGACCACCGGCCCGAACACTTCCCGGCAGTTGACCTTCATCTCCGGCCGGGTATCGGCCAGCACCGTGGGCCACAGCAGGTTACCGCGGCGGCGGTTACCCGTGAGCACCCTGGCGCCTTGAGAAAGGGCTTCGCTGACCCACTCCTCGATGCGCCGGGCATCATGGTCTGAGATCACCGGTCCCACGTCGGTATCGGAGTCCAGGGGATCACCTACCGCCAGCTGTTCCGCGGCCGCCACCAGCCGGTCGGCGAAGTCACCATAAATATCCTGTTGGACGAATATGCGTTGGGTTGAGATGCAGCTCTGGCCGGCCAGGGCGAAGGCGCCCAGGCACAAATCCGCTACGGCGGCGTCCAGGTCGGCGTCGCTGTGGACAATAGCCCCGGCATTGCCGGCCAGCTCCAGGGAGACGTGTTTCCTGGCCGCCCGGGCCTTGAGGCCCCAGCCTACCTCCCCGCTACCGGTGAAGGACAGTCCCCCCACCCGCTGGTCATCCACCAGTACATCGGCCGCTTCGGGACTGCCCGGCAATACGCTCAGGGCGCCGGGGGGCAGGTCGGTTTCGTCAAACGCCCGAGCCCACATCAAGGCCGACAGGGGGGTTTGCGAGGCTGGTTTAATGATGATGGCGTTGCGACTGGCCAGGGCCGGGATGATCTTATGGGCTACCAGGTGCAGGGGGAAGTTGAACGGTGTAATCCCGGCGATCACCCCCCGGGGAAAACGCTCCACCAGGGCAAAGCGCCCCTCGCCCCACGGCCGCCGGTCCAGGGGGAGCGTCTCGCCTCCCAGGCGCTTGCACTCCTCCACGCCGTCCTCGACGATGTGCAATGCCCGTTGGACCTCCACCCGACCGCTTTTGAGGGGCTTGCCGGCTTCCTCCGCCAGAATCCGGGCGGCCTCCTCGACATGCTCGGCCAGGTAGGCCTTCATCTGTTCCAGGGCGACGGCGATCCGGTGGGCGGGTAATGACCTCAATTCCCTGGCCGCCTCCACCGCCCGGTCGATGGCCTGCCGGTAGTGCTCCGGCCCGGCCCGATGGACTTCAGCCACGGTGTGACCGTCAAACGGTGAAATCACCGGCTGGACCTCGGAGCCGGCGATCCATTCACCGGCCAGATAAAGCTGGTTCATGCTACTATATGTACTGCTGGTTAGCGTCCGCCATTTTCACCAGCCCCGGAGCCGGGGTAAAGCGCGGTCCATGCTTTTTAGCCAGTTGCTGCAACTGCTCCACTATCGCCGGTAGGCCTACCTGATCCATGGCCCAGAACGGCCCCCCCCTGAAGGGCGGATAGCCGAACCCGTATATCGCGCCGATGTCGCCTTCGGCCGGGCTCTCGATCAACCCCTCGTCCAGGGCATAGGCGGCTTCGTTTAGTAGCGCACCGATCAGCCGCTGCATAGTCTCTTGGAAGGAGATATCCCTACGCTGGGGGTTGGACAGCAGGCCATAAATGGACTTATCCACTCCCCGCCGTTTACCCTTGTCGTACAGGTAGAACCCCCTACCGTTTTTGCGGCCCAGACGCTCGTCGTCTAGGAAGCGCCGGTTATGGTCGGTCATCTCCAAACGCTTACCGATAAGGCCCACCATCACTCCCGCAACTTTCCCGGCCACATCCAGCCCCACCTCATCCAGCAGGGCGCAGGGACCGATCGGCATACCCATACGGCGGGCGTGGCGGTCCAGCTGGTCCACCGGGATGCCATCCTCCAGCAGGTGAAAGGTTTCATTCAGGTAAGGGGTCAAAATACGGTTCACGTAGAAACCGGGCGAGTCCTGCACCACGATCATCGTCTTGCCCAGCCGCCGCCCCAACTTTACGGTTGTGGCCAGGGTCTGCGCGTTGGTAGCCTTTGAGGTGATCACCTCCACCAGGGGCATCTTCTCCACCGGCGAGAAAAAGTGCATACCGATGATGCGCTCGGGGCGCTTTGCACCGGCCGCCACCTGGGCAATGGGTAGCGACGAGGTATTGGTGGCGATCACCGTCTCCGGCAGCACCACTGCCTCCAGTTCGGCGATCAGGCGGCGCTTGAGCTCCAGGTCCTCGAACGCCGCCTCGATCACCATCTCAACGCGGCCGAAGCCTGAATAATCGGTGGTGGGGCTGTAATGGGTCAGGATCAGGCCGGCCTCACGCCTGGTGAGAATGCGCCTTTTTACCCGGCCGTGGAAATACTTTTGAATATGGCCTCGGGCCCGCCCCAAGGCCTGGTAATCGATATCCTTGTGGCGCACGGTCAGCCCCTTGTCCAGGGCCACGGTGGCGATACCGGCCCCCATCAGGCCGGCCCCCAACACCCCCAGATGGCTGACCGCCACAGGTTCGGCGGGTAGTTTCTGTCGCCCCGACCCGGCGAAAAAGACGTGCGTCAAGGCCTTGTGCTCCGGCGTGGCCGTGAGCCGGCCGAAGCCCTCGGCTTCCTGCTCCAACGCCACCGGCAGCTTGCGGCCCAGGCTGCGTCGCACCACCTTCAGGATTTCCAGCGGCGCCGGGTAATGGCCACCGGTCTGCTTGAGCACCTGTTTGCGGGCCACCCGGTAGACTACCGGTTTCAGGGGACCATCCAGCAGGCGGGCGATCAGCGGCTTCTTGCGTTTAACGGTTACCGCCTGTCCCGCAGCCAGTTGCAGGACCCGCTCCTTGGCGACCTCCAACAGCGCCGGGGCACTGACGATCTCGTCCGCCAGGCCGATCTTGCGGGCCTTGTAGGGGTAGACGTTCTTACCGGTCAGCATCATGTCCAGGGCGGCCTGCAACCCCACTAACCGGGGGAGCAGCGTGCAGCCACTGGCGCCCGGCAGCAGACCCAGCTTCACCTCCGGGAGACCAAGGGCGGTCTTGGGATGGTCGGTAACCAGTCGGCTGGTGCAGTTCAGGGCCAGCTCCAGCCCGGCCCCCAAACAGGTGCCGTTGATGGCAGCTACCGTGGGAAAGGGCAAGGCCGCAATCAGGCCGAAAATGCGTTGGCCGTGGCCGCTGGCCTCGGCGCCGTCCGCCGCCGTCTTGAAACCGAGGAAATCCTTGATATCGGCGCCAACAATGAAGTTGTCCGGCTTACCGCTGATGATCACCAATCCCACGGGCCGGTTATCAGGTGCGGCCAACCGGTCAAACAGATCATCCAGCTCCTGGATATAATCGAATGACAGCACGTTCAGCGGCTTGCCGGGGTGGTCGATCGTCAGCACCCCGATGTTCCGGTCGTCCACTTTGTAGCTGATCATTTGCGCCCCTTATTAAGATATAGCTGTATAACTCAACCCCGCTCCAGCACCATCGAGACCCCCATGGCGTTGGCGGTGCAGATGGTCAGCATCCCCAGCTGCTGGTCTCGGCGCCGCAGCTCCTGCAGCAGGTTGATCACCAGCCGGCCGCCGGTGGCCCCGAACGGGTGGCCGTAGGCCAGGGAGCCGCCGTTCACGTTCAGTTTGTCCCAGTCCACCCGGCCCACTGCGGCGCTGCGCCCCAGCTCCTCCCGGGCGAACTGCTCCGATTCCAGTTTCTGGAGCACCGACAGCACCTGGGCGGCAAAAGCCTCATGGATCTCAATTAAGTCCAGGTCACCGAGCTGCAACCCGGCCCGGTCCAGCGCCAGGGGTGTGGAGTAGGCCGGTCCCAATAGCAGTTGCGGCTTGGGCGGGATGGCCACGTAGGCATAGGCCTTGATATACCCCCAGGGCCGGCAGCCCAACTCCCTGGCCCGCTCCTCGCTCATCACCAGCACCACACTGGCGCCGTCGGTCAGGGCTGAGGAGTTGCCGGCGGTCAGGGTGCCGTGCCGGCGGTCGAACACCGGGCGGAGCTGGCCCAACTGCTCCAGTGAGGCTTCCTCGCGGACAAGGTTATCCTGCTCAAAATAGTGATCGTGCCGGGGGGGTAATGAAACCGCCACAAGATCTCCATTGACCCGGCCTTCCGCCCTGGCTATGGCCGCCCTTTGATGGGACATCAAGGCATATTCGTCCTGCTCCCCCCGGCTGATGCCGTTGATCTGGGCCATGAGCTCGCCATGCTGGCCCATGGATAGTCCGGTGCTGGGTTCCTCGATAGCCGGTGGCCGTGGCAGGAAGTCCCCCAGGCGCACCCGGCGCAGGGCACTCAGGCGCTGACCAAGGCTACGCGCTTTCTGCACCGCCAGCAATGCCAAGACCAGCCGCTGGCGGTAGGTCACCGCGGTATTGGACATGGACTCCGAGCCGCCGGCGATCACAGTCTGGGCCTGCCCGGTAGCTATTCGCTCGGCCGCGTCGGTGACGGCCCTGATCCCGCTGGCGCACTGCTGCCCTAACGTATGGCCCACCACGTGAGTCAGGCCCAGTGCAATGGGCACCTCCCGGCCAATGTTCAGGTTGGACATGGTGGGCAGCACCGACCCCCAGACCATCTCGTCGACGGCCTCTGCGGGCAGTTCCAGGCGCTGGATCAGCTCCTGGGTTACCACCTTGGCCAGGTCGGAGGCGTCCAGGTGGGTCAGGTCGGTGAAAGCCTTGGCAAAAGGGGTACGGACACCGCCCACGATGGCGATCCGGCCGGAGGGCCTGCTTGGGCTGCGTTCCATGAGTCGGTAGCCTTTCTGTACTGGGATGCTGTCTGCTATTTCTTAGTCACCCAGCCGTTAACGACTGGGCTAGGCGGGACCATCACCCAGCCATTTATGGCTGGGAAATAAGGTCGTCCGGACTTAGAAACGCCGTTCGCGATAGGGCCTGAAGGCCCTCGCCCGTCGTCAGCTGGCCATCTATCCCCAGATGTGAACGGCTGGGCTATAATTTACTGCCGGCCGCCAACCCAGGGGTGCTGTTTCAGGCCTTCGACCATGTGTTCAGGTCCTCAAGGTTGACCGGTTCTCAGGCTATTCCCGTACACAATAATAGGGTTTAGCCTGATTGCCATCTGAGTCCCTCCACCTTACCTTCTCCCATGACGGAGGAATGGCAGCTAGGGCCTGCGGAAAATAATGCTAAAAAAGCCCTAAAGAATTGCAATGATCATCCGATATGGGAGGAAGTAAAAAGGCCTCGCACGGAGGACATGCAAGTGCTTGCCGTTAAGGCAGGGTACCGGAAGAGGCAAATTTGAAAATATGAACAAAGTTCATTCAACAGTGCACGCGAAACCCAAAGAGGAACCAACCATGAAGAGCTTGGTAAGAATTCTGACCATGGCAATCTCGCTCAGCGTATTCCTATTCGCCCAAGCGACGATCACCATTACGCCGAACGATGTGCCCAAGGGCGCCTATACCAACGGTTCGGATGAACAGGTCTTTATTCAGCATATTTCCATCACCGACATCGGTGGTGGTACGGATATCAGCGGTGGTACCATTACCATCACGCTGCCGACGTACATGACTATTGCGAATACTGACCCAGAAAGTGACGTCCTTTACACTGATGAGGTCGCGATCGCGTATACGACCGCGCTCACCCCTACATGGTCTGTGACAGCTGCGGATGCTAACAGCATCGAGCTGACCGCGGCCGTCGCTGCCAATACTGGCGATGCAGACTATCTGTGGGTGTTCTTCCCTGTTGAAACAGACGCAGAAGCAACAACGGGCAGCCAGAACTACACGTTCACCTATACCGGCGCCAACCTATTGACAGATATAGGGGCCGCCTCCCAGACAAGTGCCATCAGCTACGAGGATACCCTCGCGAACTTAACGTTCACTGTTGCGTTCAACGACGCGGCAGATAATACGGTGGAAACCACCCCCAAGGGCGATTTTTATCCCGCCGTCACCGATGCCGTTGTCACAGGAACCCTGCCCGATCTGATTGAAGATGACGCGGGCGCCGCTGTTGAGGTCTTAGTAGAAACTGCCGCCAACTGGACGGACTGGACTTCAAATAACTGGACTTCAGGCCTTAGTGATGACGACGATGTGGAGTATTACCTCTGGGCCTCTTTGGATCCGAACCTGCAAAAGATCGTAGCCGACGATAGCAGCCATCGGATTATCGAGAATGACGACACCAATGGTGACCAGGTCTGGGCACCCTCCTACGAAGGTCAGGACTTCAATGACGGTGCTACCCAGAGCGGCATGATCGCGGCCGACCGCCTGTCGGAAGGTTTCTGGTACCTCTACATCACCTCCAGCGCCACCTGTGACTGGGTACTGGCGCGCAGCGACAGCATCGATGTCCGTCACTGGCCGGTATTTGCCTCAGGCAACGACAACGCCGGTGGCTACGACTTGGATGCGGATAACTTCTACACGCCTGGTGGCGGTGGTGACGATGCTTCCGTGACGTTGGAATCCGGCGGTGTGCTTGACAAGGCTTTCACACCACTAGCCCTGGCCGGTACTAACCTCAACACCCTGGAATTCTTCTGGGATTTGGAGGACGTGGACAACAACGCCACGGTAGACATCTTCCTGTCGGATGATGACGGCCTGGTTGAGACCGACCTGGTGCTCAGTGGATCGCAGGGCAGCGAAGTGGTTGACTCGGTAGGCTCCAACAGCTTGAAGATCAACACCAGCACCCTCTACGAACAAGGCGCCGTTGGTTCTTTCACTTACAGCATCTATACCGACACAGCCACCTATGAAACGCCCGGTACGTACTACATGTACATGGTAGCCAACGACGGTAAGAACCAGGACGTATATCAGTTGGTCACCAGTGCCGCCGTCGACAAACAGGTGAAAGTGCTCCACTACCCCTATTTCGCTTTTGACGAAATATATACCGCCGATGGTTTCTTTATCGATTCCGGCACGGACGATTACTACGTCATCAGTTGGGGCACCGACATCGACAACGACAAGGATGCCGATGACAACGCCACTATCACCTTCTATTACACCACGAGTGATCTGGATGCTATAATCACCGCGGCCGCGGTTACTTCCGTGCTGGATGGCGCCTTGCTGACAGATGGGGCCTGGACTGGCGTCCCCGGCAACGTGGTCCAGATCGGCTCCACCACCGAAAACGGTGACGACAAGGCGGACAACCGCTACATGTGGGAGTGGACCGCCGAGAGCCCGGCCCTGGGGGCTGGTCCTTACGAGGTCATCGCCCACATCCAGGGCGGCAGCGACCACCTGTTTGTGCAGTATAATTCCGATCTCGTTCCGAAAGAGGCGGGCGCGCCCATCTTGGTGAACCGCTCGTTCGCACCGCTGCACAGCGCCTATTTTCGGGCGGAGACCCCACTGGCGGGCGAAACCATCGAACTCAACGGTGACGATGAGATACCGTTCAAATGGAACGCCTTCGACCTCAATGATGCTGACGCCACGAACTTCACCAGCATCGTGATGGTCCCGCAGGGCGCCACCATGGTTGCAGATTATGACGCCATCGTGACCCTGGCCGGTCTTGCTGGTGGTAATGACTGGTATTGGATCACGACACTAGCTGATGGTTCGGCTTCTATTGGTGCAGCAGCAGGCCCATTGGCGGAATCAGGCACCTACACTCTTGATGTAGCCGATCTTACCGACAATATTGGCCTTGCCGCGGCATCAAGGCCCCAAGGGTTCTATGATGTGTATTATATGATAAATTGGACTGGCGCTACTTTGGATGCGGAAGTACCTGTGCAGGCCCCCGGCGTGCTCAAGTTTACCGGTTCCGATCCGGACGTCACCAGTTTTTCGCTGAGCCCCAGCAATGCGACCCTCGAGGAGGGTGATACGCTTACGGTTTCAGTGATTGCTCAAAGCAATGGTGCCTTATTGGTCGAGATCCTCAACCTGGCCATCGACGTGCCAAGCACCTACTTCTCGGTTATCGACCAGGGAACCAATCAGCCGTTCATAACCGAAGCGGCCAATTATGACGGTACCGTTTCGAAGAACAAGATCACCACCGGCTCCGGGGTCTATGAACTGGACTATGCGGAGCTCGGCCAGAGCGCAGGTGATGACCTGGACGCCCCCGACCTGACGGTCGCACAGTTCCAGATCGTGGCCACTTCTTCCGGCACGGGCACGGAACTTATCGACAACCTGGTCCTCTTCGTGAATACGGACACCCGGGCCACCAGCATAGTGGATGCTAACAGCAACACCGAAGCCTCCTCTTTCCCCAGCGAAGCGGGCAACTACATAACCGCTCCGCGGGGTGGGATTTCCGGCCAGATCGAATTGGAAGCCACTACGGACGTCGGCAAAACAGTTGACGTCTTCGTCCTGCCGCTCGGTTCGTATACCGCCATCACCGATTCCGATTTCCTGGATGCTAACGGCGACGCCAATTCCGACGGCAGTATCTCCGTCGTACTGGGTACCGATGGTGCTTACACAGTCAGCTCCATCCCCACCGGCGACTACGATATACTGGTACACAACGACTATCGTCTGGATCAGTTGTCCCAGAACGTGGCCGTGCGCCCGGTGAATACCGGCTCGCTGGATTTCACCGCTGGTGACATGCTGCTCGCCGGTGACATTGCGGGGTACAACCACGACGGGATCGGCAGTACAGCCACCCAACCCGACAACCAGGTGAACTCCGACGATGTTACCGCGGTTACCAATGCCTACGGCTCCACCAGCAGTGATACCAACTGGTATGCCCAGGCGGATATTGATGGCAGCGGCCAGGTGTACATCGCCGACTACAACATCGTGAACGCCAATTCCGGCACGAACGGTGAAGGTCTGGTATACAAACGGACCGCCCCCGCTCCGAACACGGGCGTAATTGCGCGGTTGATCGCACTCGAGGAGCAAGGCGACGTAACGACCTACGCGGTCGCCCTCGAGGAGCTGGGCAACCTCCACGCTTACTCCGTGGATATGGATATCAACAAGGCACATTGGGAAGTGCTCAGCTTCAGCGATGCACTGGCTGGCTACCACCCGGCCCGTAAGCTGCGGGTGGATCAGGGCAGCCGTACCATCTTAGCCAGCGCCATGATCGGACGCGACGGCGATGTGACCGACCGTGAACTGAATCTGTTCACGATCCAGTTGCGCGCCCGGACGAAAGACCCGGAGGCCATCTCAATTGAGCAGGTCACCCTGGTCGGCGTGGATTACGTCGTGGCCAAAGCGGTGGTAGAGGTTCAGAAGGCGATCCCCGCGGAATACGCGCTGAGCCAGAACTATCCCAATCCGTTCAACCCGGTAACTACCATTGACTTCAACCTGCCGGAGGACGGCATGGTGAAGATCTCGGTATTCAACCTGCTGGGTCAGGAAGTGCGTACACTGGTCTCCAGCCGCCTCGAAGCCGGCTCGTACAAGACCACCTGGAACAGCCTGGACAACAACGGTCGTAAGGTTAGCACCGGGATGTACTTCTACCGCCTGCAGGTGGATAGCAAGATCGTTTCCATGAAGAAGATGGTGTTGCTGAAATAATGATTCAGCTGCTGTCATAAAACACTGCAGACGAAATAACTCGATGGCCCTGGAAATCAATCTCCGGGGCCGTCGTGCGTTTCGGCATGTTTTGATCCCAGCAGGGAGTTTTTTGCCTGTATGCGTTCCAAAAGAAGGCAGCGGTGTGGATTAGGACGAGAAACCGGCTGTCGGTCCCGGGCTGTTGCGGATTTTGGCTTAATATTTGCATAAATTCGTATGCGATGATTCGAAAAACCAGGCCATCCCGCCTTCCCAGGTGGACCGCAGGAGTCCTGTACCTGGTCCTGTTGGGGGCTACAGCCGCCTTCGCCCAAAGCGGACGGGCAACCATTACTGCTTTAGGGGAACCCCCTTTCATCCGGGGCGACACCATCAAGTTCTCCATAGCGGTGGACATTCCCGAGAAGACTACCGGGATATTATTCTACCTCTCAATCGATGAAAATGTTTTCCGGCCGGTATTAATGGGCGGAAAACCATTCCTCCCCGGTAACTTCATACCCTCGTCCGCCCCTATTGAGAACAACATGCATGGTGATTCCCTGGACGCTATGGACAATCTTCGTCCAGGATGGCAGATGGATTATTTTCACACTTTGATTCCCAGTGAGGTGGATCCTGTATCAGGCACGGGAATCGGCGCCTATTTTTACCTTGAGGTGGTCGACATTCCCCTGTACACACCCACTTTGAAGTTCGACAAGAGCAATGTTGACAGCCGGGAATCGGGTTACTACCGTTATTGGCCCGGGAACCCCACCGGCGATTATAACAAGTACAATAATCACCCCTGTGAAGTGGAGGTCGAACTGGCCGGGATTGTCATCCGCCCGGCATTGCCCGATACCCTCATTCTTCCGGGAACCGACCTGAATATATATCTCGGCCAGCACTTTTATTCGGGAGTGCCCAATGTTGACAGCACCGATGCGGTCTGGAGCACTATCATCTATAACAAGCCGGCCGGCTCCAGCCTCAACCTGATTCCCGAGGCCGGCCCCACCACCCGATTAAATTTCACCACCAACGCCACCGATCATGATATCCTGGACGTCTTAATCAAGGTAGATGCAACCGACGGTGTTGACGACTATGCCGATCAACAGTACTGGCGGGTTTACGTGGACTATCCCCCGGTCTTCGACCAAGATTTGTCTGATCCCCTGCTCTTCACCTTCAACGAGGACACCCAGCTATCCCTGGCGGCTAACGCCGATATCGGCGGCGGCGTCCTCTTCACCGACCTTGATGACTCCGGTCCGGCCATCACTATGTGGCTGGAGCCCGATTCCCTGGTGCATCTCAGCTACAATGATGTCAACACCGTCACCTTCAGCGCCGATACCAACTGGTTCGGCCCCCATAGCGCCCGGCTGTTCGTCCGGGATGCCCTGGGGCAGGCAGCCGATACCCTGCTCAGTTTCAGTGTCACCGGGGTAAACGACCTGCCGGTTATCAACCTGGACGGCATCAGTGGCGACAGCGCCCTGGTGGATACGGTGATCATCCACCGCAGCACACCGGAAACCGTGGACTTGAAGCCTTTTGCCTCCGACGAGGAAGACCCAAGCCTCGTCTTTTCCTGGACCAATCCCAATCCCACCAACCTGACGATCACCGACTTGGGAGGGGGCGTGTGGGTGCTGCTGGCCGGTCCCAGCGCAGACTTCGTCGATATCGACGTGACCGTCACCGCCACGGACGATTCAAGCGCCAGCGCCAGCGATACCCTGGTGGTAAGCATCCGCTCCTGGCCGCCGGTACTGGATTCGCTGGGGAACCTGATAGTGCTCTCGGGGCCCCCGGTCCCGTTGGTGATCGGACTGGACACCCTGGTCACCGAC
>SDBU01001712.1_pt1 | contig 30498 bp, 26 predicted proteins | sample 2277071 | NCBI WGS metagenome assembly SDBU01 (sample SAMN10397929, study PRJNA504765) | marine sediment metagenome | isolation source: marine sediment core GS08_GC12, 126 cmbsf | place: Arctic Ocean: Gakkel Ridge, Loki's castle | collected 2008 | reverse complement strand
TTCCTGTTGTGGCCGGTGAACAGACTCTACTGAGCAATGGCCCGGATCAGGGGGCTGGGTCATCTCGCGGTTGATGCTTTACACCTTCAAACAAAAGCCACAAGCAAAGTGACAGTGGCACAAAGTCTCGAAAATGTCAAATCGGAAGCAAAAGCAAATGCAAACCACCGACAAAAAACTGCTCGACCGGGTGCGCGCCTGCCCTGAGCTTGCCGAAGGGACGCCATCCGTCTCAAACACTACTCTATCCGCACCGCCTGCCCTGAGCTTGCCGAAGGGAAGAAGCCTATGTCAATTGGATTAGGTTAGCACCCACTGGGCAAACGCTACATCTTTTTCCACAACCTGGAGCATCCGAAGGATATGGGCAGTCCTGAAATCGAAGCCCGCGCAACGTCGCCCACCTCGCCGTCGAGCAGAACGTCGCCGCCTATGGCTTTCGCCGCCGCAAGAAGGTGGGGATCTCCAGGTCAGTCTTGTCAAAGGGGCGCTGCATCGGCAGCTCGGCATCGAGTTCCTCGACTCGCGGTGCCTCGGCGGTTGCTTCAGCACCTTTGCCGGAGCCGAAACCGGTGGCGATGAGGGTGATCTCGATCTGCTCGTGGAACTCCTCGTCGATCACCATGCCCCAGATGATATTGGCGTCAGGTGCGGCAGTCTGACGGATCAACTCAGCCGCCTGGTTGACCTCGAGGAGCGAGAGATCATGCCCTCCCTTTATGTTGAACAACACGCCTTTGGCACCGCTGATGGTGATGTCCAACAGGGGACTGGTGATGGCCTGTTGGGCGGCAGCTAGCGCACGCTCCTCTCCTGAGGCCCGACCGATAGCCATCAGAGCCGTGCCCCCGTCACTCATGATTGCCTTAACGTCGTTGAAATCCGTGTTGATATCCCCGGTCTCAGTGATGAGTTCGGAGATGCCCTGCACGCCCTGGCGCAGAATGTCGTCCGCAACCAGAAAGGCCTCTTGGAGCGGAGCATTTCGATCCACCAACTCGAGCAGGCGATCATTCTGGATTATGATCATGGTGTCCACCTGAGCGGAGAGCGTGCGCAGCCCCTCTTCCGCCACCCTGGCCCGCCGCCCCCCCTCAAAGCTAAAGGGTCTGGTCACGACGGCGACCGTCAGTGCACCAAGCTCCCGCGCGATCTCGGCAATGATGGGCGAAGCCCCCGTGCCAGTGCCTCCTCCGAGACCGGCGGTGATGAAGACCATGTCTGCATCTTGGAGTACGCTGCGCAGCTCCTCTCGCGATTCTTCTGCCGATCTGGCTCCAACAGCGGGATCGGCTCCAGACCCCAGGCCACGGGTGACGGTGTCGCCGATACGCACGCGCAGAGGCGCACTGGACAGAGCCAGGGCCTGTGCATCTGTGTTGATGGCGATGAATTCCACCCCTCCAAGGCCGGCCTCAATCATCCGGTTGACTGCATTGGATCCTGCGCCGCCCACGCCAACCACCTTGATCCTCGCCATCCTCTCGTCCACGTCCAGTATCCCAGCCATGAGCCTCCACCTCCCGTGACAACTGCAGCTCCCAGCTCAGACTCGCATTTCCGCCTTCTTGGTACGCGCCATGTGGTTGCCCAGCGCGAGGTGCGCTACGCCTATCCAAGACAACTCCCCTTCAAAGTTGCATAGAGTGGTTTTGGTCAGGCATGGGTCGATTGCATTCTATCAGCCCCGGATTCCCGGGGCCAGCACCGGCTCTCATCGCGACGTAGCACGCTTCCCCTGTCGAGGATGCGCGCGCGAGCTCATCCCGCGACCGATGTGCTCGCATCGGACCCCACAAGGAGACCGTAGCACAGCCTCCGTCAGTTGGGTCAGCATGATACCATGCAGGAACCGGCTTGTCAAGAGGCATGGATGGGAGGGTATTGAAAAAGCGGCTCCGAATCTGACTGGAGGCGCATCGGCGGCGCGTTGCGTGGATACTCCGGCTAGCACGGTGTGAGCGAAAACAAAGGATGGATATAAACCGTGGTGTAGGGGCGATTCGTCGCAGATCCTGGTCGGAGGCCGAAGGCCGGAGATGCCAGGGCGAATCGCCCCTACTGCGTGACGAGCATCTTCTCGGCGTCTTTCGACAGTCTCCCGAACCGAGATTTGGCAACAACGCCTCGCATCGCTATAATAGTTAGTGTACTAATGATTAGCTCCCTAGTGGTTCTTTGTTTACAGGGAGGACCCATGGACACCGCCAGAGACCTCGCGGGGTCGATCGTGCATCGCTACTTGACTCTGATGCGCTACCGGCGCTACAGTAGCCATCTCATCCGCAAGACGACCAACGTTTCTGGCCGACAGCTTGCTGTGCTCCGTCACTTAGTGCAGAGTGCTCCCCTCACCGTCAGAGAGATCAGTAGGTTTCTCTACGTACGAGATGCAACCGCATCGCCTCTGCTGGAGCGCATGGAGCAGGCTGGCTATGTGACCAAGCGCCGCTGCGTGGAAGACAGTCGCGAGGTGCTTGTGGAGCCGACTGAACTGGGTCGCCAAGTTGTTTCGCAAGCGCCCATGGGCATCATCGAACTGATGCGTGTGCGCCTACCCGACCTGCCCGTTGGCGAGCTCGTCGCTATGGATGAGGCGCTCAAGAAGCTATCTGCCCTCGTTGGCGTGGACGAATCCTTGCTGAATCGAGGGAGTCATTATCATAGACGGAGACACCATCCATGAAAGTGCTCTTGCGCGTGTTCAGCTACATGCGCCGCTATCGGCTCAGTGTGGTCGTGGCATGTGTCTGCATGCTGGGCATAGCTGGCGTCCGCCTTATCAGGCCTCAGCTCATCCGGACCGTCGTGGATGTGGGCATCGGGGAGAACCAGCCAGACGTGTTGGCCCAGTCGGCGGGCCTGCTGCTCGCCCTTACGGCTGTCCAGGGGTTGCTCCGCTTCGGCGAGCGCTACCTGAGCGAGAAGGTGTCTCAGGGCATCGCCTACACCATGCGCAACCAGGTCTACCGCAAGTTGCAGAGCCTGTCCTTCAGCTACCATGACCGGACGCAGACGGGTCAGTTGCTTTCCCGCGCCACCAGCGATGTGGAGCGACTCCGCCGCGCGACCGGGCGTGCCATCTTGGGTCTGGTCGCTTCCATCGTGCTCTTGGTGGGCTCCGGGATCATGATCTTTAGGATGAACCTCATGCTGGCCGCTCTCTCCATGCTGCTCATGCCAGTGATCTTTCAGACGGTGAGACGTTTTATGCAGCGCATACATCCGATGTGGCACGCCCGGCAAGACCAGGTCGCCGTCCTGACCTCACGTCTGGAACAGAACCTGCGAGGGGTGAGCGTGGTTCGTGGCTTTGCTCAAGAGCCAGCCGAGATAGACCGTTTTGACCGTCAGAACGACACGATCTACCGGACGTCGATGACCGTGGCCCGTGCGAGCGCTCTCACGTGGCCCTTTGTCTTTCTCCTGGCCAGTGCCAGCAGTGTGATGGTGCTATGGCTTGGGGGACGGCTGGTGATCGGCGATCAGCTCACCCTGGGCGAGTTGGTGGCTTTCAATAGTTACCTTATGCAACTGATGGGCCCCATGCGCCGCCTGGGATTCATAATGACTGGCCTGGCTGAGTCGCGGGCCTCTGCAGAGCGCGTGTTCGAGATACTCGACGCCCAGTCTGAGGTTGAGGATGCGCCTGATGCAGAGGAGTTGCCCCCCATGAAGGGTGAGGTGGCTTTTGAGGAGGTGAGCTTCTCCTACGGCTATGGATCGGAGGCACTCTCCGACATCTCTTTCCGCGTCGATCCAGGGCAGATAGTGGCTCTGCTTGGCCCTACCGGCTCTGGCAAGAGCACGGTCATCAATCTACTACCCCGCTTCTATGAGGCCACCAGTGGAACCATAAGAGTAGATGGCATCCCCGTGAGTTCAGTAACCCTGGAATCGCTGCGCCGCCAGATCGGCATCGTGCTGCAAGAGACTATGCTGTTCGGCAGCTCGATCCGCGACAACATCACTTTTGGACGGCCCGACGCGACTCAAGAAGAGATCGAAACCGCAGCAAGGGCGGCAGCAGCCCACGATTTCATCATGGCCATGCCCGATGGCTATGACACGGAGGTTGGGGAGCGGGGGGTCACTCTCTCAGGAGGGCAGCGACAACGGATCGCCATCGCACGGGCCCTCTTGCTCGACCCACGAATCCTCATCCTCGACGACGCGACCTCGAGCGTGGATACAGAGACCGAGCAAAGGATTCAAGAGGCGCTGGCCGTGCTGATGCAGGACCGCACCTGTTTCGTCATTGCCCAGCGGGTCTCCACCGTGCGCAACGCCGATCTGATACTGGTTCTGGATCATGGCAGACTGGTCGCCCAGGGCAGGCACGGCGACCTCATCCGCGAATCGGGCATCTATGCAGACATCTACTATCGTCAGCTCAGGCCCGAGGATGGACGAATTCAACCAGCTTTCGTAAGGAGCGGTCGATGAGCTTCTCTTTCGGCGCTGGGTCACTTCATGGCCCTCATATGCACTTCCGCAAATCCCAGAGAACCCAGGATGTGACCGGTAAGGTCTTTGACTGGGGCATCACCCGCCGATTGCTGCGCTACGTCTTGCCGCACAGGGGCAAGATGGTCCAAGGGATGCTGCTGGTGTTGGCCAGTGCTGGCCTGGCACTGTTGGCGCCCTATTTGATCATGCTGATCATCGACGAGTACGTTGCAAGCAAGAACCTTGCTGGCTTGGGTTGGATGGCCTCGGCAACGCTGGCGGTCTATGCTCTCGAGTTCGTGATCTCCTGGCGACGTAGGCTCCTTCTCAGCGAGGTTGGCAACCAGGTGTTGCGCACCATGCGCGGCGAGATGTTTCGCCAATACCAGCTTCTTTCGATGAGCTACTATGATACCCACGACGCGGGGTCTCTCATATCGCGCATGTTGAGTGACGTGGGGGTCATCAACGAGTTGCTCTCGAACGGCATCATCACCATGTTCGCCGACTCGTTCGTCTTAATCAGCACCATGGCAGTGATGTTGGTGATAAACGCTCGCCTGGCCCTGTTGAGCTTTTCGGTGTTGCCTCTGATGGCCATAGCTACCCTGCTGTTTGCCCGGCGCGCTCGCGCAGCATACCGGCAAACGCGAGAGAAGATGAGCGCTCTGACCGGTCGCCTGGCCGAGGATCTTGGTGCGATGCGGGTGATTCAGGCCTTCTCAGAAGAAGATCGCACCAGCCGTGGTTTTGACGACGTCAATCGGGAGAATCGTGACGCCAACCTCTTCGCCGTAGCCCTTTCCTCCGTCTTTGGGCCGATAATGGAAACGTTGACCATGGTGGTCACCTGCATCATCCTCTGGTTCGGTGGCCGCGCGGTGGCCGCCAACACGTTGACCCTGGGCGTGGTGGTCGCTTTTCTGAGCTATACTAGCCGGCTGTTTCAGCCGGTGCTCGACCTGGCCATGATGTTCAACATGTGGCAGGCCGCCATGGCCGGCGGCGAACGCCTGCTAGAGATCCTTGATACGGAGCCAGATGTGCAGGATGCTCCGGACGCCGTCGCTCTGGCCCCCGTAGAAGGCCGCATCGTCTTTGATGAGGTCAGTTTTCAGTACACTGCCGATGTGCCCGTTCTCTCCGAGGTCAGCCTTGAGATTGCGCCCGGAAGGACAGCTGCGCTGGTTGGCCCCACCGGTGCGGGCAAGACCACCATCGCCAACCTGCTGATGCGCTTCTACGAGTTGACCGAGGGAGCCATCTTGATCGACGGCCAAGACATCCGCAAGGCAACCTTAGCCTCCTTGCGCCAGCAGCTGGGTGTGGTTCCTCAGGAGCCGTTTCTGTTTCAGGGCTCCATTGCCTACAATGTCGCCTTCGGTCGTTCTGATGCCAGCCGTGAAGAGATCATTGACGCCGCCAAGGCTGCAAACGCCCACGAGTTCATCATGCAGTTGCCCCAGGGTTACGACACCGAGATACTCGAGGGTTCTGCCAACCTCTCCCTAGGACAGCGCCAGTTGATCTGCCTGGCTCGGGTCATACTGGCGTCGCCGCGCATCCTGATTCTGGATGAGGCCACTTCAAGCGTAGACCTGCGCACAGAGGGGCTCATCCAGGATGCCTTGGAGCAACTTATGGCCGGGCGCACCTCTCTCATCATCGCTCACCGCCTGGCCACGGTTCAGCGAGCGGGTACCATTCTGGTTATCGATGAGGGACGCATCGTGGAGCGTGGCCCCCACGCCGAGTTGCTGGCAAACGATGGGGTCTATGCTCATCTCTATCGCACCCAGTTCCTGGCTCCAGAGCCGGCCCCGGCCTAGAGATACATCGATCAGGTGACGCCCGAAGGAGACCGGGCGATTTGCCGGCATCACAAGCCTTCTATCGCAAGCAGTCCTGTGTCCATCTAGTGAGTCTCGCGCCAAGAAGATGCTCTCAAGTGAATCATGGCGATGTGGCCTCCGATTCACAACGCCGATCCGTCTTTGCCAGCAGCTCTATTCAAGGAGGGCGCCATGATTCCTCACCTCAGTCTCTGTCGTTTTCGTACCTCGCATGCCGAGCCACACCTTGGTCTCGTCTCGGACGGGCAGGTGTACGATCTGACCGCCCTGGGGGCCGCAGAGCATGCTTCCGTCGAGGCCTGGCTTCGGTTCGCCGCTGGAGATGTGGGCAGGGCCGTGAAGGCCTTGCGCGGCGTGCCAGACGGCGGTCAGCCGGTCTGCTCTACCGAGGCTCTCCTCGCGCAGGACCAAGAGCCCAAGGTGCTGGCGCCTCTGGACGTCCAGGAGGTTTGGGCTTGTGGCGTCACTTACGAGATGAGTCGCGTGGCTCGGATGCGCGAGTCGGGGGATCCGACGATCTATGGGCGAGTCTATGATGCACCGCGACCGGAGATCTTTTTCAAGGCCACGTCTCATCGGGTGGTAGGCCCCGGCGAGGCCGTCGGCATCCGGGCCGACTCGACCTGGAATGTGCCGGAGCCAGAGATGGTCCTGGTGGTGACTCCTCGGCTGGAGATCGCGGGATACACCATCGGCAATGACATGAGCTCACGCGACATCGAGGGCCAGAACCCTCTATACCTCCCACAAGCAAAGATATATGACCGCTGCTGCGCCCTGGGGCCATTCATCCGGTTGGCCGGGGACGACCTGGACCCGCTGGCGCAGAGCGTCGAGTGCGTGGTCTATCGCGGCGGCCAGGTCGCGTTCAGAGGGGAGACTCACACCTCAAGAATCCACCGTCCCCTGGACCAACTGGTGGGCTATCTGGGGCGCTGCAACAGCTTTCCCTGTGGTGTGTTTGTGATGACCGGCACGGGCATCGTGCCGCCCGATACCTTTACCCTTGCCGATGGAGACGTGATCGAGATCACTTTCGAAAGCCTGGGCGCCTTGCGGAATCCGGTCCTTCAGTTGCCCGTGGATTAGCGCGCGCGGCCTGTTTCACCACTCGGCGAGCGGGGAGAGCGTCCTTGGGGGCGTTTTGCCTTTGCGATCGGTCTCATGCGGTGTTGCGCCGTTGCCGCGATCGATGCACCAGCAGCGGATAGCTTGATTCCCAGGTTGACGATGGCCGAGTCATTCTGGCGATACGAATGTCACCAAAGTGAGGGGCCAGGGAGGCCAGCTCATGGGGAAGTCTATCCCAGCCATCGTTGAGGATGATCTTCTCCAGGCGTTGGGCAGCCGGCGTCACCCACTCCCAATCCAAACGGAAACGATCAGCCTTGACAAAGTAGTTTCGCTTCTCCCAGGCAGTCACGGTAGTCTCGACCGTCTCGGCGATGCCATGCAAGGAGAAGACCAAGAGGGCAGCCATATCCTTGGACTCTTTGTCGAGCTCGCGCTTGAGCATTAGATGACGCAGAACCTCGGCAATGGTGCGTCGCAGTCGATTCCTTTGCTTGCCTGGGCCGGCCATATTAATGATTCTGGTCATGTCTTACTCTCAGATGGGCTTGGACAGTCCGAGGAGTATATGAGACCCCCAGCGGTAGGTCAAGAGGCCAGTGAGAGAGTGTCAAAAAACCTTGTGGGACCTCCCGTGGTTGTCACTCCGAGCGTAAGCGAGGAGTCTCAACCGTACAAAACAGAGATTCTTCGCCTTCGCTGTGCTACGGCTCACCTGTGACAAACCCGTTTTTCGATGCTCTCCAGTGACTGAGGGTGGAAAGACATGCCGGATGGCGGTCACACCGCGATTCAATCGCACACACGCCACAGGAGTCCAGCCTTTTTCTTGGTTCTCGTAGGAGCGCATCGTCGCAGATCCCGGCACAGCCGGGGCGATGCGCCCCTACATCCTAGCCGAACCTTGCGCGTGGGGCTTCGTGGGGTCCTGGCGAACAGATGGTTCGGCTACGCGCCGACCACGAATCAGGCACACCGCGGCGCATACTGTCCAAAACGATTCTGTCACGGAGGCTCTGGGCAGGTTTCGGGCCACTGATGGCTCACGCCCCGCAGGCCCAGACGTGGCGGCTGTGGGAGCAATCCCTCCACCACTGCGTGGTACTCGCGAACAAGGGACCGGCGATGGGGGGAGTTCGACTGCGGCGGACGACGCGAAGGTACAAGGAGAGAACAGGAGAGAATGTCGTGGCAAAACTCCGAGTCGGGATACTGGGTCTGAGGCGCGGGTTCAGTCACCTGCGCAACTTCCTGGCGGTTGACGATGCCGAGGTGATCGGCGCGGCCGATCGTGTCGAGAAATGGCGGAATCGTGCCGCTGAGCACGTTGACCCGAAGAAGGTCAAACTGGTCCGCGAGTTCGAGGAACTGCTCGAACTGAAGCCCGACGCCGTGGTCATTGCCAGCAACGGCCGGTGTCAGGCGGGACACGCCATCCAGGCCATGGCAGCGGGCTGTCATGTGATGTCGGAGGTGCCTGGCGCGTTCACCCACGAGGAGATCAACCACATCATACTCACCGCCGAGCGCTACGAGAGGCAGTACATGCTGGCAGAGAACTCGTGCTTCCTGGATTTTCTGCGCTACTGGCGCAAATGGATCGTGGAAGATCGGTTCGGCCCCATTTCCATCGCGGAGGCGGAGTACCTCCACTATCTGCCCACCAGCATGGTCGACGAAGAACGCAATCAGTTCTCGCCCACGCAATGGCGCCAGCAGAACCTGCAGGGACTCCAGCCGCTTTGGCGCGCCGATCAGCCCCCTATCCAGTACTTGACACACGACCTCGGTCCCCTGCTCAACGTACTCGATGACCGGGTCGTGTTGGTGACGTGTATGAGTGGCCCCTACTGGTGTAGCGAGGCCCCGCTCCGGCCTGACGGACAGATCGCCCTGTTCCGGACAGCCAAGGGCTCGCTGATCAAGATCATGGTCACGCTGAGCACACGCCGCCCTGGCGCTCACAACTACCGGCTGTTCGGCACCGAGGGCAGCGTCGAGTGGTACAGCCACGAGGGGTTCTGTCGCCGCTTCGGCCGTGAGCGCACACACGGCCAGGGCTGGGAACGCATCAACATCGGGACAGCCGCCTCTGCGGAAGCAAAGAAAGCGGGGCATGGCGGCACTGACATCCAGACTGCCTACTACTTCACCAAGTCCCTGCTTGAAGGCAAGCCCGTTCCCATCGACGTATTCCGGATGGCCGACTTCACGCTGCCCGGCATCCTTGCGGCGCGCTCCTCTGACATGGGTGGGCAGCCCGTGGTCGTGCCCGACCTGCGGCGCAGCACCTATACGGGTACTGACTTCTGGAAACACGTCGGCCTACCCGACACCGAACCCGAGGGCGTGGATTACGTCTCGACAGCACGCGTGACCTACTGACCTCCCGTGGCGCAGCAGGTGCTCCAATCGGTCTCCCCAGACGTATTCACCAGGATGAACCGCGTCTCCCCCGGGCGAGGCCAAAGCGACGCAATCGGCCCTTCGGCCGCGACATTCCTATGAGGCGCATCCCCTGGGACGAACCGGAGCCCGGCCACTTGGAGGTGGATCTTGTTCACCATTGCGGCCCGTCCAGTTCCGGAGAATACCTGCACACCCTGCAGATACAGACACTGATCTGCACGTGTGATCGACGTGACCACCGGATGGAGCGAGCGAGTGGCCGTGTTGGGACGCAGTTACCTGGTTATGCAGGATGCCTTTACAGACACTGATCTGCACGTGTGACCGCATCTTGGCCCGCTTGCCCTTCCCTATCCTCGAGATCCATCCTGACAACGGTTCGGATCGAAGATGCGGCGAAGCCGCGCTCCTCAATCACCACCTGCTGCGCTACTTCGGACTCAAGGTCAAGGGAGCCAAACTCACGCCTAGTCGTCCCTGGCAGACAAACCGATAGTCCTAAGGAAGAACGACAATCGTTTCGTCGAGCAGATACAGACACTGATCTGCATGTGAAAATGATACGTTGGTACGAGCCCGCTCCGCGTGGGCCGCCAGCGACTTGACACTGTTGCCCAAACCCAGGCTCTCAACGCACTGTATGAACAGATGTGGCTCTACTACAATCTGTTCCCCTGGACAGCTAGGGCTGGCAGCCAGTGATGTGCCTGGCTGAGAAGACTGTCATCGGTGAGGAAGGCCGAATCTCACGAGTACCCCGTGGTGCAGGGGCACGAGTACCCCGTAGTGCAGGGGCACGAGTGCGACGCCGGTTCGACACTGCCCAGACTCCTTTGGATCGCCTGTGGGCCACCGGGGGAATCTCAAAGGAAGGGCAAGAGGAGCTCGCATTCCTCAGGCAGATGATCGACCCCCGCCAACTGAAACGCGAGATCTACGACTCCCTTCACCGAATCTTGATGCTGCCGAATGCTGCCCCCGGGGGTGACCGACGCGGCAAGCGTGTGTACCTGACCCTGTGCGCTGCCCCAGTACCATAGAAAGGAGGAGGCTGCCCAGTGACGCTACACGTGCAGATCAGTGTCTGTATCATTTGGCTGGACACGAACGGGGCAGTGCGGTGACGTTCTCATTTGACCGGACGCGGATGGTCATCAAGGCAATGTCGCCTAAGGTAGAGGGGCACGTCCCTTTGACGCCAAACGTGGCCCCCGATAAAATGCGAGATGTCTCCAGGCCTCGGGGGATGTGGGGAAAGGTATGAGGTCGCAACGTGTATCCTGGTTGCTGGTCAGTGTGCTGAGTTGCCTCTGCACGGCCTTTGGGCCTCCAGTGCTGACCGACTCTGACGTCTTTCGACGGACCCTCACCGTGCACCAGATACGTTCCATGTACGAGTTGCCCGTCCCGGAGCTATCCGCTGCTTCTGCCTTGTTGGTCAACACCACCACAGGCCAAATGCTCTATGCCCACAACGAGCACCAGCGTCGTGCCCCTGCCAGCCTGGTGAAAATGATGACGGCCATAGTGGCCTTGCAGCGCGGCCGACAGGATCAGGGGATCATCATAAGGAGGCAAGACTTGAAGCCCGGCAGCACCGCCAGCTTGCAGAATGGCGAGAAGCTGACCCTCCGTCAACTGCTCTTCGTCCTACTCCTTGCCTCAGACAACGCGGCTTCTATGACCATTGCCAGAGGACTGGCGGGGGATGGGCAGGCTTTCGTGAACTGGATGAACGATCTGGCCGGGAGTTGGGGCCTGAAGGACAGCCACTTTGCCAATCCCCATGGGCTAGATCATGAGGACGGCTATTCGACGGCCTACGACATGGCCATTCTTGCCAGTTACGCGATGAGTGATCGGACCTTTGCTGAGATCGTGCGGTGTTCCGAGGCATACGTGGCCGGCCACTGGCTCGAATCGACCAACGAACTACTGACCACCTACCCAGGTACTATCGGGGTCAAGACGGGCACCACTGATGAGGCAGGTGAGTGCCTGGTTACCGTGGTCGAGCGCGCATCTGGCAAGATGCTATCGGTGGTGATGGGCTCGCAGGATCGGGTGCTAGACGCCCGACTTCTTCTGGACTATGCCTATGGCAATTTTGCCGAGATACGCATCGATCTGCCCGATACGCCCCAGAATCGCTATCTTAGCGAGAACCACAATTGGCGTCAGTTCGGGTTGCGCCGCCCGGTCACTTTGCTGGTTAGCCCATGGCAGGTGCCCAGTGTTTCCTTCTACAGGCGCATCGACAACATCCTCGACAGTCCCGATCCCGAGGTGCCGGTGGGCGCACTGGAGGTTGCCCTGGCGGGGCGGTACTCCACTGAGATCCCGATCTACCTCAAATGAGTCCACGAGCGAGCGCCCCGGATAGGGTCACAGTGTAGACCTGGGCAATGCTGTAGCCCCTGCGACAGGGGGTTCTCAAAGGGGTACTGAGCTTGGCAGGGATCACAATCGCCATTGACGGCCCAGCAGCATCTGGCAAGAGCACTGTCGCCGCGATTCTCGCGGCCAGGCTCGGCTATCTCTATTTCGATACCGGGGTCATGTATCGTGCGGTCACCTGGGTTGCCTTGGATCGAGGCATCCCCATAGAGGATGAGTTGGCGGTAACCCGTCTAGCCGAGTCACTACCCATCGAGGTGAGCAGGCCCACCATTGATGACGGACGCCAGTATACCGTCCTCGCCGACCGGCAAGACGTCACCTGGAGGATCCGCGAGCCCGAGGTCAATCGCTTCGTTTCGGCTGTATCTGCATACAAAGGCGTGCGTGCTGCCCTGACCCGGCAGCAAAGGCGCGTTGGCGCTGGGGGCGCTGTGGTCATGGTGGGCAGAGACATCGGAACAGTGGTCTTTCCGCGCGCCGAGGTCAAGATCTATCTGGATGCGACCGTGGAGGAGCGGGCCCGTCGCCGTCACCTCGAGGAGAGGGAACGCGGGCTGCCCAGCGATTATGAAAGCGTCCTGGCCGATCTGAGCCGGCGAGATCGGATCGATAGCTCGCGAAAGGAAGCGCCCCTCAAAGCAGCCGAGGACGCACTGGTGATAGACAGCACGGGAATGAGCATAGGCCAGGTCGTTGCGCAGGCAGAGGCCCTGGTGCGAGCGGCTTTGGAGTCCGACAGGAGAACAGCATCGGCGCATGAGCACGGATCAACGGGCTCACCACCCAGAGGCTAAAGGCGGGTTGATCTCGTCGGTACTGGCCGGCAGCGTCGCCGACCGGGCAGGATTGCGGCTTGGCGACGTGCTGCAGGCCATCAATGGTCATGCACTTCGGGATCTGATCGACTACCGGTACTATGGGGCCGATGAAATGCTCGTCTTGACCGTCGAGCGAGATGACCAGCGTCATGACCTGGAGATCGAGCGCGACTACGGCCAAGGCTTGGGGCTCGAGTTCGCGCAGCCCCTCTTTGATGGCATCCGCCGATGCAACAATCACTGTCCATTCTGCTTCGTCCGACAGATGCCCAAGGGACTTCGACCCTCCCTCTATATCCTGGATGACGACTATCGCTACTCTTTTCTGTCGGGCAGCTTTGTGACTCTCACCAACTTGTCTGGGGAGGACTGGCTGCGCATCGGCGAGCAGCACCTCAGCCCGTTGTTCGTCTCGGTCCATGCAACCGACCTGGGGACGCGACGGCGCATCTTGGGCAACCCCTCAGCGCCAGACATCCTGGCTCAACTGCGCCGACTCGGGGGGATGGGCATTCAAGTTCACGGCCAGATAGTGGTCTGGCCTGGGGTAAATGACGGCGCGGTTCTGCGTCGCTCGATCGAGGATTTGGCTTCCCTCTGGCCTACGCTCCTGACTCTGGCCATCGTGCCGGTCGGACTGACCCGCTATCATCGGGGCGAGGTGCGATTGCTGTGTCCGACGGGGGCAGCCAACATCCTCGACATGGCTGATTCGTTCATTCGGTGCTTCAGGCGACGTTTCGGTCGCACCTGGCTCTACCCTTCGGATGAGATCTACTTGCTCGCAGGCCGCTCCGTTCCAGGGAGCGCCTTCTACGATGACGACGACGCCCAACGCGAGAACGGCGTGGGATTGGTGCGCGCCCTGTTGGATGACTGGGCGCAAACGGGCAGCGTGGCGCAGAAAGGCGCTCCTTGTGTGGATCGTGCGACCATCGTCTGCGGCCAGCTCATCGCTCCCTTCCTGTTGCGAATGGCGACCGACCTGGCCTCCGTGGTAGGGACGCAGCTTGGAGTGGTGCCGGTTGTCAATCGCTTCTTCGGTGAGAGCGTCACCGTCTCCGGTCTACTGACTGGCCAAGACGTGCTGGCGACTCTCGTCGGGCGCAACTTGGGGCAACGCCTGTTTCTCCCGAGGGTGATGTTCGACGCCGAGGGCCACCAGACCTTGGATGGTTTCACGCCCAAGAACATCACTGACCATCTCGGCGTCCCGACGATTCTGGCGTCCAGGATGAGCGAGGTCATCGCCGCCCTCCAATCGGCCGACCGAAGGCGGACGCCTGGCAGGTGATCGCGGGTCAGGTTCCGGGCGCGAGTCCCATGCCCTCCCGACGTGCGCTGCAGGCCAGTCTGCGCTCCTCGTCCCAGCGGGAACTCCTTTGACATGCCGCGGCTTCATGTGTATAGTTGTTTCGAGCAGCGAGAGGGGGAAGGAGAGCAGCATTCGGTGGGCGAAGTCGGCAGCCGTTTGCGCGAAGCCCGTGAGCAGCAGGGGCTTTCTCTGGAGCAAGCAGAGGAGACAACCCGTATTCGACGCGCTTTCCTCGAAGCACTGGAGGAAGAGCGCTTCGATGTACTGCCTGGCGACGTGTATGCCAGGGGATTCATCCGCAACTATGCGCAGTTCCTGGGACTGGACCCCCAGGAGTTGTTGGCCAGTTTCAGGGCTGCCCGTGGCAAAGCTCCCGCCCGCTACGTTCCCAAGGTGCTTGATGAGCCACTGGTTCCTCGCCCAGCGAGCAACCGGTGGGCGGGCCTCTTTCTGGCCTTCATGCTGCTGGTGGTTGTGGCCCTGGGCGCGTGGTACATCTATCAACGTTACTATGTCGGTGTGGACCCAGCGTCCATGGTCATCCCGCAACTGATTCCCGCTTTGGGCATAACGGCGACCGGTGCGATCGCCACCCGACCCGTCGCAACAGCGGTCGGTCCCCGGCCCACAAAGGCCGCCCAACCAGCATCTTCGCCGACTGTACAAGCTGCACATCCAGCGCCCACTGCCAGCGCAACAGCGGAGACCACTCCCGCAGCAAGCCCCACGGCCTTGCCGAGTCCAACACCCACCAAAAGTCCTACTTCCCCCACCACACTAACACCCCCCCCAACCCCCTCCCCAAGCACCCCGATCCGGGTTGAGGCGAGGGTACTGGAGACAACCTGGTTGCGAGTCCATCTGGACGGGGAGCTGGTCCTTGGGGACTTTCTCCAAGAAGGCGAGTACCGGGTCTGGGAGGCCGAACGAGAGGTATCGATGCGTATTGGCAATGCTGCGGGGCTCAGGCTCACAGTCAATGGTGTGGAGGTGGGTTCCCTCGGCGGAGCAGGCGAGGTGGTCGTTGTTGAGTACACCGTGGACAGCCTGCCCGAGAGCTAGGCCGTACATCTGTGTTCTCCGTCGTGTTCAAGGTTGGTGCTTCCCGCACCAGCCTTCTTTGCTCCCAGAGGCCGGCCGATGCGTTTTCACCTGGTAACCTTGGGGTGCCCCAAGAATAGGGTAGACTCGGAGATGATGGCCGAGCTGTTGCGCGAGGCCGGCCACGTATTGGTGGAGACCTCAGACCGAGCTGATCTTGTCATTGTCAACACCTGCGCGTTCATAGGCCCCGCACGCGACGAATCGTACAGGGTGCTGCAAGAATTGGCTTCCCAGAAACGCCCCGAGCAGTGGCTGGTGGCAGCGGGGTGCCTTCCTCAACGCTACGGAGATGCAATCCGTCTCCGGGTGCCCGCAGTTGATTCCATCATAGGGACCCAGTCTTGGGCCAAGATAGTCTCTGTCGTGGAGGCCCTCGAGCAGCACGGTATGCACGAAACCGCATGTGGCTTGATCGAGCGTGGCGGGAATCTGGTGGCCTCGGTAGCGCGCTGCCCCAGCATGGGTGCCACCGCCTACCTCAAGATCGCCGATGGCTGTGATGCCGCCTGCGCCTTTTGTGCCATTCCTCTGATCAAAGGGCCCCAGCGCAGTAAGCCGCTTGCCGATGTGCTGCGCGAGGCGCGCGAGCTGGCGGAGCAAGGCGTTCGGGAGATCGTGCTCATCGCCCAGGACACGACTGCCTACGGCAGAGATCGCTCTGAGCCAGATGCACTTCCAGGTCTCCTGAAAGCCATGGCCCGTGAAGTGCCCGACGCGTCCTGGTTGCGCATCCTATACGCCTATCCCCAGCACGCTACACCTCAGCTCATCGAGGCCATGGCCAGCATCCCCCAGGTGTGCCACTATCTCGACCTGCCGCTGCAACACGGCCATCCTGATGTCCTCGAGCGCATGCGGAGGCCCAGCGACGTGACCCAGGTTCACCAACTCATAGCCCAACTGCGTCAAGCCATGCCTCACATCGCCCTGCGTTCGACCTTCATCGCGGGATATCCAGGCGAGACTGAAGATGAGTTCGCCTCTCTGCTCGATTTCATGAGGGACATTTCCTTCGACAAGGTGGGGGTGTTCTCCTATTCTGCGGAGGAGGGCACTCGTGCGGCACTCTTGCCCGACCAGGTTCCGGCGCCAGTGGTTGTCGAGCGCTACCAGCGAGCCATGTTGGTGCAGCGAGAGATTGCGACACGGCGAAACCAGGCTCAGATTGGGCGAGTCTTGCGAATACTCGCAGAGGGAATGGGAGATGGGCTGACCGTGGGACGCAGCTACCGTGAGGCCCCCGAGATCGATGGCCTTGTACTCCTGAGGGGAGAAGCTCGAGTGGGCGACTTTATAGAGGCACGCATTGTGGGAGCTGAGGCATACGACTTGATCGCCGAGCCGCTCTATGAAGGTGGTGCGGTCAATCCCTCGGCCAAAAGCCCTCGCTCAGGAGGGTGTGGCGATAGAGCTTGAATACCAGCGGGTCAATCACCTTGAGGCGGCGAGAATCGTGGAGATACAGCCATAGAGTGTGCGCGAAATACTCACCCGCCGTGGTCACACCCAGGTCGCGCACTCCATAGCCGAGGGCGTGTATCCGGACAAAGCGCATGGCGACCTTGCGCAGAGCCTCTGAGATGCCGCCGCCATCGGAGAGCCATGGCTCGCCCGCTCTTGCTCCGCTGCCCAGCAAGTGATCGAGCAGGTTGAATAGCCTCAGCATCGCGCTCATTTTGTCCAGTGCCAGGCTGGCGAGAGACAGATAGGATACGCTCTCGATCATGGTCTCACGCCACGGCTGCGCGCCGGGCCTGTACAGCGAGGGGCGATGGGTGAAAACCAGATGCCCCCGCTCGCTGTCCCTCCAGGTACGTAACATGCCCGTGGGAAGTCGCTCCAGGTCCTTCATCAGTAGTTCTGCTGGTTCCCAGATGTGCTCGAAAGCACCGCGAACCTCCGGGGGCGAGAGAGCCAGGGCGCGCGATTCCACATGCATCTTGTCGCGCCAGATAGCGCGCAGGACCCTTCGCTTCTCTGAAATGGGCATCCCTTTCCTCACAAGGTTTGGGCTCTGGCAGAGTATCCGATAGGGCATCTACGGCAAACGATTGACTCGAATCCCCGAGAATGCTATAATTCGCGTAAGTCTGAAGGAGGCCCTGTTCGTACTTGTTCAAGAGGGATTCTGCGCATGGGTTCTGTGCTGTTGCTCAACGCGACTTACGAGCCTCTCAACGTGGTGAGTGTGCGCCGCGCCATCATCCTGTTGCTCAAGGAGAAGGCCGAGGTGCTGGAAGCCACCGACCAGCGGATTCGCTCGGAGAGGCTCTCCCTTCGCACGCCGTTGGTCATTCGCCTGGTGTACTATGTGCGTGTCCCTCGCAGGCTTAACATCCCAGTGACCCGCCGCACGGTGATGATGCGAGACAACTACACGTGTATGTATTGTGGCGCCCAGCCGGGCAAGTCCAATCTTACCGTTGACCATGTCATTCCCAAGGTGCGCGGCGGAACCATGATCTGGGGGAATGTCGTATGTGCCTGCAAAGTATGCAATGTGCGCAAAGGCGCAAGGACCCCAAGAGAAGCCAGGATGCGTCTGCGCACGACACCAGAACGCCCCAGGTATGTGGCCATGGTCGTATTGTCCAACTCCCCCGCCCACCAGGCGTGGAACAAGTACCTTCCCCACCTATCCGCCGGGTAGCTGGTCCCGATCTAGGGTCGGCTCACGTGGACCTGCGTGTCCAGCAGCACCCGGTCGCCCAGGAGCTGGTCATCGCTGGAGATGACTGCGAGCCTCTGACCATCTTGCACGGTATACATCCCCACTTCAACACGATAGGGCCCGGGTGGGGCTTTGGCATCCACTTGCATGGTATGCCGATCGACTATCACGTCTCCCACCAGCCACTGCGTGGTCACGTAGCCACCGTTTGCTGGCTGGCTGTCGTGTTGCCCCCAGACGGGTCCCTGTGTCTTGGGGTTGTAGGCCTGGCCAAGCAGATGCACAAAGACGGTGTAGTCCTCTTCCAGCTTGCGATCAACGCGCCAATAGAGATCCAGGATGAGGCCATCGTTCGGCTTGACCTGGCCCAAGTCCTCGCCTGCTCTGCTCTTCATGGTATAGCCCACCAGAGTGATTCCCTGGTCGAGTCGCGCGCCCACAAGGACCTCAGGAGCACCTGCCGTGGGCAGTGGCGTGGTGCCCACTATGCGCAGGGTGCCCAATAGAGCGCCGCTGGGGGGGGCGGGCCAGAGAACGACGTCGTAGAGCCCCTTCGGTGTGGATGCGTATACGGGAAAGTCGAACTGCTGGCGCCGAGCTTCAGGCCCTGGGCTTGATTCGACCCGCTGCTCCAGCAATATCTGGCCGGAGCGGTTGCGAAGGGCCAGCACCACCGCCTCCTGCGGCAGCCGTTCCCAGAGAAGCGAGATGTGGGCCACGTCTCCGGGGACAAAGGTCTTCACCGGAAGCTCCCATCCTCTCAGATAGCCCCCTGTGCCAACCGGCGCATCCACACGATGCTGGGGCTCATAGCCAGACGCCGCCAACACCGGCGGGAGACCCTCACGGTCGTGGAGATGAAGCATATTGTGACCGTAGCGCAGCGCGAGTACCTTGGCGAATCGCTCGCCCAGCCACCTTTCGACCAGGCGCGCAGGATCGGAGAGGTTGACGTCTACCTCTGCCAACCAGATGCGTCGATAGGAGTCGGCGATAGGTTGTAGTATCTGGTCCACGTCTTCTGCCCTCAAGTCGACCTCAGCAGGCGGGATCTTGACCATTGGCGGACGCCACATATCATCGGAGAATCCCTCATAGTAGTAGAGGAAGAGAGGGTAACGTCCCCCAGAGTCCAGCAAGACCACATCTCCTCCCTCAGCCTGACTGACGATGGCCCGCACCATCGTTTGCAGCTCGTCGCCCAGGTGACGTCCCCGATAGTAGCTGGGGAGAAGGACGAGCCACAGGGCCACCAGCGAGCAGCCGCAAACCCAGGCTGCGGTTCGCCACACTCTGCCGACCGCCACCACACTCCAGGCCAGTAGAATCCAGAAAGCCGGCGCAAAGGGAAGAAAGTAGCGGGCCTCGACTTTGGGCACGTAGAACAGGCCCCGTGGCACCGACGCAAGGTAGATGGCCAGTCCTGGCAGTATCAGGCTCAGCAGCAGTGTGAGGGCCTCAAGCGGCTCTGATCGCCGGTTCCGACGGGAGCGCAGCCATTGCCTGGCGAAGAGGCCCGCCCCGAGCACAAGAACGGCCACGGGAAAAAGGGCGGCACCGGTGTAGCGATGGACGTTGACCGAGATGCCCGTGCTAAGCAGAGTGATATAGAGACGAACAAGGAGAACTGGGTCAAAGGGCTCAGACACAGACCAGGTGCGCATCCTGCCCCAAGACAAAAGAAGCCACCCGCCGAAGACAACGACGATGGCGAACTGGGCGGCGACCCACCTTCGCAACAAGTCCCGGCGGCGATAGCCCCGGGGCCGTGCCAACACGATGAGGATGATGGCACTCTCGACCAGGATCAGCGACGCCATGAGATAGATCGTGTAGAGGGCACAGATTGAAGCGAGCACATAGAGAGCCAGGAGCAGTCGGGGAGATGGACTCTCGGATCGGGTATGGCTTTGGACATCCGAGGATTGAGTGCGCAACCAGCGGGTGAAGAGATAGAGAGAGAGTGTGCCCGCCAGTCCGGCCAGCACGTACATGCGCATCTCCTGCGACCACCAGATGTGGAAGCGGGAGAGCCCGGTGAAGAGGGAAGCCAGGCTGCCCGTGGTGCGGCCAGCTATCAATGTGCCCAGACTGTAGACGACGGCTACGGTCAGCACGCCAAAGGCAACTGACAGGGCACGCATGGCGAATTCGCTTTGGCCCGCGAACTGTACCCAGCCCCACAGCGACCAGAAATAGAGAGGGGGATGAACATCGCCCGCTGTCCAGAGAGTGACACTCAAGAGGCCCTTGCGGACCCCCCATACGGCCAGCGCCTCATCCCACCACAGGTTGGCGTCGCCCAGGCGGAACAGCCGCAGCCCAAAGGCCACAAGCAGAATGAGCGAAGGGGCGCCCCAGCGAGTCACCCATTCAGGCGGAGGACTGGCTCGCTGCGACGACCTCATCCAGGATTCTCCCAAGTTCCTTCCGCACAGCGGTGCTCAGGGGTGGTTGCCCCTTGAATCCGCGCTTCATGTGGTCGGCGAGGTCAACGGACGTGACCGCCGCGACAGGCAAGCCGGTCACGTTGAGCGTGACTCGAGGACTGGTGAACACGATCGCTCCGCTGACAGGGATGTCTTGCTCAGGCATCAGCTCACTGATCCACTCCGCCACAAACCCCACCTCGCGCTCCAGCTCTTGATCTGGCTTGCTCAGGCTGGGTTCACCGAAAAGCTGCAAGAGCTTGCGCCATCCGGCTTTGTGATGCCATCGCCCCCCGTCGTAGGTGATCTCGCCCTCTTGGGGCTTGGCCACCAACGCAGTGAGGCCGAAGTGGGAAGCGATCACGTGGTCGCTGGGCAGGTAGTAGTTGTAAAGTCGGTATCGCTTGTCCAGCCCGTTGAGCACGTCCTCGAGAGTCTGATCGGCGCGGGGCTCACGCACATATCGGTTGGTCATATAGGACCCGAACGTGGCGCCTAACAGACCGATCAGCAGGAAGAGGTAGGCCAGCAAGGGATATCGGGTGGAGGTGACCAGGCCGACAAATAGAGCACCGATACCCAAATAGCTTCCCCAACGCGCATATGTGGCGCGCTTTTTCAGGAACGGCTCGTTCACAACGCTTTGCATGAATCACCCCTGGATCTGCCTGCGGCCGGGCTTCTACTGCTGCGATGAGGGCCTGGTGCTGCCTAAGGAAGCGTGGGCCAACATGGTTACGGCGTCCTCGATGTCTTGGCGGATCGCTTCCACCAGGTCCTTGCTCACCGCGTCCATTGCTACGCGGACGGCATTCTCGACAGCCAGGGCATCAGAGCGACCGTGGGCGATGATCACGATGCCGTTCACCCCCAGAAGTGGGGCGCCGCCATACTCGCGGTAGTCGAGCTTCTTTGCCACCGAGCGCAGCGCGGATTTGGCCAGCAAGCCCCCAAGGGCGGCCAGAGGTCTGGACTTGATCTCTGAGCGAAGGAGGGTGAACAGCATTGCGGCGACTCCCTCAGCCGTCTTGATGGCCACGTTGCCCACAAAGCCGTCGCTCACCACCACATCTGCCGCCCCTTGGGTCAAGTCCTTGCCCTCAACGTTGCCCACAAAGTGGAGGTTCAGTTCCCTCAGCATCAGGTGGGCAGCCTGCACGGCAGCATTGCCCTTTGTGTCTTCCTCGCCGTTGGCCAACAGCCCTACCCTCGGCCTCGGGATGCCCAAGACCCTGCGGGCATACACAGACCCCATCAGAGCGAACTGCACCAGCCATTCGGGCTTGCAGTCGGTGTTGGCGCCGATGTCAAGTATGAGGCTGGTGCCCTGCAAAGTGGGAAAGATGGTTGAGAGAGCCGGCCGGCGAATGCCCTTGATGCGCCCGATCCTTCCCGCACTGGTCAGGGCTGTGGCCAGCACGCCCCCCGAGTTGCCTGCAGAGACGAAGGCGTCGGCTTTCCCGTCCCGAACCAGGGCCATGCCCACGACCATCGATGACTCGGGCTTGCGCCTCACCGCCTGGCTGGGATGCTCGTGCATCTCGACGACCTCGCTGGCGTGCACGACGGAAATTGGCAGGCCATCGGTATCGTGCTTGGCAAGCTCACGACCGATCTCATCTTCGCGTCCCACCAGGATGATCTGCTGTCCGAACCGTCGCGCGGCTTGCACGCCCCCGGCCACGTCCACACCTGGGGCGCGGTCGCTTCCCATGGCGTCGAGCACGATTCGCATGGCTCTCTCCTGTTGATGCATCGAGAACGCCCACGTATCACTCTTGCATTCTACTGCGAACCAGGGGTAGTTGACAAGTTGGGAGAGGGCAACTATACTATGGGCGCTTTCATTGCCCCCGTGGTGGAATTTGGCATACACGGCAGGTTGAGGACCTGTGCCCGCAAGGGCGTGCTGGTTCGAGTCCAGTCGGGGGCACCAGATACGCTCTCGCCAAGGGCCTGGGAGACATCCCAGGCTTTGCCATGCTGGAACTCCGTGGCAAGGGACGGTCTTGGGTGCGCCAGGCGGCTTGCCAAGGGGCCAGTCGCGGCCTCTCCTCCCGGCGGGCGATCTCCCCATCGGGAACACCCATCTCGTCGGCGAGCTTCCATCTTCCCCGCAGCCTCTGCCCGGCGCAGTCCTCGCCCTAGAAGCTGCCCTCGTGCAAAGTCAGCCGTGTGTGTCTGTTTGGTCCCTACGCTTCCATGATGGCCTTTAGATTGGCCATGCCCAGTTCGGCTTCCCTTTCGTTCTGCCTGAGCACCAATGCCTCGGCGAACCTGCCCAGCACCGGAATCGGAATCGTATAGTCCACGACCATGGTTAGCTTCGTCCCACCATCTTCGGGCTCAAAGATATAGGTCCAGGTGCTGAGTATGCCGCCCTTGCTCTCGGTCACTATTCGCTCGTTGGGGACATACTCGGTGCACGTGCTCTCGCCCTCAAAGCGAATGCCGAGCAGCTTGTAGACCCATCGGTATCGGGAGCCGACCCCCTCCTCGGTGCGGGTCACGTACTCTGCTTCCACCTGGCTGGGTAGGTACTCTGGTTCGTTGGTGGCATCGCTGATGTAGTCAAAGACCTTCTCGACTGGGGCGTTGATGCTGATGGTTGTCTCGACCGTTGCCATGATCCTGACTTCCTTCGTGGTTAGGCTGACTTCGCACGACGGCCGGGTGAGGGAGCGACTGACGCTCGCCGCTTGTGCCCGAATGGATAGCACCTCCTCTCTCGCAGTGGCAGGACGGGCGGGGTTGTGGGTGTTTGCGGTCACTGTGTTGACTTGCTACCTCCGGGCGGACAGGTCAAGCCTCAAGCCACGACGAGAGCCGCGACGGTGATTCTCTGGTCAAGTGTCAGAAGCCACTTCACCCGCTATCCCCCCAAACGAGCCGAGTGCTATCCAGTGAGATCCCCACAGAAAAGAGCAGAGACTGTGCAAATGGTCTAAAGGTAAGATCAGGCGCTGGCTCTTTCAGGGTTACTCCAAGAAAGTCATCCCTCTCGGACATCAAGAACGCTGCCTCAGCATACAGGTTCTCCCTTACCAGCCTACGACACATTTCTTCGTACCGTCTAGCGTACGAGGCGTTTCTGAACTCAGGAAAAACGGGGAAATGAGGCTCATATACTCTCACAGCGCTCCGTGACTTTGGGCAGTCCTCGAGCATGAACAGATAACCCAACCAAGGTCGTCGTATATGGCCAAAGGCGTTCTCCCGGTATGCTGTCCAGATGTCTGTGGCAGACCCAACTGCCTCTTCGGTTCGGTTGTTGAAGTTGTTTCCGAACGATGGGCCGACCTGAGACTTCATCTCAATGACAGCTAGCAAGTGGCCGTGATGCACGAGTACCAGGTCCCATTTCTTTGTAGCTCTGAAGTAGCCCGGCAGTTCCAGGCCTTTGTTCAGAAACACAGAGGTCGAGGGCACTCCGTTCATCTCCAGGAGATCAACGACGAGATGAGCGAATCCGTCCATCTGCTTGCCGCCAGTAACGGCCGACCTTGCCCCCCTGTCTCTCTCCCCATTTCTGCCCTGTGCTGCCTGTTGCCCAGCCCGTTTCCGCCAAAAGAACGTCGCGGCCGTCTTGAGGCGATCAGCCAAGTCTGGAGGCAAAACCACTTGCATACCCAGAGGCTCCTGCGTCTGATAAGTCATCGGATGGGCTCCAATGGCACGTATTCGAGTTCGAGTTCTACTCGCGAGAACAACCCTGTACTATCCCTGACAAATCGTCTACGAGCCAACTCCCAGTACTCCTTGTCGATCTCGAAGCCCACGCTGTTCCGTCCCACTGCAGCACAAGCCACTAGGGTGGTGCCAGTGCCCACAAAAGGGTCCAGAACAGTATCGCCCACGAAACTGAACATCCTTACCAGCCGATCGGCGAGAGCCAGAGGGTAGGGGGCTGGATGCTCCCGAGTCGACGCTCCCGGAAGTCGCCATATTTGCTGGAACCACTCGTGATGTTCCTTAACCGAGATCACACTGAGAGCGCGCATGCCGAGCGAAGGCTTCCTATAACCTCCCCCCTTCCTCTGAAGAAGGATGTACTCGATATCGTTCTTGATGATTGCATTCGGCTCGTAGGGCTTTCCAAGAAAGCCGCCCCCGCGCGCCTCGTACTGGGCGTTGGCAATCTTGTGCCAGAAGATGGGCGCCAGATTGTCAAACCCTATCTCGCGACAGGCTTCTTGTATGGTGGCATGAAGGGGAAAAACGACGTGGCGCCCGTACTTCCTTCGCGACATGCAGACGTCCCCAACCACCACGACGAGTCTACCCCCTGGGACGAGCACTCGAAACGCTTGCCGCCAGACCTGAGTGAGCTGGGCATTGAACTCGTCGTAGTCAGCGATCGCACCCAGCTGCCTCTCGTGGACGTTGTATTCTTTCAGAGTCCAATAGGGTGGCGAGGTCAGGATCAAATGAATCGATGTATCTGGTATGATGGACATGTTTCTGGCATCCCCGTGTATCAACCGGTGTGTTGTCTCGACCTCACTGATCGCCATGCGGATACGAGCGATCTTTTTGCTGTCCTTCGCCAGCGCAGGTATTGTGGACTGATCCCTCAACCTATCTTCAGACAGACTGGGTAGGTACTTCTTAGCCAAGGCCAGAAGAGAATCCACACAACGTTTTCGAGAGCTGTTTTGTGGCATTGCTTTTCACATCCCTCTCAGATGCCGATGGGCTTTCCATGATCCCAGAATTGCGACACGAAACCGGCACGGAAAGTAGTGTGTCATGATTGGCAGTAACGCTGCAAGTCGTTTCCTCATCCTTGACCTGCAAAGCCTTCCACACTAAGATGGGAAGGAGAAGGGCGCTCTCACAAACCGTCTGATACCCGCTACCGGAGACCTCGAAATGAGAAACCATGATCAAAAGCGAACCCTTAGAATGACGTTGCGCGTGGTTGCAGTGCTCTCCCCTCTCATCCCGATTATTTGGCCAAGCAATCATTATTTGAAGGTTTTTGCTACTCCTTTGATTTGTGAGATTGGAAAGATCCTGTATGACGAGTGGGCACAATTCTACTTGTGGACGACGCGACTGTTCTTCAAGCTTACTAATGCTCGCGTATCGTGGACAATGTCCGCTGAGTATCGAGGCAGTTGCGATCCTGAGTGTCTCCACTCAATCGCGAGTGCCATCGTCGACACCTATACCGGGTCTGTATTATGGCACGATTCAGATTATGAGAAGATCGTAAAGCTATCGATTGGCGGAGCTGCCCGCGTCCGGGTGGTCACTACTGTGGATGCTCTGGATGAGGAAGATACGATCTTCCATTTCCAGCTAACAGACTATCCAGTACCTTTCCGTGATAGTGATGGTGCTCTTCAGAGTCTCGTTGCGCTCTTTGACACGAGCATAAAGCCGCTAGTCCAGCCCTCTCGTGAGAAATACGTTCTAAAAGTCAGTTTTGGCGATCCCAATCCGTACTTCGGCCTCTTTCTGAGACGGGTCAACCTTCCCAAGCAGGAGCTTGTAGCTTTCCATTGCATCTTCACCGAAAAGATCGGCCCCAGCAAGGAGACGATTCAAGTCAGCAAGGATCACATCGCGGTGGTCACACGTAGCCTTGTGAATCTGCAAGCACTGGCTAGGCGCTACATTACGCTGGCTGGGCTGAGCTCTTCCAATCCTTAGCGGTCACGGTGGCGAACTTGGTGACAATAACATCGATGTTCTCGACGAGCTGCAGAGCATCGCGTTCAGAGTAGCTGCCATACAGCACAATTGCCCCCTTGGCAGTTATCAAGATACTATGCCTTGTATCTAGGTATGTAAACTCCAACGCCAGGGACCGAATCTCTCCGGTGTTTTCGTATCGCTCCCATTCGTCACTTTCAGTAACCGTCGGGCCGTATATCGCTGCCACACGAACATCCGCAATCTGTAAATCTCCGAACCACGCACCGCGGATGTCGGGTTCGACTTCTTGGCGTAGTAGAGTCAGATTCACTTGGCGAGGCGAGAACTTGAAACTGGGTTGATCCTGTGCCAATCGGCGGAGAAGTTCCTTGCAATGGCGGGCCTTGGTGTCAGCATAGAGATAGTCTCGTGTGCCTGTTCTTGGCAGATATAGATGAAAACGCAGGATCTGAATGAATCGGTCTCTGACGCTATTCTCAAAACGTACTCTCATGCTACGTAGTGCTTCGTGTTCTACGAAGCATTTGTCGTAGTTGGGATGATCACTCCTTCCAAGGAATGTGACTGAAGTGTGGATTCCGCGGTCCTTCCACGGAAGGAGTTCGAGTTGGTGAACGGTTTTCCAGGGCTTGTTAACGTCAAGATCCGGGAATCCTTTGATCTCTCGGCGTTGGTATGCGACTGCCATGGCACCTCCTATCGTCCTCGCTCTTCCGCTCTCCCCTCTCACGCCAGGCGAATCTTCTTCATCCTGACCAGGGTGTCCAGAATGGTGGGGAGGGTCTTGGAGATGACCGCCGTCAGCTCCGTGGCCATCCCTCCCTTGGGGTCGGTCATCTTCTCGACCATCTCCTTGACGATCGCCGCCGACTTCTTGGTTGGCTCGGGCACGTACTGGGTCACGAAGCCAACCAGCGCACCCAGATCGACACACTGGTTTGGCTTGGAGGCTTCCGTCAGGTTGGCACGCGTCTGCTGGATGGCCGTTTGCAGCCACTTTTGGGTGTCAGGACTGTTGGCCAGTTCCAGATCGCCCACCAGCGTCCATTTAGCCTTCGTGTTGCTGACCTCGAAGCCCTGCTTGTTCAGATGATCATGCACGGCCTTGACTATGGCCCCGTACACAACACCCGGCTCCTCCTCGTAGATGCCCGCAAGCAGTTTCCTGAACATGTCTGCCGAGTCCAGGTTTGGCCACCATGGGCCGATGATATCGACCTCGTACTTGGAGATGGTCGCTCCGTGCACCGCAAAGACACGATCTGCGACCACCTTGAACAACTTGGTAAGCTCTGCGGGCTTGAGCTGGGTCACCTGCTTCTTGGCCAGATTCATCACGTCGTCCTTGTTGAAGAGGTGGCCCGACGCAAACGCATCTGCCAGAAAGTGGTCGCCAAAGGCGTTGATGATCGTGGCCTGATCCATGAGCTGCTGCTTCTCGGACTCATCGGAGGTGTTTGCGGCCTGTTGCGCAAGCCCCAGAGCCCGCCTATGGTAGGCCTCCCATTGCGCGCGATGGTCCTGACCCGCAGCCGTGCCCGCCTGAGGGGGCACCATGGCAGGATTCGACGGCCCATAGTGAGGAGCGTTCTTTCTCGCCAGGTCGATATAGCGCTTGCCCTCCGGCCGGCCTGCGGTGGCCCTCTCCCAGTCAGTATCGGTCACCGACTCTGGATCCGCCTTCTGTTTGCGGATAAGGGCGACCAACTGCCTCAGCTCGTTGGGGTCAGCGTTGAGGAGATCATCCACCGTTTCGTATAGGTCACCCAGAGCATTTATGTCTCCAAGCGTAAGCTGGACACCCTTGATCGTGACCCCGCCTGGGCCGGCCTGCTCCGCGATCTGGGCATGTTCGTAGGCGTCGAAGCGCTGTATCGTGTCGGTCCTGGCATTGGACCTCATCAAGCTCACCAGCTTATGGAGATGGCGGCTGCCCAACACCCGGCCAATCCGCGTGGCCATGGTGCGCCGCTGCACAGTCTGAAACCGGGTATCCCCGAGACGATCCACCATCGTTTGGAGATGGATGTCGCCGGGCACGTCCTGCTGTTGACCAGCCATCTGCGGCCCGGCCTCTTGCCGACGTATCTTCTTCTGCAGGCTTTCGACTGTCCTTTCCGATTGAGGCACGGCTCACTCTCCTGGGGAAACTCTCTCAAACCGACAGATGTGCGGGCGCCGTTTCCTCAGCCGAGGGATCACGGCTGGTTCATTATTGGCCTGCCTGCACCAGAAGTCAAGTCATGGAGCTGAGAGGGCGTTGAGAAGGTCTTCGGGTGTAGGGGCGCTCTCCCTCTACTGACCATCGCTGGCCTCCCCGCCCTCTCGGTAGACCGTCTCATATGTCCGGTAGTTCTCATACACGAGTCGCACATAGCGTTGGGCCTGGTCCACGGGAATGGTCTCGTAGAAGAAATCGTGATCGGCAATGGGTTGGTCATTGGTCCAGCGGGTGACGTTCCCCGGTCCGGCGTTGTAGCCCACCAAGGCTGCGACCCAATCGCGGTCGAACATGTCCAGTAGCCTGGCCATGAACCACACCCCATAGCGCACGCTGACCACCGGTCGAAAGAGCAATGCGCGGCTGTATGAATCGGGGCCTATGCGCGAGGCGATCCATTCGCCGGTCGAGGGCATCACCTGCCCCAGACCTACGGCTCCGGCCCACGACACCGCTCGAGGATTGAAGCGACTCTCCTGACGAATCAGAGCCAGAAAGAGGAGGGGATCGATGCCCTCGCCCTCTGCCTCAGCACTCACCAGGTGGCCGAAGTTCGTCGGATATGAGAGCTTGAGCAGCGCCCTCGGCGGCTCATCCGCCGCTGCTTTGCGACCCAGCGCAAGGAGCCTCTCGGCGCAGGAGATAGCTACGGAATGCAGGCCCAGGTCGTCGCAGAGGCGAGCCAGAGCCACGAGCGCGTCAGGGTCGTCACGCACCTGGTCCCGCAGCAGGCGGCAAGTCGCAGCCGCCTCGCCTTGCCAGTCCAGGAGCCACAGGGCCTGCGCGTGACGTGCCAGCGGGTCGCTCGATACGCTGGCACCCACCCCGGTGGATTCCTCAGACCAGCCACGCACCCAAGCAAGAATCTCTCCCCACTCGGATTCGTCCAGGCGGTCGTCGGGCAAAGTGGGCGAAGAGTCGGGCGCCAGGCGCAGCGAGTCACCCCGCTGCAGGTCGCGCGCGCGAAGGCCGTAGTAGCTCCTGGGAGAGATGCTCACAGCCTCGCGCCAACACTCGCTGGCAGCCAAAGCGTCTCCCATGGCGTCGGCCGCCAGACCCAGCCAGGTGAGCACACGCGCCCGCTCGGACTGGGCCAGCTCAGCCTGCAGCGCCTCCATCCACAATCCCTGAGCACCGGGCAGGTCCTCCAAGGCGTAGGCTGCAAGCCCTTCGCGAAAGAATGCCTCCCCAGCGCGAGAGTCGCTCGGGTAGGTCGTGCGCAGCTTCCGGTAGAACCCGGCCGCCCGGTCCCACTCGCCTGCTCGTTCCAGGGCCACCGCCGCTCGCCAGAGCGCCTCGGGCGCGCGGGGATGATCTGGGTGTAGGCGCACGAACTCGTGGTAGAGTCCCGAAGCGTCTCCGCCGTAGCTGGCCTCGGTCCGGGCCATAGACATCCAGGCATCGGCTACCAGGGGATCCTTGGGATACCGTCTGATGACCAGGTCGAATTCTCTGAAAGCCTGAGCATATTGCTCCAGCGCCTCGTATGCCAGTCCCGAGTAGTAGTGGGCTCGCGCCGCCTCGACGACGGGCTCAGAGAGCAAGTGGCGCTCCAGCACCTCGATGCAGGCATCATACTGTCTGGCGTGATACAGGATAGCTCCCCGCTCCACGTTGGCAACTCGATCAATGCCCATCTCATCCAAGGCGAGCAAGGACGAATAGGCTGCCGCACTCTTGGGGTACTCCTGCAACACCTTGCCAAAGAGTTCCTCAGCCTTGTCCTCGCGTCCGGCCTCTCGCAGGGTCTCGCCCTTCTGATGAAGAATGTGCGCTCGATAGTTGGGCACGCTGGAGAATTCAAGGATGTGCTCATAGGCTTCCAGCGCAGCGTCGTGGCGTCCCAGGCGCCGCCGCACGGTTGCCAGCTCTTCCAGCACTTCGGCCCGTCGCGATGGCGGTAGAGGGGTCAGATCGATGGCAGCAAGCTGCTCCGCGGCCTCCTCGTTCTCGTCCAGAGCTTCATGGGCCTTGGCCATGTGCCAGCCAGTGAATGGCGTCAACCCTGATGGCTTGAAGATCACGGTGTTGCCGCCCAGCAGAGCGGCCGGTATCTTGCGGCATGGAATAGTGATAGGGTAGTTCCACGGGCTG
>SDBU01001711.1_pt1 | contig 30503 bp, 30 predicted proteins | sample 2277071 | NCBI WGS metagenome assembly SDBU01 (sample SAMN10397929, study PRJNA504765) | marine sediment metagenome | isolation source: marine sediment core GS08_GC12, 126 cmbsf | place: Arctic Ocean: Gakkel Ridge, Loki's castle | collected 2008 | reverse complement strand
GGGTGCGACTGGCATGAAGGGAGCAACTGGAGCTACAGGTATTACTGGAATGAAAGGTACTACAGGTTCAACAGGAGCTACCGGTGCTACAGGCGCTACTGGTATTACTGGAGTTACAGGAGCAACGGGGCCAACTGGCATGAAGGGAGCAACTGGAGCCACAGGTGGTACAGGTAGTACTGGAGCTACAGGTCCTACTGGAATGAAAGGTACTACAGGTTCAACAGGAGCTACAGGAGCTACAGGAGCAACGGGTGCGACTGGCATGAAGGGAGCAACTGGAGCTACAGGTATTACTGGAATGAAAGGTACTACAGGTACTACAGGTACTACAGGTGCAACAGGAGCTACAGGCGCTACAGGCGCTACCGGAATGAAAGGTGGTACAGGTGCAACTGGAGCTACAGGGGTAACAGGTATGAAAGGGATGACTGGTGCTACAGGTAGTACTGGTGCAACCGGAGCAACGGGGCCAACTGGCATGAAGGGAGTAACTGGAGCCACAGGTAGTACTGGTGCCACAGGCGCTACTGGTATTACTGGAGTTACAGGAGCAACGGGGCCAACTGGCATGAAGGGAGTAACTGGTGCTACTGGTGCGACAGGGGCAACTGGTATGAAAGGGATGACTGGTGGGACGGGTCCTACTGGACCAACTGGTATGAAAGGGATGACTGGTGGGACAGGTCCTACTGGACCTACTGGTATGAAAGGGATGACTGGTGGGACGGGTCCTACTGGACCTACTGCGACTTTTTCATCAGATTTTATTTCTGTAATGACAACACCAGCCACAGCGATAGTATTCGCTCTCAACGGTATAGTTCCCTTTACTACTGTTAACTCAGCCTCACCAGGATTCCCCCTTGTTGCCGGAGTGGTAACTATTCCCACAACCGGAATTTATCAAGTCACAATAGGATATGTCACTCCCGTCACCGTTTTGGGTGGTACATCCCCAGGAGGTCTGTTCCTTACTTCCGCTCCTCCTGTTTTGATAGCTGTTCCTGGAGTCAAACTAGAGATTCCCGTGGGAGGAGCTCCAGTTTCAGGAAACTCTTCTACCGCTCTTATTCCACTAACGGCAGGTACTACAATTGCAGTCTTTGCACTAAGACCCGGCCCTGCCGCAATTCTAACATTTACATCGGAGTTTGTCCTGCTCTTTCCTGTTATTGGATCCATTTACATGACAATGCTTAGAGTAGATTAAAGAAGAGATATAGAAGAGTTGAGAATATCCCAAAGGAAGTTGAAATGTAAGATTGCAAAATATCAGGGCTGGTGCATAAAAATTTTAATTGATTGAAATTTCAGTTTGAGAGATGACCATTACTTTTTCTGGAGGTAATATGTCTGAAAATCAGACTCAAAACTGCTGATCGCTAGTTATGCTTTGCAAGGAAGAGGTTAATGAGTCCGCCGGCCATGACCTCATTCTGCTCTTTCTCGCTCATCGTGTTCAACGTATTGAAGGTGGTATTCTTCGTCTTGTTCTTCACAATGATTGAGCCACGATTTTTTAACTGCTCGTGGACATTTTCAATCTCGAGAATATCCTCTTGATCGATCCCTTTGTGATCCGCCTCATTTTCAAAGGCGAGGGGCAAGATCCCAAAGTTGATCAGGTTTTTTCTGTGGATCCTGGCGTAGCTTTTCGCTATGACAGCCCGGACTCCTAAGAACCTCGGAGCAATGGTCGCATGTTCACGGCTCGATCCCTGACCATAGTTAGCCCCTCCAACGATGAGAGAACCACTCAGCTGGTAGGGAAGCGCCCGATCGTAAAAGGTCTCGTCGATCTGTGAAAAGGTGAACTTGCTGATCTCAGGGATATTGCTTCTAAAAGGGAGAACTTTCGTCCCTGCTGGCAAAATCTCATCTGTTGAGACATTGTCTCCCATCTTGAGAAGCACCGGTCCTTGAATGTGATTCTCTAGTGGAGCAAACTTCGGCAATGGCTGGATATTCGGACCCATCACCAGTTCATATTCTTTTCCATCGGTAGGGGGAGGAATCAAAGCCTCAGGGTTGAGGAGGAGCTCGTCTGGTTCTTGGTACTTCGGATAGGGAATGCCAAGCGTACGTGGATCGGTGATCACTCCTGTAAGAGCTGCTGCTGCTGCTGTTTCCGGACTGCAGAGATAGACCTGGTCCCCTTTTGTCCCAGATCGTCCGGGAAAATTCCGGGGTACTGTTCTCAGTGAGATCGTGCCACTAGCTGGAGCCTGTCCCATTCCAATGCACCCATTACACCCTGCTTGGTGGATTCTAGAGCCTGCAGCGATGAGCATCTCTAGCTCTCCCCCCTTGGCTAGATTGCGCAGCATTTGACGTGAAGAAGGAATGATATCCATCGACACTTGGGGATGGACTTTCTTTCCCTGCACAATTCTTCCGGCGATCGCAAAGTCTCGTAGCCCCGGATTGGCAGAAGAGCCAACCATCGTCTGGTGGACCTGTTTCCCTGCGACCTGTGAGACGGGAACGACGTTCCCTGGGCTCGTAGGACAAGCAATCAAGGGCTCAAGTTTGGAAAGATCAATTTCATCGTGGAGATCGTATTCGACATCCGAATCAGCAACGAGTTCGATCCAGTCCTCTTCTCTGTTTTGTTTTTTTAGAAACTCTCTGAGGACCTCATCTGAAGGAAAAACCGTCCCGGTCGCTCCGAGTTCAGCTCCCATATTGGCAATCACATGGCGATCCATTGCCGTGAGGTGTTCCAGACCGGGCCCGTAATATTCGATCACTTTTCCTACGCCTCCATCGACATCGTGGCGCCGGAGCATCTCCAAAATGATGTCCTTGGCGCTGACCCAGTCGGGGAGTTTTCCGGTGAGCTTGACTCCCATCACCAGTGGCATCTTGATATAGAAGGGCTCTCCAATTGTTGCGAGTCCCACTTCGAGTCCCCCTGCTCCAATTGCGAGCATCCCCATCGATCCCGCAGCACAAGAGTGGCTATCGGAGCCGACAAGGGTTTTACCTGGCTTAGCAAAGTTCTCCATTTGTACGGGGTGGCTCACTCCATTACCTGGACGGGAAAACCAGATTCCAAACTTTCGACAAGCACTCTGCAGGAAAATATGATCATCGGCATTTTTGAAGTCAGTCTGGAGAATATTGTGATCGACATACTGCGCCGATACTTCTGTCTTCACTTTTTTAACACCCATCGCTTCCAGCTCAAGCATAACCATCGTACCAGTCGCATCCTGCATCAGGGTCTGGTCAATTCGAATCCCAATCTCATTACCGGGAACCATCTCTCCTGAAACTAAGTGCTTTTCTATGATTTTGTGTGTGACTGATTTTCCCATGATTTCCTCAAGCGATGTTTTTAGAGCGTTCCTTGATATCGGTAGAATGACTTTGAAGACACCCTCTTGCTCAACGTATAGCCTGGATAGTGAAAAAACCCAAAAGATTTTCTTACAAAGTGTCGAGTTTCAAGAGCCATCCTCTATAGGCCTCTTAAGGGAAAGGTTGCAAAAATTGTCGATTTTCGCCATAAAGGGCCACGATTTTAACTGTCATTTGGAGAATCCATGCCTCATCGGAAGAAGCGACAACCTTGGGCGGTCTTGATCGCGATAGTATTAGCGATTTTTATTGGAACCATCGCAGGAAAAGAGGCGAGTCTTTTCGGTATAACCTTCTATTCAGTCTTCGACGTCATTGGAAAGATGTTCATCAACTCCTTGACGCTGATCGTTGTTCCTCTTGTCTCCTCTTCGATCATCACGGGGATTGCCCGAATCGGCTCCGATTCCCAGTTTGGACGGATCGGAGTGAAGACCTTTGGTTTCTATTTTCTGACGAAAGTCTTGGCCATTGTAATTGGAGTTTTGGTCATTAACCTATTCCAGCCAGGAGTAAGAAATCTTGGGATGGTCTCCAATTTAGTCGACCCCAACACGATGAGCACTTTGAAGGAAACGGTGACCATTGATCATGGAAACGCCTTTGTTGGTATGCTTCTCGATCTCGTTCCTCCTAACATCCTCGCTGCCTTTGCTAAAGGGAACATGCTCGGTCTCATCTTCTTCAGCATCCTCTTCGGCTATGCGATCACGCACATCAGTGCAAAGTCGGGAGAAGTTCATATCAATTTCTGGAACGGTGTCTTTGAGGCGATGATCAACATCACCCATTACATCATGCGCCTCTTGCCAATTGGAGTCTTTTGTCTGGTAGCAAAAGTATTTGCCGAGACTGGGTTGCAATCGCTCTGGTCTGTCGGCCATTTTTTTGTGACGGTTCTCTTCGGCCTGGCCGTTTTTGCGTTTGTCGCCATGCCGCTGCTTCTCAAGTTCGTCGCGAAAGTCAACCCTTGGAATCAGTATCGTGCAATGGCCCCGGCTCTGATCACCGCCTTCTCAACAAGCTCGTCGGCAGCAGCACTTCCTATCACTCTTGAATGTATGGAAAAACGCGCAGGTGTCTCAAACCGGATCTGCTCCCTAGTGATCCCCTTGGGTGTCTCGATCAACCTGACGGGATCAGCTCTCTACGAAGGAATGGCAGCACTCTACATAGCTCAATCCTTCGGACTCGAAATCTCCATGCCCAGTCAGTTTTTGATCGTTTTCTTAACACTCCTCACCTCGATTGGCATCGCCAGTGTCCCAAGTGGAAGTCTTGTGATCATCCTGATCCTTCTCCGCTTCATGGGCCTTCCCCCAGAGGGGATTGGTCTCCTCCTCCCAGTAGATCGGATTCTAGATATGTTCCGCTCTACGACAAATCTCTATACTGACGGATGCTGCGCCGTCCTCGTTGCTCGTAGTGAAGGCGAGCAGAACATTCTCACCAAGAAAACCTACGAAGAAATTTGAGAGGGTGTCTTCAAAGTGCTATCACCGAAATGACTTTGAAGACACGCTCTTCGCCCCCTCAAACCAAAGAGAAAATTGTCCCGCTGCCTGTTTCTCGAACATCGTCATCCCGTAAACGAGTGAGCAACCAAGAGATTTAGCGTGGACCATCAGGGGGCTATTGCTATGAGAGACATTCACCTCCATGACAACCTTCCTTGGGATCAGTCGTTCAAGAGGGATCGGTACAGTGGTAGGAGTTGTATTGATGAGAATGTCATATTCCCCTAGATCTTCCAGTGTCCCATAAGAAGCTCCAACAATTTTAGCAACATCGCGTGCTTGAGATATCCGCCGGCTTAAGATCATCACATGCGCACCTCTTCGGTGCGCTTCATAGCCAATCGCACGAGCGGTCCCCCCAGCCCCGAGGATTGTGCAGCGTTTTCCCATAACTACTTCTTTCTCTTCAAGAGCATCAAGTGCTCCAGGCGCATCTGTATTCGCCCCCAGCACCATCCCTTCGGAAAAGGTCAGAGTATTCACTGCGCCAATTGCAGCTGCAGCCTCTTCCAGGTGATCAATCTGCTCGAAAAGGAGTTCTTTAAATGGAATAGTGACACTGAGTCCCTCGATTTTCAAACGCTTGGCCTGGGAAAAAAATAGTGGCAGCTCTTTATGTGAGAGAAGCATTCGCAGGTAAACCGCATCGATCCCCTCTCTTTTAAAATAGGCATTGTGGGTCCTATGACTAGGACTTTGGGAAATGGGGTTGCCTATCAGACCGTAGATTTTCGTCACTTTTGAAAGAGAGCGGTAATTGTAGATATTGAGAAGATCCTGCGCTGTCATCTGCCCAGGAGCAGCAGGGGCTTCAATCGCCACAAAATCGAAAACATTCCCGATTACGGGCCCAAGGATCCGGGTTATCTGCCCATCCTCTCCCATGCTGATGCCAATGAAGTTTTCTTTTTCTTTAGCAAAAAGAAGCATTCGCAGTGCGTCGGTCGTCTGAAGGGCCGTGCAGGCGATCTTCACGACATCTGCATGGGGAATCTTTTCGTAGATCTCTTCTAAGTTCTCTGGAGTGTGTTCAAAGTTGTGGTAAGAACGAATGATTTTCGTTTGCGAATGGACAATATCAATAGAGTCATCCCATGAGAGTGTCAGATAGTCGGCACCATATGCAAAAAAAGAAGAGTCCCCCTTCTCAGGGGTGAGAATACTCACCCCCTGAATCTCGGTGAGAAGCTCAGGAATGGAGCACTCCCCAATGAGATCGAGACGGAGCTCCACCCCATCGCAGGTTTGGTTAGCCTTCTCGATTTGCCGTTTGGCTAAATCGGGGCCCGGTCCTGTAATTGTTCCTATCAGCATGAGCTTTGCAAAATCGATTCCAAAGCATTATAGTATGGGGGTATGGAAAAAGAACGCAAACGCAAAAGCGACTCTCTCTACTCCTTCGGCAAATACTTTGTTCTTGAAGAAAGACTCCCCTCTCTTTTCAAAACAAATCAAAGGGTCGTGGTCATCACTGACACGAACGTAGAAAAGCTCTATGGCTCAAAACTCCCCCCGTTTGAGGTCTTTTCTTTTCCTGCTGGAGAACACTCCAAAACTCGCGAAACGAAAGAGAGGCTCGAGGACGAGCTCCTCTCGCGTGGGTTCGGACGGGAGACTCTATTCATCGGACTCGGAGGAGGGGTAGTGACCGACCTCACCGGCTTTCTCGCATCCACATTCTGTCGAGGTGCTCCCCATATCCTCATACCTACGACACTTCTCGGAATGGTCGACGCAGCAATCGGTGGAAAGAGTGGGGTCAATACCCCTTACGGCAAAAATCTCATCGGCACGTTTTACCCACCGCAGGAAGTGCTCATCGACGGAGCCTTTCTCTCTTCCCTGCCTCCGAAAGAGATGAACAACGGCATTGTCGAGATGATCAAAGTGGGCCTTGTCCGCTCAGAGGAATTCTTGGCAAAGATGGCAAGCTCCTTTGATCAATGGAAAGAGGGGGATCTTTCCTTCCTCATGGATATTATTTTCGAGGCGGCATCAATCAAGATTGGAATCGTCGAAGAGGATCCTTTCGAAAAAAAGGGTCTGCGCCGCATCCTCAATTTCGGTCATACATTTGCTCATGCGATTGAAGTGGCCAATGAGTACAAGGTAGCACATGGAGAGGCTGTTGCCATTGGAATTTTGATCGCCTGCCTCATCAGCAAAAGGGTAGGCCTATTAAGTAATGAGCACTGCGTAGAGATTCGCGAGATTTTCGATCGGTATCAGATTCCCTTAAAACTTCCCCATCCTCTTTCTCCAGAAGAAATCCTCCCTCTTTTAGCCAGAGATAAAAAAAACCAATCCAACACGCCCCGACTCGTTCTTCTAGAGGGGATCGGGACTGCAGCATCGTTTAACTCTGTGTATTGCACCGAGGTGAGAGGGCATTTGCTCGAAGAAGCCATCCAGTTTGCAAATGAACATTTTGTAGAGAAGACATATGTACATTGAGCCAAGCCAGATCAGCGGCCGCCTCACTCCTCCACCCTCCAAATCTCACACCCAAAGAGCTCTCCTCTTTGCGATGCGAGGGATTGGAAAGAGTGTGATCCGAGGTGTCCTTGATTCGCCCGATGTGGAGGCAATGATCGGAGCAATTTCTTCCCTTGGAGCATCTGTCTCACGAGTAGGAGATACTATTGAAATTCTCGGAGGCTTTTCCCCTTCTACTACGAAGATCGATGCGGGAAATTCAGGGCAAGTGCTCCGATTCATCGGAAGCCTAGCCGCTCTGTTCCCCACCACCACCATCATCACCGGTGATTCTTCGATCCAATCGAGAAGGCCGATGGAACCCCTGCTTAGCGCTTTAAGAGAGTTGGGAGCTAGGGCTGAGAAACACCCAGAAGGGGGATATCAGATTACAGGCCCGATTTCCGCCGGCACTTGTCACTTGAGTGGTGAAGACTCCCAACCAGTCTCCGCTCTTTTGATGGCCACCGCGTTTCTTCAAGGACCTACTGAGATCATTGTCGACTCCCCTGGCGAACTCCCTTGGATCGATCTCACACTTGACTGGCTAAAAAGACGTGGATCACGGATCTCTCACGAGCACTACTCTCATTACAGGGTAGAGGGGAATCTCGCCTACCCAGGATTTACCTACACCGTGCCTGGCGATTACAGCAGCGCGGCGTATTCCATCGTTGGGGCTCTCATCACCCACTGCCCCTTACTCATTGAGGGACTGCAACAGGGCGATGTTCAGGGAGATCGCGCCATCATCGGAATCCTCCAAGAGATGGGAGCTGTACTCAATTGGACAAAAGAAGGACTCTCTATAGTCCCCTCCGACAAACTGAGAGGAATGGCCATCGATGTCAACAAGGTCATCGATGCCCTTCCGATTTTAGCCGTTCTCGGTTGCTATGCAAAGGGGAAAACAACCCTCTATAATGGAGCCATCGCCAGAAAAAAAGAGTCAGATCGGATCTCAGCCATTGCAGGCGAGCTTAAAAAGATGGGGGCCAACATCACAGAAACGCCCGATGGACTCGTCATCGAAGAGAGCTCCTTGCGCGGAGGAACTCTTAAGTCATATGACGACCATCGGATCGCCCTCTCACTTGCTATTGCTGCTCTTGGAGCTAATGGACCCACCACAATTGAAGGGAGCGACTGCATAGCGAAGAGCTACCCCACCTTCGTGGAAGATCTTACAAAACTCGGAGGAGTCATTGAACGCTATCCTGTGCGGGTTTAAAGGGTCGGGAAAGACCTACTTTGGGGAGCTTTTGGCAAGCAAGTACTCTCTCCCCTTTCTCGATACCGATGCTCTTATCGAAGAAAAAGAAGAGCGGAGCATCAGAGAGATAGTTCTCGAAGAAGGAGAAGCTTATTTCAGAGCAATAGAAAAAGAGCTAATCTCAACGCTAGATATAGAGGGGCACATCATCGCCCTTGGTGGAAGGACCCTTCTCGATGAGAGAAATGCCAGCCGGCTCCGATCGATGGGTATGCTCATTTATCTTGACTGTCCAAAACCTCTACTGAAAAAAAGGATCCTCTCTCCTCCTCTCCCGACCTTTCTCGATCCTTTGGATCCGGAAGCTTCTTTTGAAAGAATCTACTCCACAAGAATCGCGCAATATGAAACAATTTCCCTATATAAAGTCTCATTAGAGACAAAAACAGACAGTGAGGTCATTGCAGAGTTATGGCAAGTAATCAATTCGGACAGATCTTTCGGATCACCACGTGGGGAGAATCTCATGGAAAAGCCATTGGCGTTGTAATTGACGGATGCCCCGCGGGACTCTCTATCACAGAAGATGAGATCAATCGAGAACTCTTCTATCGCAAGCCTGGACGGACCCCATACACTTCGAAGAGGAAAGAAGAGGACCATGCAGAGGTCTACTCTGGGCTATTCGAAGGAAGAACGACGGGCGCTCCCATCTCCATCATCATCTTCAACAAAGACAGCGACTCAGGACACTATGAGCCGATCAAAGATCTCCTCCGCCCTGGACATGGCAACTACACATACTTAGAGAAATACGGCATCTTTGATTACCGCGGAGGCGGTAGGGCCTCTGCCCGTGAGACCGCATGCCGTGTTGCTGCGGGCGCTATCGCGAAAAAACTCCTCATGGAGATGGGAATCGAAGTGGCAGCATTTTTGAGCCAGGTGGGAGAAGTCAAAGCCTTCGAACCAGAACACATGGAAGTCGATTCCTTAAGAGAAGAGACATTGCAAAGTCCAATCTTCTGTCCCGACAAAGAAGCAGAGCGTGAGATCATGAAGCTGATCGAAAAAACACGCGACCAAGGAGATTCTATTGGTGGTATTGTCGAACTTAGAGCTGAAGGCCTCCCCGCTGGCCTGGGTGATCCCATTTACGAAAAGCTAGAAGCCAATCTGGCAAAGGCCCTTCTTACGATACCTGCGAGCAAAGGGGTTGAAATAGGGTCTGGTTTTTCTGCAGCACAAATGCGCGGCTCAGAACATAATGACCTCTTCAATCAGAATATCGAAGGGGATGTGATCACAACTACAAATCACGCTGGTGGAATTCTCGGAGGGATTTCAAGTGGAATGCCCCTGCAGCTTCGCTGCGCGTTTAAACCCACCTCTTCGATTAAAAGAGCGCAAAAAACACTCGACACAGAAAAACACGAAAAAGAACTCATCCTTCCAGAAGGTTCAAGACATGATCCTTGCGTCGCCATTCGCGCCGTCCCTGTTGTCGAAGCTATGAGCGCCCTTGTACTCGCAGATGCCCTTCTGATGAACCGCTCAGCAAGACTTTTTCCTGAACACGCTCTTAATTAATCCCAGTTTTTCTCTCACAGGAATGCTCAGCAAAGTATTCACTTAAGCGTTAAGAAGAAAAAAAATACGCACATCGAGAGATTTTTTGTGAAATTTGTTGACCAAAAAAAATTGTACGGGCTAATCTAACTTTTTACTTTTTAAACCCTGGAAACCATAGGAAGTTCGAAAGATGAAAAAAACACTCGCTTTATCCTCGCTGATGCTTAGTAGTGCATTAGTCGCAGATTGTCCCATAGACAACTCTTGCCAAGATCTCACTTGCTGTTGCTATAACTCTCGCAACACCAATTGGGAACAAGACGAATGCACCTGTTGGGGAACATTCGGTATTGGAGCAAACTGGCTCTCATTAACCCCTCGTGTTACTGAGAGAGAATATGCCCGCGTGATTTCCGATGCAGGCTCTGACCGTACAGTAGCATTTGTCGATGCCAACAGAAAATGTGTAGGCACCAACAGATCTTCGGGATATGAAGTTTATCTCTACTATCAAAGCCCACTCATCGACTGCTGCTATGCATGGGATGCCCGAGTCTCTTTTACAGAACTAGATAGCACGAAGAATTCAAGCACTACGGTTGAGGATCCCCTCTTCCTGACGCAGTTGATCGGGTTCATCCCCGATAATAACAACAATCAGTTCTTGCATGCTTCGATCAAAATGCAAAATGATTACGATGCAGTGAGTGCAGAATTCGGATGGAATCTCTTTTCAGAGTGCTGCTTCAATGTCCGCCTCCTCACCGGACTACATTATGCAAAAGTCTCTCAAAAGATTGACTCCCATTATAATGATGCTGCTGAAGGACAAGAAGAAGATAGCAGAGTGGTCCTCCATGAAAGAGCGCGCTTCAGAGGAATTGGTCCCCGTTTTGGAATGAACACCTACTGGGATCTATTCTGCGGCTTTGGATTCTTTGCCGACTTTTCTACAAACCTCCTCATCGCCGAGAAAAAAGGAAGTTTCTTCCAGCAAAACTTCGATCCCGGTGGCATGCTGATGGGTTTAGACACACAATGGAAAGAAGACTTTTGCACAACCACTGAAGTCGTGCCGAATCTCGACATCCGCATAGGACTATCCTATCGGTTCAGCTGGTGCCTAAACTTCCTCATTGAGGGTGGTTATCGAGCAACTCACTACTACAATGGACTGCAATCGCTCAAAATTGCTGGGAACGATTTGGGCCAAACACTTTCCGGTGAGCGTCTTGTCAACAGCACGACATGGACAACCAATGAGAGCTTCGGACTCGAAGGGTGGTTCCTCGGCGGAGCGATTTCCTTCTAAGGAAATCAATCTTTTCGTGAGATTTTCAATAGCTCGAGACTCTTGTCTCGAGCTTTTTTTTTATTCGAATGGAGCTCTGGAAGAAAAGCGCATGAGTTTTCTTGATATGGGATGAAGAAAAGAGAGCTCGACAGCATGCAAATGGAGCCTTTTCGCTAGATCCCCCTCTTGGCCATACTTGCTATCACCAACAATGGGACATCCCGCCTCGGCCGCCTGCACACGAATCTGATGTTTGCGACCCGTCTCAAGTGTACACTTGATCAAAGTGGTTCGCTTACCTCTCTTTATCATCTCATAATGAGTAATCGCCTCTTTCCCTTTACTCGGGGTTGAGAGACGGATGAAGAGACGGGCGTCTTCAAGCAAAAAACAGCGCCAGGTCCCTTTTCCTGGGTCCCCATGAACCCGTGCGCGGTACTCCCGATGGATTTCTCGTCTTTCCAATTGCCTCTTTAGATCTGCTCTCGCCTTCTCATGGCAGGAGAAGACAAGAAGACCCGAAGTATCCTTGTCGAGACGGTGGATAGGAATGACATTCCTTTTGGGGTAGTTCCTCTTCAAGATCGCATGCGCTGTCTGAAAGCCCTCTTTTACAGTTGCAACCGACAAAAGACCGGCGGGTTTATCCACCACAATGAGGTCGCGATCTTCATAGACGATGATGAGCCCACTTTTTAGTGAGAGTCTCTTTTCCCCAACCAAAACCATTTGTCCCTCTTCGACAATTTGATCGGCCCGTTTAGCTATCTTTTCATCAACACTCACCCGCCCCTTTTCGATCCAAGTCTTAAGGGTTTTTTTTGAACTGTCAGGGGCTAAGACAGCAAGGAGCTCAACAAGAGCAATTCTTTTAGCAGATTTGATTTGCATGTAGACAGTATACTCGAGTAAGATGTAAAAATCCTCATCAGAAGAAAACTTAAAGGAGCCTTCAATGGAAAGTCAGCGTGAAAAGGTGAGTTATTGTATTGGCCTTCAGGCAGGTACAAGCATTAAATCACAATTTAAAGATATCGATCAAAATTTATTAGAAAGGGGTTTCCATCACGCGATAGCTGAAATGACTCCCGATCTTGAAAGCGAAGAGATCAATAAAATTCTTAAGGCATTGCAAAAACAAGTTGAAGAGCAACAAAAAGTCTTTGTCGAGCAAATGTCCGACAAAAACAAAGAGGAGGGAGAAAGCTTCCTCAAAGAAAATTTGACAAAAGAAGGGGTCGAGCATCTCGCCAGCGGCCTTCAATATAAAGTCATTGAAGAGGGATCCGGCCCAAGCCCCACCATGCACGATGTCGTCTCAGTCCACTATCGCGGCACTTTCATCGACGGACGTGTCTTCGATAGCACCCATGAAAGAGAGCAGCCCCAAGAGTTCCCCGTCGGTCGAGTCATTCCCGGTTGGTCTGAAGCCATAAAACTCATGAAAGTGGGCGACAAATGGGAGATTTACATCCCCTCCTACCTCGCCTATGGAGAGTCTGGGTATGGCCCTCAGATCGAGCCAAATAAAACCCTGATCTTTGAGATGGAACTTCTCAAAATCAATTCGTAAGAGCTTCGGGAGCCAAAATTTTGGCTCCCTTTCTTTTTTTCCAAAAGTAATCCCCGTAGTGATAGCAGAGCTGATCTCCCTTCTTGATCCTCTTTTTTGCTGTAAAAATGATGTGCATCACCCGATTGGCATAGACAGAAAGACTATCGAGGTTCGGATCTTCGCTGTGATTGATGAACCGAGTGAGGTTCCCCTGCTCCCTCGCATCGATGATGTAGGGATTACGAGGCCAGTCGCCAATTGTGTATTCAAATAAGTAATCGTTCTTTTTATCCCGCCTGGGGGTTCTTCTTCTCACCTGACCGACATACTCTCCAATATAAGCACCAACGGGGATTGACCTCTCAGCAAAGACCCCATAGCCGAGCACCGGATCAACCCACTGGATGCTCACAGAGGGAAAAAACCCACCCACAACCTCTTTTTTAAAGCGCACTCCGAGCCAATTTTCTTTTACACTCATCTCTCTTCTTCGAAGGGCGATCTTAGAACGCCTTATGACTCTCATGCAAATTACATCCTTTTGAAATTCAAGAGACTCTATCAAACGCATATCAAAGAGAGAAGAGAACTCCTCTCTTGTATAGCCCTTCATATCAGTGGAATCTTTCAAAATGACTTGGATCATAGGAAGAGCTTTATTATGATTTGGGAATGGAATTGACGCAACAGTGTAAATTCGCCCTTTGGAGAGAAGGGGGAGAAAAGCACCACCTCACCACTGCTCAGCTCGAAGACAAGCTGGGATTCACCTGTCTCTCTGAGCTCTCTTTCCAATCCCCCGATCTGAAAACCCACCTCCTGCAAGAAGGAAAAAAAAGGGCAGAGACAAAGGAAATCGACCCTCTACACCTCGAGCTAGGAGATAAGTGGCAAAACCAGATCGAGGAAGGAACCCTCCCATCCGTCTCTATCCGCTGGATTGATCAGCAGGTCGAGTATGGACTCTTTGCTGAAGAAACCCTCGAAGTGGGTACTTTTGCCGGGGAATATGTCGGCCTCGTTCGAAAAAATAATGACCACCTTTCGCTTAGCAATTATCTCTATGCGTACCCCATATGCGATGAGATCGGGCGGAACTACGTGATCGATGCGGCAGCAGGATCTCTCATCCGCTTCATCAACCACAGCTACAAGCCCAACCTCGCTCCCCATTATGCTTTTGTCGATGGGCTCTACCACATGATCTTGCTCGTTATCGCTCCTATAAAAAAAGGAGAGCAGCTCACTTACAACTACGGGAAAAATTACTGGTATGTCCGAAGTCCACCCAAGGAGTTTTCATGATCCGCTTCCTTTGCCTTTTTCTTTTATTGCTCTGCAACCTGGACGCCCTTTCTCTCAAAGAACCCACAGGGGAGCTCAAACAACCCGCCACCACCCTTCTGGAACTCTTTGACATCCCCTCCACACTCACTCCCAAAGAGCTCGTCCCCTATCTTAAGGCCCATTGGCTCCAAAAAGGGAAAGAACGATGGGAAATGGAGAAGCGATGCGAAGAGAAAGGAAAAGCAGCTCTCCCTCTACTAAGAGCACTCGGATGCATCAACTCCATTCATGCTGAGAAGAAAAACTATCAATATGCCCTTGTTTTAGGTGCAATGGGGAAGACTATGCAAAGACGCCTCGACTTCCTTTACAAAGAATGGAAACGGGGCGTTCGTTTTGATCAGATCGTCCTCCTCACAGGAGAACGGGATCTTGATCCAACTCGGGAGAAATTCCCAGAAGGACTGAAATCAGAGACCGATCTTTTCCTTCATCTTTTTGATCGCCATCCCCTTAAAAAGATCGCCCCCTATACGCTGATCAATTCTCCAAAGCAAATCCAAAAAGATGGAAGTTTGCGTCGTCCCACAACCGCGAGCACCATGCGAGATTGGCTGAGGTCTCGCCCCTCCCTGGGAGACTGCCTTGCCATCTCTACACAGCCCTTCGTAGGTTATCAAGAAGCGGTGGTGCGAGCCTTTCTGCCCAAAGGTTTTTCCGTAGAAGGGGTAGGCCCAGGTACTGACAACTGCTATCCAACGGCTGATCTTGACCTTGAAGTCCCTCCTGTTCCTTATCCCCTTAGCATCTATCTCGACAACATTGCCAAGTGGCTGGTATACGAAGAGAAGATGCATCTGCTGGATTAATCAGGTACCGTTATGATCCGATTCCTTCTTCTCATGCTCACCTTCTCTATGAGTCTTAATGCTCTGAGCCTTAAAGAACCATCGGGTGAGCTCAAAGAGCCCTTTATCGAGCTCCTCACCCTGTTTGAGATCCCCCAAGATCTTCCCGAAAGAAAGCTCCTTCCCCTTTTACTCGAACACTGGATCCAAAAAAGCCCCCTTTCGATCTCCTTTCAAAGGAGACTCAACGAAAAAGAGCAAGAGGCTTTCCCTTTGCTCCAAGAGCTCGGTTGTATCGATACGATATCCCCCAAGGAGCCTTTTTATCGCTATGCTCTGATTATGGGAGGAAACCGTGGAGAGGTGCAAAAGAGGCTCGATTTTCTCTACGACGAATGGAAAAAGGGCTTGCGATTTGTACAGGTCATTCTTCTCACAGATGAACGAGTCCTTCCCCTTATTGAAAAGCACCCCCTCAAAGAAATTGCCCCACACATTTTTGTCTCTTCTAATCCCCAAAAAAGGAAATCAATCGCTGCAAGAAGGATCACTGACTGGCTTGACACTAACCCCACTCCAGGAAATTGCCTTGTGATCTCCTCCCAGCCTCATATTGGCTATGAGGAAGCCGTTGCTCGCCTCTTTCTTCCCGAAACATTTTCTGTGGAGGGAGTCGGCGCTCCCGCCCCTTTCGATCCATTTGACCGTTCGATTAGTCAGACCCCTTATCCCCTCCTTGTCTACCTTGACAACATCGCGAGATGGTATATCTATGAATCCATGACGGAGACTCAGTAATGACCAAACATCAAAAACTCTATCTGATCCGTCACGGCGGGACGGAATGGACCGCCTCCAAGAAACACACAGGTCTGACTGATATTCCTCTGACCGATCAGGGAAGAGAAGAGGCAGAGTGGCTTAAAAAACGCCTCGAAGAGATCTCCTTTAAAGAGGTCTTCGTCAGCCCGTTGCAAAGAGCTAAAGAAACCTGTGAGATTGCTGGATTGGGGAAAAAGGGAAAGATCATGCAAGATCTCGTCGAGTGGGACTATGGCGACTATGAAGGTAAAACAACGCCTGAGATCCGTGAAGTCGAACCAGGGTGGACCATTTTCACCAAGGGAGCGCCAAATGGAGAATCGATCGGAGATGTTGGGGAGAGAGCCCGGCGCGTGATTGCTAAAGTGCGCGATGTGCAAGGAGATGTCGCCCTCTTTTCTAGTGGCCACTTCTCTCGATGTCTTGGTGCTAGCTGGCTCGGTCTTCCCGTCACGGAAGGAAAACTCCTCGCCCTGTCAACCGCTTCTCTCTCTATCCTCGGCTATGAGCGGGAAAATCCTGTCATCTACCTGTGGAATCAGCAACAGAGATAACGAGCTTTCCTTGAATCTCCCCAGCCTCAAGCCTTCTGTGTCCTTCTCGGACAGCCTCTTCAGAAAAACTTCCAACCACCTCAACATGCGGCGGGAGGAGCTCTTTCTTAGCAAAAAGAGAAGCCAGATGCTCAAGTTGTACCTTGTAGGTGTTCCATGAAGAAGGCCCTCCTCCCAAAGCAGAAAGCATGAGAATCATATGGACCGAAAGGCTCCGCTGAAAGATCAGACTATCTCTTCCCCAAAAGGGAATCGGAAAATCTTTCTCCTCGGGAAGGATACTCGCAAGATGTCCATTCACATCACAGACCGAGAAACAGAGCTCCTTCATTGCGCCTCCAACACAGTCGAAGCAGAAGTAAAATTTGCCTTCATTTTTCTTGATCAGAATCTCAGCCATCTCTTCGATTCCCATCTTTCGATAGTTGAGGATATTCTCTTCATTAAGGCCAAAGCGCTCAACTAAGTACTTTTTTCCCTCTTCGCTTCCGGCAGTAGTGAAGATCGGACCAGCCTCATAGGCCTTAGCAAGGGAGATTGCAGCAGACCCAACGCCTCCGCATCCACCCGCCAGAAAAAAGGGGCGCTCCTTCTGCAAAATCCCCGTTCCCACCATCGCCTGAAAGGCAGTCAAATAAGTGACGGAAACTCCTGCTGCCTGATCAAATGACAATTCCTTCGGCTTTTTCACAACTAGCTGTGGAGCAATACAGAGGTACTCAGCGTAGCTCCCATTGGAGCAAGGGCCACTCGCAAACCCAAAGACCTCATCGCCTTCAGAGTACTCGGTGCACCGATCTCCAACTGCGTCAATCACGCCGCTAAAATCACACCCGAGAACCTGTGGTAGTGGGATTTCGATCATTCCCCCTCGGAGCTTCACATCAATAGGGTTGAGCCCAATTGCAGAAATCTTAACCCGTACCTCGTCACGAGAGGGTTTAGGTATAGGCAACTCTTTTTCACAGAGGACCTCAGGCCCTCCAAAAGTATTAGTGACAACAGCTCTCATCATGGCAGACTTTCTCCAGGCGGTTTTGGAGCGCAAGTGAGGCGCTCTTTTCACAAAAAATCACCACAGCATTGTACTCCCCTTCATCAGCCATACGCAAGTGAGAATAAAGAGTGCACGCGTCTAAGGCCAAATGAGCGGAGTGTTTTGGCCGTGATGAGAGGATGAGGGAATTCTCTCTCCTCTGTAGAAAACCCTCAAAGGCCTCTTCATCGGAAAAAACGTAGACTGGAACATCGGGAGCGTAGTGACGATAGCGCATCCCAGGCGAGCCCTTGGGCCCAGAGTGGTACTCCTCGACATTTTCTCCAAGAACCGCCTCGATTTCTTCTTTTGTTATATGACCGGGGCGCAAAATGGTCGGAGAAGAAAAAGAGACCAGATCGAGGACCGTTGATTCGAGCCCAATAGAGCAAGCTCCCCCATCGATCACTCCACCGATATTCCCATTAAAATCTCGTAAAACATGCTCCGCAGTCGTGCTACTCGGACGACCAGAGAGGTTTGCCGAAGGGGCCACAAGAGGCTCTCCTACCGCTTCGATCAGCTCCCGTGCGATCCTGTGATCGGGCATCCGAATCGCAATCGTATCGAGTCCTGCCACTGCGATCTCAGGCACAGACTGGCCCTTTCGCACCACCAGGGTCAAAGGTCCAGGGGAAAAGGCCTCAGCCAGAGAGAAAAATGCCTTTGGAAGATCTCTTCCGAGCCTGCTGCACTCCTCCAGCGAAGAGACATGGGCAATCAGAGGATTATCCGCAGGTCTTCCCTTCACGCGAAAAATCTCCGCAATGAGACTGGAAGAAAAGATCGGAGCTCCCAGGCCGTAGACTGTTTCCGTCGGAAAGGCAACAGCCTTCTCTCTAAGTAGAGTGGCCGCTTCGGGAATTTCCATTTCTGAAAATATTTTTGTTTCCATCCTTGAGAAGTATACGTGATCTTGCTATTTTTCTAACGAAGCAAGAAACTTTCTGGAGGATCTCATGAAGCTAGCAGGTTGGATCACATTTGCTTACGGGCTCTTCATCCTCATTGGGGGGATTATGGGCCAAGTAAAGGCGGCAAGCACACTCTCCCTCGTCATCGGCTCGATTTTTGGAGTTCTTTTGATGACCTCTGGGGTGGGCATGAAGAAAAATCGCCTTTTTCCCTCGTATTTAGGGATCATCCTCACTCTGTTTCTGGCTGCTTTTTTCCTCTACCGCTTTCTCCTCACATTTAAATTCTTCCCTGCAGGGATGATTTCCCTTGTCAGCTGGGGGGTTCTAATCGCAGACATCCTTCTCATCCGCAATCATCTTCAGAGTGAAAGAAAACGATAATCAATAGAAAAGCAAATCCTTCTTAGTCATCCATATCTTCAGGACGAGCCCGCTTTTTTTTCTTCTCAGCATGATGGGCTTTTTCTCGAAGGGTCGCCTCTTTTGCCGCTCTGGGCTTCTTTGTGGGAATCCTCTTTTTCCTCTTCTTGCTCCTCTCTATGAGCTTCTTTTGGAGTTTATCGAGGCAGATCTTCTTGTTGAGATACTGGCTCCTCTCTTGCTGGCATGTAACGACAATTCCAGAGGGGCGGTGAATCAGGCGAACAGCACTATCAGTGGTCGCCACATGCTGGCCTCCCTTACCGCTGGCTCTGAATGCTTGAAACTCACACTCTGCTAGAAGCTTTTTTTCCTTGGGATCCATCTATCGGCGAATCAGGGCATTGTGGAAACGTTCAGCGACCACTTTCCAATTGATATTCTGAAAGAAAACGTCGATGTATTTCGCCCGGTCAAGCCCATACTGCGTGATATAAGCGTGCTCCCATACATCCATAACGAGGATGAGGTCGCCTCCAGCCAAGTGACCGAGATCATGCTCATTGATCCAAGTATTGAAGAGGCGATCTGCCTTGGGATCAAAATAGAGGATCGACCAGCCAATTCCACGGATCATTCCCGTAGCGATATAATCCCTCTTCCAGTTCTCATAGGAACCAAAGTCCCGCACAATCATCGTATAGAGAGCGCTCGACTTGCCTAGGGGGGCTTTTCCCCCTAAATTCCCAAAATAGAACTCATGGAGACGCATCCCATCAAATTCCCACCCGAAACGGCGTTTGAGAGCCTGATATTGGTAGTCAAACGGCTTTCCCGCTACCGCATATGATTGTAAAAGAGTGATCAACAGGTTCGTGTTTTTGACATATCCCTTGTAGAGGGTGAAATGCATATTGAGGAGAGAATCGTCAAAGCCAGGGGTTCCAATAAGGTAAGAAAAATCTTTAGGCTCATAGTTCCCAAGTGGCTTGAAAGGGACTGGTTTTTCAGAGGTTTTCGCCTCTTTCCCTATCAGGGGAAGAAAAAGAAGTAAGGTACTTAAAAGCAAATGTTTAAAATATTTCATAATCCCACCATAGTTTGGAAAAATTACTTTAGCCGATGGGGTTATATCCTTCAAGATCAGAATCCAAAAACCGTCAACAATATCTTTGTAATTGTTTATAAAACCTTAATACAGTATAATTAAAAGTACAGAATTAGAGATAGTTATGAACAGCATAGAACTAAAAGATTTTCGATTTACTGAGTCGAACCCTTATATCGACCCTCTTCAAAGAGATGAAGCGGGAAATAACCCCCTGCTCGGGCGTAGCGAGGGTCTATTTTCTGATGCCTCGGGTCCCCTCACTGAGCAAGCGATTGCTGTGATCGCCAAAGCTCTCCCAATTTTCGACTATGAGAAGCAGCTCGACATCGCTGGATTCACTGCAAACCTTATTGACTGGGGAGCTTATCTTCCCGTGATCGCACTCGAAACCATTATCATAGCCGATTCGATCGCTCGAAAACTCGCTATTTCCAAGAGTACCCATAGTTCAGTTCCTCATCTCTTAGGACTCATTCGTCTGCCCCTTTGCAGTGTCTCGGTCTCAATGGCCCTTATCGAAGGGCTTGTCGAATCCGTCAATTGCGCCCGTACTGTGCATTTCATCCGAAAACTTGAGAATGCCAAGAGTACTCCTATCCAAAAACTCGAATGGATCAAAGAAAACTTCTTCGCAATTAGTTCTAAGGAAACGAGAAAAGTCTGCAGCTACATCGAGGAAAAATTTTCTAACCTCTCGGAAGAAGACAATGATAAGCACTATCATATTCTCGAAGGGAAACTGATAAAAATGCGACTCGCCGCCCTCAAAAAAACGATCACGCCAGAACTCGCCAAGGAGGTTAAAGAAGGGGTAGAGGCCATTCTCACGGCAAGTAAGAGTGAAGACCCAGAAATCCGACAAAAAGCCAAGGCGATGCACTATCAAATCCTCGAAGGAAAACTCTTAAGCATGCGATTCAGCGCACTCGAAAGAAGAATCACCCCTGCCCTTGCTGAAACGGTCAAAAAGGAGCTCGATACCATTCTTTCTGGAAGTAAGAATGAAAACCCAGAAATCCGAGAAAAAGCCAAAATTCGGGCAGAAGTACTTCTGAATTCCATCGATCGACAAGCAAAAAATAAGGTCCTCGTTCACTTGCTGGGCCTAGCTGCGATCACTTTTGCATTGATTAGTGGGATAGCCTTTTTGGCAGGCGTTACGGCTCCGGTGATTTTCATCACCCTTGGAGCGATTTCGATTGGCTTTATTTGCGCGCAATACTTTCTGAAAAAGGGAACACTTGTAAAAGAGGTCGAGGCGTTCTACAACCGGGTCTCCGATCTCAATTGGATCATCATCCCATTCCCCGCTCTATGTGGAGTTGGGACAGGTGAACTCACCTCAAAAGAGGACTCTGAATCTGGTCGCCAAGTGTTTGCAGAAGCTCTTTAACAGTCGGACAGGTAGGTCCTCGAAGCGTTGGGTCATCATCATAAATGAGCCAACTCCCATTCTTATAAACGAGGGTTTTTTCACACACTTTCTCATCCCAATCGGAATATGTAAGAGTGATACAGGTAATCGGAAAAGAGAAGAGTTCATTGAGGGTTTCCTCAAGAAGTTCTGCAACTTCATCCTTTCGAAATAAATAAGTCCCGATCGGTCTTCCTTTTAGGAGATGCTCCGCCTCATAGCGGTTGACACTGTGCCAAGCTCCGTGAATGAGACTCCTCTTTCCATTCTCCTCGTCCGTCAACTCAAACTCAAGATGGGCCACATGTCTGAGGACCCAAAGGGGATTTTTTCCCATTTTTGGATCATAGGCGAGTTGATTGAGGATATGGATAGTTTTCGAGAGAAGGGCATAGGCCTCAGGATCAAACTCCTTCCATTCGAAGCAACCTTCATTTTCCTCAGAGAGAACCTCAAATGTTTGGGAATCCTCGGTAGGACGTAGTTGAATGACGATGGATTTCCAATCGCTTTCTGGAAGCTCCTTCTTCTCAAGCTCAGCAAACTGGAGTTCTCCAGTATGGCGATTTACATAGGCATGGTAGATCTTTTTGGCAACCTGGTAAAACCGCTCTTTTTTTCTCTGCTGCTGCTTGACCAAATGCTTAAAAAGCGCAAGATTCTTTCTTACTTTTTGGTCGAGAATGGCTATCTTCATCACTTCCTCCCTCTCTCCCATTATAGTAGATTTTTCTTGAATCGGCTAGTATTTAATTAAAAAAGTTTTCAAAAGAAAATGACCCCAATTTTTCTGTCAGATGAAGGGCGGAGAGCGGAGCAAACTCGAAAAGAGTTTGTAGAGCTCGAAGAGCTTTTTATAGGGGAAAAGATGGCTCTTATTCGAGGTGGAATGAATATGTTAACAGTCTCTAAGTACTAAAACATTTCTTGTGATTTATGGTGCGCAGCCAAGATAGCTTGCATCATTCCTATTCGCACTCCACTCTCCTCTAGAGCCTTAAGGCCAGCAATCGTAGTGCCTCCAGGGGAAGAAATTTGCCATTTCAGGGCTCCAGGATGTCCCTCTTGAGCAAATAAAAGGCCAACGCTTCCCAGCATCGTCTGCCCGGCAAGTTTCATGGCTTCTTCTGCGTTTAGGCCCATGACGATTCCAGCTTCGACCATGGCTTCTATTACGACCAATACAAAGGCGGGGCCTGAACCTGCTAATGCGGTGATCGCATCGATTTTTTCCTCAATCGTCCAAAAGACCAGCCCCATTCCTTCGAGAAGGGAATCTACCTGCGCTGTCATCTCTTCTGAGAGCGCTCTATCACTTACGAGGGCAATGATCCCCTCTTTGCAGGTAATGGCTAAATTAGGCATCGCACGAACGATTGTCGCTCCAGGGAAGGTATTTGTGAGATCTTTCAGTGAAACGCCCGTTAAAATGCTAAAAAGGAGCTTTCCCTTCACATTTCCTATCTCTGCAGCAAGTCCTCCCAAATCTTTGGGTTTTATCGCAAGAAGGAGGATTTCTGCCTGTGAAGCTGCCTCTGAAGGAGCTTCGATGTACTCTCCATTGATTTCTCGTGCCAATTCCTCCGTTTTTGAAGAATTCCGATCACACAAAATCATCTCATGTCCCTTCAGAGCAAGTTGTCGTGCAAAGGCACTCCCCATCACCCCACAACCAATAATTGCGACCTTCATAAACAACCTCTCCTCAAAGTCTATTATTTCCTGAATCGCTTTACCATTCAAGGAGATTGTAGAAAAAGAGAGACTTCTCTAAACTGATTTACATGATACATATTCTTTTAACAACGCTCACTTTATTAACTCTAAGCAAAGGGATTACGATGCCCGCAAATGATCTTTCTCCAGAAGTAAAAACGAAACGTCAAGCGACCTACCCAATCAACTCCCTCATTCTCAATCGCTGGTCTCCGCGATCGATGTCTGGAGAGTCGATGAGCGATGAGGAGCTCCTTCCCCTATTCGAAGCAGCTCGCTGGGCCCCTTCAAGTTTCAATGACCAGCCCTGGGTCATCCTCTATGCCAAAAGAGGAACACCAGAATGGAATCTCTTCTTCGACCTGCTTGTTGAACCAAATAAGACCTGGGTAAAGAATGCCTCTGCAATTCTAGTCGTCACCTCTAGGGAGACTTTCGAGCGCAATGGAAATCCTTCGGCCACACACAGCTACGATACAGGTGCCTCTTGGATGGCTATGGCTCTTGAAGGGTCATCTAGAGGGTACGTCGTTCATGGAATGAGCGGTTTTGATTACAAGAAGGCTCGTACTGTCCTTGAAATTCCCGAAGGATATACGGTAGAAGCTATGGCTGCTATCGGAAAACCCGCTCCAAAAGAACAGCTTCCTGAAGGATTGCAGAAAATCGAAGCGCCGAGTGGCCGTAAGCCCCTCAATAAGGTTGCCGTTCATGGGAAGTTCCCAAAAAAATAACTCTTCGACAAAAAAAACGAGCAAGTCCTGCACTTGCTCGCTGAATCAAAATAGCAACTTAAGTACCACTAGTGTAGCCACCTAAGTTCTCACCAGGACTGAGTTATTTTTTTGATGCTGCTTTTCTACGAGGTGAACGCTTGGCAACTGTTTTTCTAACAGCTTTTCTGCGTACAGCTTTTCTAACAGCTTTTTTTCGTACAGTTTTTCGAACAGCTTTTTTGCGAACAGCTTTTCGAACAGCTTTTCTGCGAACAGCTTTTCCTACAGCTTTTCTGCGAACTGCTTTTCTTACAGCTTTTCTGCGAACTGCTTTACGAACTACTTTTCTGCGAACTGCTTTTCTTACAGCTTTTTTACGAACTGCTTTTCTAACAGCTTTCTTTCTTGTTGCTTTAGCCATGACAATTTCCTCCTGTTGTGCATGCATAGGACCGTGATTTCGCCCTCATGGCAAAGGGTCTGTTACACATTATTGTCTCCTACACTTTCACTATAATAAATTTTTATTTAAAAAAGCAAAAAAATTTTACATATCTGGAAAGAACAAGTAACGAAAACTAAGCATTTTCGCTTTTAGAATGCGGTTTCAAGGGATTTTTTAAACTCGAATTTTTTTTTGAAAAAAATGAAAATTACTTGATTTCGATCTCAATTTTCTGGATTTTATCCCCAACGGCGATCTTTTTTACCACCGATTGCCCATCAAGTGTCTGACCAAAGACTGTATATTCCCCATCTAAGAAAGGAACCTCTTCAAGGGTAATATAGAATTGCGATCCACTGGACCGTTTATCGGGATTGACTCCATCGGGTAATCTCGCCCATGCCAAGGCCCCTTCTGTATGGGGAAGACCTATTTCTGCTGGAATTGTAAATCCGGGCCCTCCTTGGCCAGTCCCATCTGGATCCCCCCCCTGAATCACAAAATTGGTCACAACTCTATGAAAAGTGAGACCATCGTAAAACCCACCCTTTGCTAGGGCAATGAAATTCGTTACAGAAAGAGGAGCTCTCTCCGGAAAAAGCTCACAAGTAATCACCCCTTTGTCGGTGTGGATCAAAGCCTTATAGGTTTTGTTTTTAGCAAATTCCATTGCCTTTATTGGCTCCGAAAACTCCATAGTGCTCTCTCCGTGAATGTGCAACCCAAGAATGGATAGGATGATTAAAAGGTATTTCATATGTTGAAAACGTACCACTCAGCAAAAAAAAAGGCAAGCTCCGAAGAGCCTGCCAAAGTTAGATGGTCTATCGACAAGAAAAATCTATGTGTTGTTGCTACTTTCTCTGAGCCTTTGGCTTTATTATGTTCTTCTATTAGGTTCCTGCTTTCCCCTAAATGGTGCCACCTGGGAGAAACATTAAAGCCCCTCAAACGTTATTTTAGCGAATTATTGATTTCGAAAAAGAGGGTAAAATCTCTTGTGCATCCACAGATTTGATAAGGAGTCATTTATGAAGTAAAATAAATTTTATTTTTTACATACCAATGTTAGTCAGCGACTTACAGGTTCTTCAAAAGGATGGAACTGGAAGAGTCTCTTTGTTTTAGAGTTACCGAGATAAGAAATTTTCTTTACCTCAAACAGCTCTTTTCGTTACAACAGATAGGATACCAGAAAAGAAAAGCGACTGAGTAGCATAGAAAACCTGACAATCAAGGAGTTATGATTTGGCTCATCCGACATCTCATGGGAAAAACCCAAAACAACGTCGCGTCCTTAACATTTTCGTCTTGGCCATGCTCAACGTGGCTATCATGGCGAGTCTGCGGAACCTTCCCCTCGTCGCTTCCTATGGCCTCGGCGCGATTTTTTTCTTTGTCATCGTCGCAGTTTTCTTTCTGATTCCTAGCGCTCTTGTCTCCGCCGAGCTTGCCACAGGATGGTCCAAGGGAGGAGGAGTCTATATCTGGGTTCGCGAGGCTCTTGGAGATCGCTGGGGATTCTTTGCTATATGGATGCAGTGGGTTCATAATGTGGCCTGGTACCCAGTCATCCTCTCTTTTGTTGCAACAACTTTAGCCTATGTCTTTAATCCAGCACTTGCGGAGAGCAAGATATTTGTGGTTTCGGTGATTTTAGTGAGTTTTTGGGGAATGACTCTTCTCAACTACTTAGGGATTCGAACCTCGAGCTGGTTCAGCGTGATAGGAGTGATTATTGGAACAATTGTCCCAGGTCTTCTCATCATCATGCTCGGAGTGATTTGGATTAGTGGGGATAACCCGATCAATACTGCTCTCTCCGTCTCTGCTGTTGTCCCTAAAATTGATGGTGTGGGTCATCTAGTATTTCTAGCAGGCCTTTTTCTCGCTTTCACTGGATTAGAGGTCTCTTCCGCGTATGCAAACGAGGTGAAAAATCCACAAAAAAACTACCCGAGATCGATCATTCTAGCTGCAATCATTACATTCACAATTTTCGTGCTGGGAGCACTAGCCATCGCGTTTGTGATCCCTGAAGAACAGATCAGCCTCGTATCTGGTCTTATGGAGGCGTTTAGACAATTCTTTGCCTACTACAACCTCGAGTGGGTTCTTCCTATTGTAGGAGTTCTTCTCGTCATTGGGGCTATTGCAGAGGTAAATGCTTGGATTGTGGGCCCAGTCAAAGGGCTCTACGCAACCACCAATCATGGGAACCTTCCCCCTATGTTCCACAAACTCAATAAGCACGGGGTACCGACCAATTTGCTCCTCTTCCAAGGGATCATTGTTTCAATCACCTCCCTTGTGATCTTAGAGCTCCCTACAATTAGCGCTGCGTTTTGGATATTGACTGCGATGAGCGCACAAATCTACCTGGTGATGTACATTCTTATGTTCATCTCTGCCATACGCCTCCGCTACACCAAACCCCACGTCCCTAGAGCCTATAAGGTCCCCTATGGCAACCACGGGATTTGGTTCTTTTCGATTCTAGGGTTGATTTCTTGTACTTTTGTCATCCTCCTCAGCTTCTATCCCCCATCGCAGCTGGATGTGGGAAATCTGATCTTTTACGAGTCTTTTATGATAACAGGCTTTGTTGTCATGTCGGTCATCCCTTTAGTGATCTATCAACTTCGTAAACCCCATTGGCTCATCAAAGTTAAGGAGCAAGACCGGAGTTGATTGATTCAGATAGGCATTGTAGAATAAGATAGCCGCATGAATATCCGCTCTTCGCAAATCCCTCTTGCTGAAAGGCTCCGACCTAAGTCGATCGACGAAATGGTGGGGCAACGCCACCTCGTTGCAGCTGAGGGGTGGATCACACGGACAATAAGCACTGGTCGTCCCCTCTCAATACTCCTATGGGGCCCTCCCGGCAGCGGCAAAACAACACTAGGAAGGCTCTATGCAAAGGCCTTTGATGCAGAGCTTCTCAGCTTCAGCGCAGTGATGCATGGAACGGCTGATCTGAAAAAAGCCATTCAACAGTCAAAGAAAGCCCCCCTTTTTCAGCGCCCCCTCATCTTTTTTATCGATGAGATTCACAGGTTCAATAAGGCGCAGCAAGACACGCTACTTCCCTTTGTCGAAGATGGAACTGTCTCTCTTATCGGAGCGACGACAGAGAACCCCTCTTTTTCGCTCAATAACGCTCTTCTCTCTAGGATGAGAACTCTGATTCTCCATCCCCTCACTGAAGAGGACCTCCTTCAACTGATTGAAAAATATGAAAAAGAGCTCTCTCCTCTCCCTCTGACAAAAGAAGCGAAACAACGGCTCGTTGAGATTTCTCAGGGAGATGCTCGTCACCTACTCAACATGATTGAAAACCTCCAGGATGCTCCAAGTGAGCCCCTCATCACCCTTGAGACTCTTGGGGAGTGGATCCAGCAGAAACTCGCTCTTTACGATAAGGGTGATGAAGGGCATTACAATTTGATTTCAGCGCTTCATAAGTCGGTCCGCGGCTCAGACCCCGATGCCTCCCTCTACTGGCTCGCCCGCATGCTCGAAGGAGGAGAAGACCGCCAATTCATTGCAAGGCGCCTTGTTCGGATGGCCTCCGAGGATATCGGCCTCGCCGACCCTGATGCTCTGAGGATAACAATCGATGCTTGGAAGGCCTACGACCAGATGGGATCACCTGAAGGGGAGCTCGCTCTGGCTCAGGCAACCCTCTACCTCGCTCTCGCCCCAAAGAGCAATGCCGCCTATATCGCCTTCAACAAGGCCTGGAAGCTCGCCAAAGAGACGGCCCATCTCAATCCCCCAAAAATCATCCTAAATGCCCCTACCAAACTCATGAAGGGGCTTGGGTATGGGAAGGGATACCAATACGACCACGATGAAGAAGGAGCCTTCTCAGGACAAAACTACTTTCCAGATGGACTGAATCGTCCCCACTTCTATGCGCCTCCGGAAAGAGGGTTTGAGCGGGAAATGCGAAAACGCCTCGCATACTTTGAAAAGTTGAGAAAACAAAAAAAACGCCTTCCCGTGGACCAGACTGATACTTCTATCAAGTAGGGAGCGGGAAGGCAAAGAGTCACTCCTTTTCCTCAAGCTGGGTTTGACTGCAAGCTGTGAATGACACACGACCTGCCATCTTCTGCCTCTGTTAGAGGCAATGATACCTTGAGGCATCTCTAAAGGGTAAAACCCGGAAGAGACGAATGACCCTTGAGCTAACTTTAATGTAACAAAACTGAATTAACTTTTATAGTTAATTTTTGAAATAGAACTAAGTATATGACCTTGTTTTATATAAGAACTTTTTCTGGTTCTACCCAGCGATCGTGGGTCTTGATTAGCTCAATGAGCCGCTCATCAGCCGCCTCAAACGCAATTCCCTTTTCTACACAGGTTTTCCCTACGTAGAGATCGATCATTCCCGGTCTAGAGCCAACATACCCAAAATCAGCATCGGCCATCTCACCAGGCCCATTGACAATGCACCCCATGATGGCGATCTTTACCCCCGGAAGATGGGCGGTCTTCTCTCTGATCCTCTTAGAGACCTCCTGCAAATCAAAAAGTGTGCGACCGCAGCCCGGACACGAGATGAACTCGGTCTTCGATGAACGCATCCTACAAGCTTGCAAGAGACCGAAGCTAAACGAATGAAGAAAAGCTAGAGAAAGACCCCCTCTTAAGGCTACACCTTCTCCGAGCTTATCAGCGAGAAGAGCGCCACACTCTGTCGCTGCCCGGATCACGAAGTCTTCAACAGACAAGTCATAGGAAAAATCAAGTAGAACTGGATGAGTGCACTCGTTTACTTTGAGCCACTCAAAGAATTGACGTCCCTCATGTAATCTAGAAGCCCCTCCTGAAAAAAGAACCACTTCTGGCTGCAGTGTGAGGAGCTTTTGCCAGTCATCACCATCCACAGAAATGGCGCAGGGGAATTCATAGTCCCCTGTCACTTCAGAGAGGTTCACAAGCCTGATAGTCCCCGGAACATTAGGCGTTCTGGTTAGAATCGCAACTCCCATTTGTTCTAAACGAGCTAACTTCTCAGGAAGGACCGTCTCCTCTCCCTCGTAGATGAGAGCATCGACAGTACTGATCGTCCGCTCTGGTCGCCCCAGCTGCACTTTGCATCCCACATCTTCAAAAAAGGTAGGGCTCTCAACATCATCTCTGCTCACATGTAGAAAAACAGACCCATCCCGATGCAAGGGCCCTTCCTCTGCGATCACTGCCCCTCGCAAAGAGATCGCTTCGATATCCCTTGTCGTCTCTTCAAAGGGAGCCGTTCCCCTCTCCAGATATTCTTCCGCAAAGGCAACTAGCCTTCTGCAAGGGTCAATCTCCTCCCAAGGATCTTCAGTGAGTGAGACCCGAATCGTTTCTCCAATTCCATCGAGAAGTAGACTCCCCGTCCCGACTGAGGATTTGATCCGGCCGTCCTCTCCTTCTCCGGCTTCTGTCACACCGAGATGCAGAGGGTAATCCCAGCCGATTTTCATCATTTCTGCAACGAGAAGACGATAAGCCTGGATCATGACAACGGGATTGCTGGCTTTCATAGAGAACATGAAATCATGGTAGTCCAATTTCCTGCAGACCCGTGCAAACTCAAGAGCCGATTCGACCATCCCAAAGGGAGTATCCCCATACCGATTCATGATCCGATCAGACAAAGAGCCATGATTCGTTCCAATGCGCATTGCCCTCTTCAGCTTGATACACTTTTCCACTAGAGGACTGAATTTCTCTTCAATTTTCTCGATCTCCTCAGCATAGGTCGCATCGTCGTATTCGATGGTCCGAAAGGTCGCCCGTCTGTCGACAAAATTGCCCGGATTCACCCGAACCTTATCGACAAAATCGACAACGCGCATGGCAGCAGGAGGGTAAAAATGAATATCAGCCACAAGAGGGATGTCATACCCCTTTTGAACGAGAGTATTCTTGATCCCTTCACAAGCATCGGCCTCTTTCATCCCTTGGACAGTGACACGAGCAATCTCACACCCGCTATCCGCCAGTCGGATGATCTGTTCTACCGTCGCCTCTACATCGCGGGTGTCCGAGGTGGTCATCGACTGAATGCGGATGGGATTGTCTCCCCCAACGCCCACATTGCCAACCTTGACTTCTCGGGTTTTCCAGCGTTTGCTTTTATAAGTAGATTCGCAATATTTCATAGAACCTTCTCTCTGTACTGGTCAAAAAATGATTTGATGACAAAAGCCTGCTGATGTGCCATTACATCTCATTGAGTTTCAAACAGTGAGGTACTATGAAACACATCAGCGAACTGCACAA
>SDBU01001710.1_pt1 | contig 30505 bp, 34 predicted proteins | sample 2277071 | NCBI WGS metagenome assembly SDBU01 (sample SAMN10397929, study PRJNA504765) | marine sediment metagenome | isolation source: marine sediment core GS08_GC12, 126 cmbsf | place: Arctic Ocean: Gakkel Ridge, Loki's castle | collected 2008 | reverse complement strand
ACAGAGACCGAGGAGCTCGTCGCTTCAGGCGAGCTCTTCGGCTCGTTCAGAGGCTGCATCGATCACGTTCTGTCTCTGGGCGACTTTTTCATTGTGGAGGATTTTAGAGTGCGTCCTGGCAAAGGCGCAGCACTCGCACAGCACACACAGCTGTGGCCCGTAGAATGGCTCGGTGTGTTCAGATACAAGCTCCATCCAGATCGATGGGTAACACAGACACCCTCACAGCGAAAGTCGGCCAGCCGTCCCCTGCCGGCCGAACCCGCTTCTCCTCACGAGCTCGACGCCTTATTGCATCTGCAGTATTGGCTGGACCGTCGACGTCCGGCCTCCCTCGCTCGAGCAATTCTCTCATACTACACCCCAACCACCTGATATGCTATTCTGAACGTCTGTTATAAGGCCGTTCATGACGTTAGCTCTAAAAAACTGTCCATCATCGAAGAATCCACTGAATCCGCTAGATGCTGATGGCCAGCCAATTCGACTGAGCCGAAGGTCAATAATACCCGGATCAGTTGGTGTCATTATCACTTGGGTCTCGTCGCCCTTGAGCTTTGCCGCAAACAGCTCCCACAGCCCTACAACGTCGACCGCCGGAATGTCATCAACACCTACAAAGGAGTCCTCGTTACCTGCATAGACCTCGAACGTACCTGAGGTAGACAGGCATACAACTACCCATCGTTCGTTGCCGGCACTCGGCCACCAGGGAGTCAGTGGCAGATTGCTGTAGGGCAGAAATCGTTTAGTACCATCTGAGTTGTACGTACCATCGCCGATGTTGACTGTTGTGCCGGTCGACGGCCACCCACCAAAGTCGTATAGCTGAACAAAGCGAGGCCGTACCATATCGTCGCCGCCCGATGGGTGGCCAAACTCGTGCGTAAGATGGTGCGGTTCGAGCTGGGGTTCTCCATCGATCTCACCGCCCATCATATCGATGTCTACCTCAAGTATCGTGTACTCCCACGGACGGTTGCGCGTGGTTCCAACACGAACAGCCCAGCCCGGTATGGGACGTATGTTACCACGTGCTCTAACAACATCGCCGGTGTCTGACGTATCGCCGCGATCGATTAGCACGTAGCGATAACCAGGCATATCCGAGACCTCGGCCGTCGTCAGCTCAGGACGATTTTCAACTGCAGCTGCTGGGTACAGCCAACCGCCAAAGATCTCTCGCCTCGGCTCGCGTCCCTCTCGCAGTGTACTTACAGCCCTATCAATGTCGCTCATTCACTACTCCTGTAAGGCTTGAAGCAGCCCCACACCACACCACCAGTTGGAGCACCCCGTAATGTGAGCGTTACACCTCTATCTGTTGATGTCCATACATAACCGCCACCAGCGAAGAAGTAAAGATCCTCATCTTCTGGGTCACGCCAGTGCATTCTGCAAGAAGTATTCCCAAGATTGACTGTATTGTAGGTAGCCCAATTATCATCTGTGTAATGTAGTACATCTGGAGTACCACTATAGTCAATTCCAGAATATACACCAACATTAACAGAGGATCCCCACACCTGCTCATCCCAAATATAATACAAGTGATCAGAGCCTAGTCCAACTGCAGGAATAACCGTCTCAAAATCATCTGGAGAGTCAAATCTACATAAAGTAGCATAAGTAGTTACTCCAGACTTCTCACCACAAAAGTAAGGAGTGGGTTGCAGCGCATTGAGGAACACAGGATGGTCAGAAAAGTTATTCTGTGTAAAACTAGCAGATTCTGTAAAACTGGAGCCGCCATCGTCACTGATATAATAGAAACTGTCACCGTCAGCCTCGTCAAACACAGTAAGAAATATCCGGCTACCATACACTTTGATATTAAGCATCGACCAATATTTATTCTCGTACCAAACATTGCCAACAACTAGGTTGACAGGCGACCACGTGTCTCCATAGTCTTCAGACTTTATTACCCATACATCCCAATTGTCTGTGTCATAAACTCCTCCATACAAGAATCCATCATTTGCTTCATCTGCAGAGATATCATAGATAACAGCATTCGTCTCGCCAATGACGGTGGCGGCTTCTGCTGCAGTAAGAATGCTTGTCCAGCTACCCTGATTTTCCCTTCTGAACAGGTCTCCGTGGTACACCTGACTATCTTCGTCGCTGACAAGGTAATACTGCCGATTATGTTCATCGAATGGGTCCAGTTCTACCCGTATCGAATATCTGTAACCGTCTAGTCCATCATTGACTGCGGTCCAAGGATACGAGTCCCCAGTAGGACCTTCTAACTGAGCATTATAGAACACACCAGCAGCCCACGTTCCAACCAGAGCTCTGATGGTTGTCTCTTGTGCTGCAAATAAGGGTAGGAAGGGCGGAGGAGGAGAGGGCGGCGGAATGTCTGGTATATCTGGTATTAGGACTGTTACACCTCGATATATCTTAGCGAGGCGCTCTAACGTAAGATTGACCACAGGAGCGTTGAGCGCCGCATCCTCTATCTGTACTCGCCGCACAATCCACGCTGTACCAACCGATTGGTCCACGCCGGGATATGACTCACGCGGATCATTATCAAAAACGTCTGCGTTAAGGTCAACGTACTCCTGCAAGGCAGGCTCAAAGATATCCCACATCGTTTCGAGCGGCATGTCTTCCCAAGGATTAGAGCGCTTGCCCAGGAGGCGTCCTAGGAGATCATTCAAATCGTCCTGATTCACAATGATCAGATTCTCTGCTCGCTCCTTCCGGCCCGATTCCCGTCCTATGAGACCAGGAGTGCGTGACCGAAACGGCGTGGCTACAGTCCCATCGTACGCTATTCCGCCACCGAAGACGTGAGATATTCTGGGTCGCGTCAGTTTTTCAGCGTGCCCTTCCGTGTACACGTCTACCGCAGTCAATTCTGTTATTACCGTAATGAGCGCCCGTTCGTCGTAGTGAAGCATCTGTGGATCCGTCAAGATGTGGATCGAGCTCCAGCGCGAGCAACCTAAGTATGCAAATACACCACGACGGAACAGCAAAGAGGACTCGATCTGCTTCAGAGGGGGCGCCACAGAAAACTCGCGGCCACCCAAGTCGGGCGTGGGGTCTGTCGAACTGTAATCCCACAGCTCCATGTGTATGAGCTCGTGCAGGTTGCAATGCCATCGCAGTATCTGCCATACAGCCATACGCACGGTCAATCCTTGAGCTTCGTGCCACGTAGTAGGAGTGTCCTCGACGTCCTTGATGAATGTGCCATAACCGGGCATTTGATCAGCCACTTTACCAATCGTGCCTACAGAGAACGTGACCGAACCTCTCTCAGAATCCCAGACAATCGTGTCCTCGAGTATCCATCCTACAAACCGCATCTGACGGCGACTAGCGAACTCAGCTCCGAAGTCCGTATCGATGGATACCTCTGAACCGTCGATGTACTCACGTGAGAACAGTACAACCTGTGCGCCCGGAAAGATATCCTCATCCGTAAGGTCCTGCTCGAAGCAATCGACTGTAAGCTCGCCGTCGCGCACCTCAAGGCTCCTGGACTTGATCTCGCATTGATATGGCTGATAGCCTCCACCGAACGTCCACACTGGCACAAACTGCTGGCCATTCAATCCGCCAGAGTCAGTCACTACTAGCTTCACATAGCGAAACCCTGTCTGGCTGAACCTTGCTGTAATGTCTGCTGTGCCAGCTCCACCTACCTGAAAGGCGCCATCCTCAATGTCCCACAGATACGTCGAGATTGTAGCACCGGCGAATCCAAAGCTCTGACTACCTGGAAAGGGCACATCCACATGGCCTGAGTCGTTCAAGAAATGGGCGAACGCTACTCCTGCATTGGCCTTGGGCCAGAATGCGGACGGCTTGCCCGCCGGAGGGTACGTTAAGTCCCAGTCGCGAAAGTACGTCGTAGGATCCGTATCGCCGTCCATATTGGTAGGATAGGACCAGGGCTCGTATATGTAATAGACCTTGAGGATATCATTGTCAACCCATTCGATGTCGTAGTTCGCCATCACGAGGATGCTTGCTGCAGTAATGCCCCGCACTCGAATCTTACCCTTGTACGTCGTGCCGTCTGAGGCATACACCCACATCGTCATTGGCGCATTGACATCGCCCCAAGCGCCGAAGGTAACATTATCAAACGGGAGCGTTTGCAGCCCCCACGAAGCTGCGGGGGCGTTCAAGCTGGCCTGGAACACCAGACCTAGCGGAGTGACTGCCAAGTAGTACTCAATAGAAGACGGGCCACTCTCAAGAATAGCTTTGTCGCCGGCGCTAACAGCTGGCATCGAATACACCTCTCTCCATTGCCCGACAAAAGCACTCATAATCGTCGAGGCAGTCAATGTCTTCTGTCCAGTCATTCATCGGATAGAAGAACGTCCGCTCATGTACGTTTTTATCTGGAGGCAGTCCAGCAAATATCTCATACAGATGCCGCAGCTTCAGCTTTGGATTCGGCTCCAGCAGCTTCGGCGTCTGAAGCGTCTGCATCAGGATTCTACCACTATCGTAAGTGAACCGGAGCGCAAACAGCTCATAGTATTTGCCCAACGGCCTGAAGCGTAACTCGTCCCGGCCAAAGAATGTGACGGGCTGTGTACATCCATAGACGGTTGCCAGGGCAAAGTTAGAATACACTACGTCACCAAGTAGTACGACCGTTACATCGCTCCACAGCGAGTGTGTGGAGCGGAGGGTGTCGAGGATCGTAGCCGAGCAGCTCGGCGACCATGCCTCCCCTGGCAGATCATCGCGATGCGTGATCACCTTGACTGGGCCTGCTGAGAGGCGTTCGAGTTGCTTCAACGTTCTCTCCAGCAAAGGCGTACCACCGATGTCCAGCAGCTGCTTCGGAGTATCTGTTGGATTATCAATCTGCCAGCGCTCCTGAGTGCCTGCAGCGAGAATGAGAGTGATCACGGCACCTCCTGGCAGTGAGTGAACACAAACTCAACGTCGGAGTACTTGAAGTGCATACTATACTCCAAATCGTCAGGCTCCATCGGACGCATCATCAGCGCTCTGTAGACTTGCCAGACGCGAACGTCCGTACTAGCCTCCACCACGCGAGTTTGTATGTACACGTATCGTGAAGCCGGCAGCACCGAGCCGCCCAACCCACCTGTCAGGAAATACAGCAAATTGCCTAGCTGCTCGAGCGTCATCTCCGTGAATCGCCACTTGACGATCGGAAGCCCAGTACCAACAACGACACCACCCATCTGCTGCCGCCGTCCGGAGAAGGGAGTAAAGTCGCTCAGCGGATCACACTCGAAGCCGAGCGTGTCCAGGCTCTCGAGATTGGCTGGCGTCACTCCGATCTTGTAGTTGCTTGCCATTTTAGAACTCCGTTCCAGCTTGTGACATCGCCCTTACCAGCTCTGAGCGAAGGGCACGCAATTCGCCCGCCGGCACACCACTACCGTGTAAGTAGAAGTCCATTCGTCTCTTCGCAAACGATCGAACTCTTTGCTGTGTCAAGGGTCCGCCAATCGCCCGCTCCAGCGCACGAGTAGTGCCTGCAGTTGCTATCCACTCGTTCGGGTCTGTAATCGCAGCGGCCTTGAAGGGAGGCGTGTATCCACCAAACTGGTACTCGATCGGCCCCCCTGGCACCTGCGGCACGCTACGACGGGTAGGCGTGGCTGCAACTTGCTGCAACACTTGCAAGGCTCGAAGAGCTAAACTGATCGTACGATTGAGGTCGTTGCGAGTCGTTATGCCGGCTGTTAAGGCTGCCGTAACTTGCGCTCCATACATCGTAGTCCACAACTCAAGTATGAGAGCGGTTGCATCCTCATTGTCACCAATCTCATCTGCTAGCATCTCGCCCATCTTCTGCAGACGCTCCGATAGTGCCTGATCCTCGTTCGCGAGTCGTTCCTCGAGAGCTTCCTTCTTGACCGCAACTTCCTCAGCCGCCTCCTTGCGAATATTATCAATCTCGACCTCCAGCCGGGCTTCGAGATCCTTGATAGTCTGGTTGAATCGCTCCTGGCGCTCTTTTTCTTCTGCCTCGAATCGATCTGAAAGGTCGCCTCTGGCATCCCCGTGTTCTCTCTTGCGCACATCCTTTTCGTGTTTGTACCTAGCTTCTAGATCAGCTAAGGCCCTTTCATCACCATCGATGAGTATGTTCTCACGGTCGTACTGATACTCCCATTCCGCGTCAATAACCTCCTGATTCTGCTCACGTAGCAGCCTGGCCCACTCGCGATTGAATCGCCTACGAGCTCTCAGTTGCTCGCGCGCAAAGCTCTCTCTCGCCGACGCGATATCGTCCTGAGTCTGCTTCGTAGCCTCGGCTATCTCTTCACCGGCCTTGGACTCGATCTTACCGACCTCCTCCGCTGTGGAGGCGATCAACTCTCGTATCTTTTCTTCATGCGCCTTGATGAGAGCATCCAGCTTCGTCGTGTACTTGTCGGCCACCTCTCCCACAAGGCCCATCAGTTCTCCAAGCTCTGCTCGTTGCGCTGCGATGGCTGCTGTCAATGCGTCCTGAGCTTCCTTCACCTCTATAAACTTCTGACGGGCTGCCTCGTACGTTCTCGCAACCTGCATCACAACGAAGTTCTGCTCCTCCCACGCAGCAGTAGCGCCCCTCATGACTACGTTTGTGGCTTCCAGCGCCCGAAGGACGTCTGCGGCAGCAATCGCCTCCATGCCCCGTCGGGCGAACTCGAACATCTGCTGCATTTGTTCATCGGTCATCGCGACGCCGTCTCCTACAACGCCGAACGCGCCGCCCCAAGCCTCCTCCACAGCCCGGATGCCGACCAGCTGGTCTTCGGTCATGTCATCCACGGCCACCGACAATCTCTCAACCTCACCGATCACGTTGAGCATCGCCTGCAGCCAAGCAGCCTGTCCTTCAGCGGCTGCCTTTTCGAGATCCTCACCGGCCAGGGCCTGCTCCCAGAACACACGCGTGCCAGTAAGCAGCCCACCGCCAATACCAGCGAGCTTCCCTCCGGTTTCAAGCCCTTCCTGCATCCAGTCGGGCGTACCTAACACCTTTCCGATAATCGTGTCCAGCCACCCTGCAATCTGTGCGAAGCCTTCTACGATGTTAACAAGCATAGTCAGGGTGCCGCCCAGGGCCTCTCCCAAGGTCTCGGCGAAGCTTATAAGCTGCTCCTGATTCGCTTCAATCCAGTTGTACAGATCGAACAGCATTGCGTTCAAGTCATCGAAGATCGGCTTGCCCATTACACGAACGAGCTCCTGCCAGGTGTCGCCCATGTTGGACATCACGCCGGCCCATGTCTTCGACTGTGACTCCATCATACCGCCGTACTTCTCTTCGAGGATCCTCTTCACGAACGGTATGGCTTCTTCAAGCGGCGTGACCATAGCGCCTTGCGCATCGAATTCAAGGCCTCTGCCCATAAACTCCCTGAGGTTGATGCCCAGGTCTCGGAAGCGACGGACGGCCTCGCCTGTCTGGCCGCTCGCTAAGGTTCCGATGGCGTTCACTACTTGGCTGAGAGGGCGATTCATCGCAGCTGCCGTATCACCCACGACCGTGAACCACTCTTTGAGGTCCAGACCCCACGTCATCAGCATCTGTGAGGCCTGAATCAGTCCAGGCACATCGAACGGGGTAGCACGTGCCTGCTCCTTGACCCACTCGATGATCTCGCCAGCCTCCTCCGCAGAACCTGTTAGTACAGTAAACGACTGTTGGAAGGTCTGCATCTGAGCGTTCGCTTGAATCATCGAACGGCCAAAGTTCATTACGGCGTTTACGAGGGTGCCACCCATCCTTGCCACAAGCATTCCTGTGCCGACTGCAAGCGCGTCCCGCATAAACTTGCCGAGGCGACCGAACGATTTCTCGACTTGCTTGTTCTTGTCCTCAAGATCGTCCAGCCTGTTGATCACCGTCGCGACAGCCTGTTCGGCGTCCTGAACAAGTTTATCGGCCCGAGCTGCTATGTCGACGTACAGAGTCTCAATGCTTTGACCCTGTCGCCCTCCGCCCATCTGTGGTGCTACCATCGTCGGTCAGCTCCTCGTAAACGACCCATCTCTGTAGTGCCTCCTCATCAAGCAGCCCTATGTCGAACGCCACTCTCCAGATATCCACAACGCGACCAGGGCCGAGATTATCAATCGCCACAGTCAATAGATTGCTCACGGAGTGGCCGCTCAGATCCTCGCCAGTGATTAGCTCCAACGCTCTGTAGCAGTCTACGACGGCCTCGTAGTTGTTGGCCAGGTCGCGTGCTAAGGGCTGAAGAAGCATCAATCGTTTGACGTCATCCGGCGGCACTCTCCTCAATGACAATAGCAACGGAAGCAGCAGATCAAGGTGCTTCGTCACCAGCAGTACGGCTTCTAGCCTGTCCAAGCTCTTTGATAGCGTCTGGGTTTGTGAAGTCAATGATTACACCCTTCGGATAATAACGTTCTCTTATGCGGTCCGATATAGGACTTGGCTGCCGCCTCGGCCCGAGGTCAATGTCCCATTCGATGGGAGGCAGCGGCTTATATCGGCTCGAGTTGGATCCTTTGTCGTACTCCCACGCAACCTCTGACAAAAAGTGCGTCCACGACCGTTCTTTGTGCTGTGAGACCAGGCATTCTTGTACGTGTGCGAGGGCTACCTCGGGCTGCAGCTCAAGAATGTGCTCAAGCGTCCAGCCGTACTCTTTGGCTAGCGTGTGTACAATATAGGCCAGTTCGCGCCCCACGTAGTTAGACAGCTTCTCGTGTGGGACGCCTTCCGACGTTCTATCCACTAGCTGCCAAGCCGGCCGGCCTCTCTGCGTGTTCAGATCGACGGATGTGTGTACGATCGTCGGAATGTCCTCGAGCGCGATCTTGTCGTTGAGATCGAGCCCAAGCATCATCAGCCACTTTCGAAGCAGGTCTACCCTGTCGTCGAGCATCGCCTCTCTCGTCGCCTGTTGGATTTTCATTAGGGCAAAGTGACGGCCGAGCCCAGCACGCCTGAGCTCGACCCGACCTCCGTCTTCAAGGTCGATCGTTACAGCAGTTTCTCCAAAGAGGGCATCGTAGTAATCGATGCCCTCCTTAGAATTAGAGTTCTGACTCATCGACCCGAATTACAGTCGCGAACGACTGATCGGTTGGTAGTGCACTGTCAGAATACATCCGAACCTCGATGCCTGTCACTACCCACGCCTGAGCATATGGCATCGCGATTTGGAAGTTGCCGGTAAACTGGCAGCGATGGCCTGTTACACTCACCCAATCGTCTTCAGCAATGTCGTAGACCCGCGAGAAGAAGAACATGTAAAACACGGTGTTGTCAATCCTGCCCAACCCCATCTTCTCTGAATTCTCGGCGGCGTTGTGTGTCACGTCGCCGCCACGCAGGATGTGCGTGAGCGTCGACAGTGGCAGCAACGTCTTCAGGTCGAACGTCACCATCAGATAGTCCCTGTCCTGAGCCGTTTTCGCCAGTCCGCTAGCGTCACAGCGGATCTCGTTCAGAGTTACGGACTCACCGAAACGGAAGTTCTCGAAGCATCCCAGCTTGTAAACTGGGTCGTCAACCGTTCCTGTGATGCCGTGGTAGAAGTCGTCTTCGTCCGGCGAATACTGTGGCACCCCACCGAACCAGACTTCCGGCGCTCCCTCGATAAAGATATCCGAGGCTGCGATTGTGGTACCAGTTGGTTCTTTTGCAGGCATAACTAAACCTCCTCAGTTACGTTGAACAAATAGACGTACTCGCCCGCGCGATGGCCACCAGTACAACCACAGCGAGAGATCTTGATTCGCTTGTCGCTAAACACTTGTACGTCCCCATCCTCGATTGTCAATACCCGATCATGCGTCGTAAACTCATATCGTTTGCCTGATTCACCGATCATAATTACGCGCTTCCACCTGTCTACTGCTAGCTCCGCCTGGTAGCCCATCAGAGCGGAAGCTCTTGCAGTCTCGCAGTAAAGAACGCTCGCGACATCCACACATCGATCCCCTCTGGAATCGGCCCGATAACATCTGTTAGAATAGCCGGCGTGCGACTACTCCACTCGGCCGATACCAACGCCTGATCGTGCATGGCTTCGATCGCCGTTTGCATCCCTGCGGATGTGCTTCGGCTTGAGGGGGCGTTCGCCCGATAGGTTAGACTGAACTCCACAGTGAACGACGTACGTTCACAGGAGCCCGGCGCGCCAATCGGTGCAACTCTCGTGATGTGGATCCTTGCACATGGATACGTATAGTCAGGAGACATCCATTGCTCCTCACGTATCTCTTCACCAACTATGTCAGTCAGTGGTTCGTACTCCTTCAGCCGGCTGATGATTGCAGCCTGTACTTCGTTCGTCCCGATCATGGTTTAGTCCTAGCGCCAAGGCCAGTAAGTCAACCCAGGAGAAGAAGTGCTCAACTCCCCGCTTGCCATCCTCAGCTCGCCTGCAGTCACGACAGAACACATAAATGCCAGTTCTATCGTACCTGAAAAGCAGCGTGTTGTATCGATTATCATTACATCGTACATCTTTAGCCATCTATCACCATACCCGCGATTAGAACCCGTCTAAATACTAGCATGGCCTCTCTCCTCGATCGCATCAGTCCGACACGCAAGAACGGGAAGGGCTGAGTTCCATGCTCACCGATCGCACGTGCGATTGCAAAGGCAGCCGACAGATCTTCGGCACTTTGCGTGGTCTTGCTGCCCAGTCTCTTATGGGTCGAAACGGAGTACATACCAGAGAGATGCTTTTCTCGCACCCAATCAACGATCGCTTGTACAGGAGGCGGCTTGCCAAGCTTTCGCCCCTCGTGAATAAACCACGCATAGTTCGTCGTAGGACCTATCTTCATCCTATAGCCACTAGCGTTACGCTCTGGTAGGCCTACTGTCAGGCTTCTCACCGTACGCCCTGTAGCCCACCCTCGCGGTCTGAACAGCACGAAGATACGCTGAGTCTGAGTAATAACCACCGCACCAGCCGCTGTTAATGCTGAAGGCGCCGCCCGATGAAACCTACTGTTCAGTTCTTTTTCGAGGCGACCGTCTCGAGTTACAGCCATACTTCACCCTCGTCCTGTCGCTCCATTTGAATTTTCAAGTGAGCCTGTGGCGAGTTCAGTATTATCGTAGGCTTCGCCACAGAAGTGATTCTGAACTTCAGCTGGGCGTACGGTCCGTCATCCACAAGAAGAACGTCATTGCGCTCAACCTCCAGAGTAGCAGGCTGAATGTGGCAGTCGTACAGTAGGTCTGTGCCTAGGCCTTGAGCCCTCATCTCTACTGTGGCTGGCCGAAGTACAAGTATCGCTCTGCCCTGCCCTACTTGTGCGTAATCGCCACGAACAGACCCGCCGACATCGTCGTCAGCCAGCCTTGCAGCCCTAAAGATACGAACGCTCGTGTTTAGACCTTGCATCAATGCCCCCTTATGATGACTGGGCCCTTGCGCCGGATAAGCAATGGATTCAGCAAATCGGCTGCCTGCTGTGACAGTACTGACTGCCCGAGCTTCGTTCCAGCAGCCGACCTTATCATATCACGTGTCTCGCTGTACCCAAGGCTGCTCCAGCTCTTGATGGCCACCGTCCCCTCTGTATAGTGACTCATGTTACGCATCAGGGAGGCTGCCTGCAGGGCTATTGCCATTCTCAAGGTTCGCCCTAGTGGTGTGGTCTCCACAACGTCGGCTGCAGCGAATCCAGAGGTGTACGAGATACGCACTCGATGCGGGCAGTCGCACGTGTGCCAGCACCTACTGGCTAGCTGGCACGATCGAACTCGGATCACGGCAAGCCTGGCATCATAGATGAAGGCGCAACCGGCGAGCTCAGTCCAATCGCAATCGCAGTCATAGTAGTCGTGCAAAGCCAGCACAGAATCGACCGTGATGATCCTGGGTCGTATCAGCGTAATCGACCGATTCGGCCAGGGCCAAGGCCATTCCTCGGTGTCCTGATATGCAACGAACGTCGGAGAACCATCATCAGCCATCGGGTATCCGAGTGCGGCCGAGATCGCTCCCTCAGCCATGTCAATCGCTACTTGAACGGCTGCCTCGGGCATCGTTCCAGTGCTCTGCATGTAATAGTCGCTCTTATACTGATCAAGCGTCAGCAGATCGGACATCACCAGTACCTCCACTCATCGTATTCAACGTACTCTCCCATCTTGAACTGGAACAACCGAGCGTTTCGCTTAGCAGCGGCCGAGTTCTCAGAGCCTCCAGCAAAGTGGAGCAAGCGAGCCTTGGGAGTGTACACAACCTTCTTCCCTGCCATTCGCGCTGTCATACAGAACTGCACGTCCTCGAAGTTGCCCGCCCCGTAGTCGGTGTCGAGCCCTCCTACCTTGTTCCACAGAGAGCGTCGCGCCAGCAAGCAAGCTCCCGTCACGCAATTCATCTCACGCCGTGTTTGGACCTTGTGATGTGTAACGTCCCAGCCCGCAAAGACGTGATAAGGCCGACCCAGAATATCAAACGCTACACCTGCGTGCTGGGTAGCTCCTGGCGGACGAAAGGTTGAAGGTTCGTACAAGGCATGTTCCTTAGAGAAGAACTCCAGCAAGCAGCCGACGATGCCCACAGCCCGATCATCCAGCAGTTCATCGACCATCGCACGCAACCAGCCATCGTGAACGATCTCCACGTCGGTGTTCAGGAGCAAAATTGTACCGGAATGAGTGGCACCGACGCCCACATTACAGCTGTCGGCGAACCCACCGTTCTTCGCTTTTTCAATCACCTTGTAGCCCAGCGAGCGAGCATGTGTGTACACCTCAGTCATATCGACCGGACTAACGTCATCCACCAACGTGACCGTGTGCGTTACTCCAGCGTCGTAGCGCTGAAGCGAATCCAAGCAGTTCCTGAGAAATCGCGGCTGGCCGTAAACGGGCAGCACAATGTCAACTGCCGGCTTACTCCGTCTTCGCTGCTTGCGAGACATAAGCCTGCCTCCTCATCTGCTGTGCGAACTCGGTCAATTGCTTCTCGTCGAACCCAAACTGTTCCTTCAAGATCGTCAACGTCGTATTCAGGTACTGAGCTATTCTGCCTTCGACCATCTTACGCAACACGATCTCGTACGACTGTAGCATCAGTTCTTGTTCTGAGTTCGCTCCGCCCAAAATGTTCAGCGCTTCGTACAGCTCTTTGTCTTGTTTCTTCATACTCAGGCGCGCTTTTCTCGATTGACTCGTTCGTTTTGCCATCTAAAGCCTCCACAATACGGACTGCAACGTCCTTCCAACTTCGGCGCTCGATCAGTTGTCGAGCAGCTTTAATCGTACTTTCATTGTCTTTCGATAGACTCCATCCAAGCGCGGCGCTCAGATCGTGTGATCGCATGTGATAGCGATTGACGTTACCCCAAGGATGGATAGTCGTGTGACTTGATGTAACAAGCTCGCCTCTGCCATCAGACAAAGCCTCTTTGATGGCCGTATGATTCGGCGCTACACAAGGCACTCCGTGAGCCATCGCCTCGTAAAGAGGCAAACAGGCACCCTCAGCCTGACTAGCTAGAACGAAAGCGTCGGATGCCTGGTACACCCAACTCAGCTCTTCGTGCGTAAGACTGTCGAACATCAACACCTGATCGTTCATCCACAGTCGCTGCCACAAAGAGTGCAGGTCCCAACCGTAGCGGTTTTCGATCTGCGTGACCAGCAGCCAATTCACCCACATTCCGCCATCACGTAGCTCGGCAATCGCTTGCGCAATAACCGTCAAGGCCTTACGCTCTTGATTGTCGGCCACCGTAACGATAAAAGGCGCATCGTCCTTGTAAAGCCGCTCACTGTCACCGTATCGAACGAGCGGACTCAACCGACGCCGGGCCTCGTCTTTATCAATCGGCTCCACAGGAGGTCGCGCTGTCATCGGAAGCCAGGTGCTATCAATCTGGACCTCAGCCAGCAGCCGCTGAGCGAACTCGCTTATGACAAATCTGTGGTCAAGCGCACTAAGACCTTCCTGCCATGCAAACAACAAAGGATCCGACTCGATCGGAAAGAGGCCACTGACTAGAGGCCACTCGATCTTCTGCCGCTCCAGCTCTGATAGAAGCGAGAGCATCTTCGGCACGTCCATCGTTAGTATAACATTATCAAACTGCATCGCTTCACACAAGCGCATCACCTGAACAGGCACCCACGAGAAATCTGACGGAATCACCTGGAACGGATAGTCGTGCTGCGATCGGTCCCAGTCGAGTCCCAGCAAGGTTACCTGCTCCACAAGAGGGACAGCTTCGGTGCAGACTTCCCTGAAGATGGTGGAGTAGCCACCGAACGGTGAGAAATCACCGACGAAGAGCAATCTCATGGCCCCACCTCTCTACCCAAGACTCTGCCAGTACCTCGTAATCGTACGGCCAAGCCTTTTCAATCGATGCCTTGCTCATCCACCTCCAAGTTCGATCATCCTCGAGCAATCGGATTGTATTAGCGGCGAAATCATTGTCGTGGAACGTGCCGTCTTCTATAACATAGCCGGTCGTGCCTGAGACAACACGTTCCAAAAGAGCCGCACGCCCGGTCACTATGGATGGCGTGCCTGCGGCTGATGCCTCAAGTACGCACATGCAGTTCGTCTCATCAAACCACCTTGTGGGGTACAGATACAGCCGGGCGGACGCCAAAGCATTCTGGATCTCATCCGCACTGCCGTGCTTGTGATTGATGATTTTCATTCCAGCGCCTTGCATGTCCCTGACACGATCGTAGAGAGCCTCGGACATTCGAGCGTCGTCCTCGGGCGACATCATCCAACCCAGGAAGCTGGAGTACAGATGCAGCTCGGCCGTGGGCACTTGCGCTTGAATCACTGGCCATAGATCAAGTAAGGGCTCAGTACCTCGCTCAGGAGTTGCCATATGCACGCACTTGCCCGGCACACGCTCGACTCGAGCTCGCGCCTCATTGAATTCGTGCATAACGACACCGTTCGAGGTGATCATCACATTCTTAGGTGCAAGCTCTTCTTCCTCCATTATCTTCTCGGCCTGCCACTTGCCGACGAACATCGCAAGATCGAGGCATTCATCGTGTACGAGCTGTCCCAGCCCGTGACTCTCAGTGTCTGCCAGATACAATGCTGTCAGCTTCGTGCCGTCCAGCGGACCGAAGTCCGTAAAGACCTCCTTAGCTCGAAAGCCCCACAGTACGTCCCTCTCCTCGAACGGGTAGAACAATCCAGTCGAGCGCCAGAGCGTGCCCTCCTCCCCCAGAGCACCCGACTTACGATTGTTGTAAACGGTCACCGTATGCCCTAGACGGGCTAAATGTCGAGAGGCGTTGATGATAAAGTTCTCTGTGCCGCCTACTCCAACCGTCTTGTGCGTTTGCGGGCCAAAGGCACCGCCCATCGGATAGTACATGTCAATCTTCACGAGATGTCCTCTCTTGTTGATACTTAACAGCGATTACGGCCGCGATCTGATCATTCCACTGTCGGACCTCAGCCACCAGCAGTTCCATCTGACTGACCGTCGTTTTGGATACCGTACGCATTTCGGTGATGATGCGTTCGTGCTCTGCTTGATTGCGTGTTTGAAAGCCGTCTTGGTAATCTTTCATTGCGCCGATGAAGCTCTCCGCGAGCCGTCGATACTCAACGTCCCGTTCAGCTGTTGCGTGTGTTTGCTGCTCCCATCTTACTTCGCGCCCGGGCCAGAATATCTTTGTCCACCAGCTCCAGATATCCGACCAGAGCTTCTTCGCCCCGAAAGCAACTAGAATCAGCAGTAGCAGAGGATAGCCTACGTCAGTCAGCGTCTTTATTGTCTCGAACTCCATCTTCGATCACTCCTGCCTCTTGTAGGACTTCGAGCGCCTCTTCTACTCTATGCACGTACGTATGACCATCCAGAATCAAGCTTCGAGCACGCAGGCCAACTGCCTGCCGACTCCCCTCCGGCCATTCTAACACACGCTCGATTGTCCGCAACGCCTGATCCATATCCCCATAGGTCAGACAGTTGTGTTCGTCGATGAACCCAAGCTCCAGCATCTCGGGCAATCTGTTCGTAATCAGAGGCAGTCCACATGATGCTATCTCGAACACGCGCATGTTGATATCGTAACACACCGGGCTGCCGTAGAAGCTACTGATGTTGAAGCCGACTCTCGACTCGGCGTACGCAGCCGCCAACGCGGCCGGCGTACCTGTAATCTGCTGAAGCGAGAATCGCTCGCCGATACGACGCAGCATATCCGCGCGGACGCCGTCCCACACATTGCCACCGAAGCCTACATCGTACTGCTTGATGGTCTTCGCTGCCTGCCACCACACCTGTGGATCTGCAGCTAGTGGCAGCCAGCAACACCGCAGCACGTCCTGTTCGACATTGCGAGTCCAATCACGCTTCTGTGCCTGGAACACCCAACCGCCTCCAGAATGAATTTTCATTGCGTTGGTGTCATCATCGGGTTGCCGGCGCGACGGGTTGTTGTTGTGCCTGCTGTCAATGAACCACATCGTTGTTTTGTGCAGATGCTTGTCCGGAAAGTTCAAGGGACCACCTGAATCGACCCCGAAGAACAGATCCACATCAGGTAGGTCTTCGTAGAACTCGCCCTGCGTTATTACGCTCGCGTTATGTCCGAGCTTCTCGAACGCCCTACGAACGTAAACCGCCGTGTTGTACGCATGATAGGCTGCGACTGGAATTGCTATGTTCATTCCTGTGCCGCCTCCCATCGCTTGAGGTAGCCTAGCAGCTCCCGCCTCTGACCAGCATCGCCTCCTACGAACCGCTCGCACACGTTGAATCGCCCTCCCCACTTGAAGTGCTGCAGCCACGATCGATGCGACGGCGGTCTGTACTCAGACTGAACGTGCAGTATCGGGCTCTTCCAAGTGAAGCACAGTTCTTGATTCATCAGCTCCACAAGCCAGCGATGATGGTGATAGCCTACCACGCCGTCATCCTGCACGATCGAGCTTTCGTAGTCTCGACTGACGGTCGAAATGATGCCTGCCTTGCCGACTCGCATCATCTCTTTACACACGCCGATTGGATCTCGTATGTCCTCCACAAGTTGCGAGCACCACACGAAGTCGAAGAATCCGCGCCTGTATGGCCAAGGCATGGCGTTACAATCCCTCACTAGCCATGTCGCTTCTGAGAAGCACTCAGGCAGATTGCCGCGACCCTCGTCCACGCGACGCGCCTCGTACCACATGAGATCAATTACGTGAGTAGCCGCACGCAACGGCCGGTCGCCTCCACCAACGTCGAGCACCCTTACGAACGGTTGTTCCTCGACCCACTCAGCCAGCTCCTCAAGAGCTGCCTCATCTCCGGGTTCTACCCTTTCAATAGCCATGCTAATATCGCTCCTCCGCGTTCTTGATGCCAGGTCGGATACCGCCTCACCGCCCAACCTAGCGCTTCGAAGGCCTCGGGTGTCGGCCCACACACATGCTGTTCGAACGGATTGTGCTCGCCGTCCACGTCATGCGGGCTCTGCTTTATCATTCCAAGCGTAGTCCACGCGACCGTCAGGCGTCTCGCTACCCTAGCCATCTCATGTAGCACCGCGCCGGCGATAGTAAGCGGCATGTGTTCGATCAGATCAATTGCCAAAACTGCATCATACGTCCCATCAGCCTGGATCGACAAGAATCGCAGCGCGTCGTCGCAAACAGGCTCGAAATTCGGAATGTGCCCAGCCGCAGCCTTTTCGATACCACGATCAAGGGCTGCTCTCCAGACCTCCACACCGATGTGCTGTTCTACGCCTGGTAGGCCGGCCGTATGCCAGCAGTCTCGACATCCGAGATCTATAATCGTTCTGATCCCGCTCGGCCAGATGCTCAGTAGCTCCTCTCTCATTGTAGCCATCCAGGCGCCTTCTCGCCGTTATGGGCTAGATCACCTTCCAGCAACCGAACTTCCAACAACTGTCCGAACTTCGGGCTGAGGCAGATTTCATCGATCTTGTTAAGCCTATAGTCCAGCACGTGCACCTTGCTTGTTCCCTGGCATCGCTGATCTCTTGGCTGAAACTCGGAGTCGCCTACAAGAAACACGTTCGCCGTCACGACCAGCCCTCGAAGATAGCCAGCCTCGGCGATTTTCACTAATTGCGTGGATCCGTCTACAAAGTCGTGCAAGACAATACCCTCAGCGCATAGGGTGTACAGGACTAGATCCTTCACAAACACGTTGTGGATGCCAAAGCGCAGATAGTCGCCGTCCAACGATATTGTTCGCTTCACCCGACCAATGGCGTTCATTACACGAATCCGCTTCGGCATCTCCCCTTTTCGGTGTTCCACCACGTAGAACAGACTGGTCTCCGGGTCTCTCCAAATCGAATTGATGTGATCGACGTCCCGATTTGCAGGACACTCGAACCTGATCTTCGCCTCTGCTCCAACTAATTCGTCCCACACGTCCACGCGATTGAGAGTGGTGTTGGTCACGTACAGTCTTCCCTCATACCAATAAATCTGGTGAGGTCCGCTGTAGCCGGGCGTGCCAAGATCGAGTGGCGGGGGCTCCTCAAGCTGCTGTATGTCGTCGTATACCAGCATCCTCGGATCTCTGCCCCGCACGATCACATACAACCTCTCAGAGCTCCACGTAATGCCGTAGTAAACACCAGCATTCTCGTGCAAGATCCGTTCGACGCCGTCGTGCCACAAGACGAGTGCGTTGTTCATCCCCAGGAGCATTTTCATTGATCAGTCCTCGATCTGCATCTCGTAGTCATACTTCTTGCACAGCAGTCTGCGAGACTCGTGCATCTTGGCCATCACGTTCTCGCCGCTCCGGCTTCTCTCATTGATGGTCTGATGTCCGATGTGTGTCAGCCACTCAGGCTGCAACGCAATCTGGCCTATCCCCAGCCCCGCCCGAAGGAATCGCTCGCTGAGATCCACGTCCTCACAGCTCAGCTTGAATTGCGTGTCGAACACCTTCGTAGCGGTCAGTTTAAGAGTGTCCAAAACTCGCGTGGGCGTCATGAACAAGGAGCCTTCCACAAAGCGAAAGCGATACCATGTCATCTCTTGTATGCCGACCAGCTCTGTACCACGATCGATACGGTCGACCATCTGAGACATCCATCCGCTCTTGTGGAACACGATGTCGTTGTTGGCGAAGAGAGTGTAGGGCGTCTCTTTATCGGGCATGTAGCGAAGGGCTGCATTCCAGGCAGCCGCCAATGACTGCGGACGTTCGCGAAAGGTCGCCTTGTATCCACAGAAGTGCTGCCATGCCCACGTCGGTGCGATCTGATTGAACTCCTCTTCAGTCTCGTCCTCGGATCCGTTGCTGTAGAAATGCAAAAACCACGGCACGTCGGCCGTAAAGATCAAGCCTTCCAGCATTTTGCGTGTCATCGACCAAAGGCCGCGTGAAACTACAATAACATTGACTTTCGGCTGCATCGCCTTCCTCCTAGATTACTATCATTTGAAGTCGCTGATGTACGGCTTCGATCAGTACGGCTACCGCCCACCATGCAAGCGGCGTGAGTACGCACAGTTCGGATCCTACTGCCTGCAAGACTACCATGCCCAGTATCGTCACCCACCCACTCAGGCAGAGCTGGCAGCTGAGCGGCTTTCTGGCGCTCATATTCGTGAAGAAATCTGCAGCCGCATGTGTTGTTATCCACAGAGAGAGCGCAAAAATCGCGTGCTCTGCTAGCGTCAACCCGGCCATCCGTGCACCTCGTATCGTTCTAGCGAGGGTGCTGGCACGATTAGCGCCTGCTCCGGATAGAATCCTAACGAGCTGAGTGCTTGCATTGTCGGTAGGCCCATACGATGCCCGTCTCGACATGCCCAGATCGTTGGCTCGTTTTGAGTTTTCATTAGCACTCCACCGACCTCCTTGTGGTAGTGCTGTGGATCACTCCAATCACGTGCGTCGGTCCATTTGTGCGCGTCTGCGTATCTTCCGATGCCATGCTTTCGGTCGATGTAGTCTATGTTTTCTTGAACATCCGCCGCGTTCGCTTTTTGATCGCGAGTGTGCCAACGATGCAATCCCCAAGGGCCATCCCACAGCAAGAACTTGGCGCCGAGCGCCTTGGCCGTCAGCCCTAGATCAGCGTCCTCGCCGCCGTGTCCTCGGATCTCTTCATCGAAGCCTCCCAGCCGCATATACAATGAGCGAGGATAGCCGATGTTGCCGGAGAAACAACCGAGGGCAGCGTCATCCACAATGTTGTCGATGTCGCCAAAGTCGTCCGTGCGCATATCAGGACCAAGCAATCCCGGCTCGTCCATCTCCAAATACTTGTAGCAAGTATCCGGTACTAGATTGAGGCCAGATTCCATAATACCATCGAAATCGTTGGCGACGTCTACCGGACCAAAGTCCATTCTTCGCAGCCAATGATAGAGACCCACGTACACTATATTGTCGCCGTGTATACCATACGCGTCCCAGTATCGGCCTAAAGCTGATCGATGGAGCATCACATCCTGGTCAATGAACACCAGCAGCTCACCGCGAGAGTTCGCTACGCCGATGTTGCGAGCTCGGCTGGCTGTAAAGCGCCCTACACGGGGCGGGCTGGAGCGAATGTACCAAACGCCCTCGTAGGGTGGCCAGACTGCATCTCTGACCGAGTCGTCGTTACTGTCATCCGCAAGAATGACTTCGAAGTCATCATAGTCCTGATTGCGAAGCGCCTCCAAAGCGCACAGCACCGATTCTGGATTCTCGTACGTTGGTAAGATTACGCTGATCACGTCAGTCTCCTTTATCTCCATTGTGGAGCCACGTTCTTGGCTCCGTCTCGGATCTCGTCCTCTGTTGCAAAGACGCGTAGTACTCGAGACGGGCGACCGCAGCAGCCTCTGGTGTGAACCTGTCTGCAAGCCATTACGGGCCAGTCTCTATTGTCCACATCGGACCAGGGCGTGAACGTATAGGTTGTGCCCGAAACTTTACCTCTGTAGGTCGCTCTCGACCCGAGTACATACGCAGCTTTCATTTTACTTGCTACTCGCCAACGATCTCGCAGTTGGTTCCGGTCACGCCTGGCCAGTTAGCCGTGAAGGCTGCCTGGGCGCACATATGCTTGATGACCAGAGCAGTCACACAATAGATCATGAAACTGATGGCCGTACAACCCGGCGTCAGGTCCTTGAAGCTCAGCGGTGTCTGGGACGACTTGTACACGATGGGCTCGCCATTGTGGTACACTCGCAACGGATACACCGTTGAGTGGAATCGATCAGGCTGGACTTGCGTAACTGAGAAGCGGAAGTCCGGAATGAGCGTTATGCGACCGATACTCGTGTCGACGAGGTCGGCGAGGACGAATCCTGGCACAACCTGATTGCCGTCTTTGGTCATCATAATCTGCATGATCGGTTGCGTACCACCCGTGGCGCCCAGTGACAAGTAGCCCTTCTTGATGGCTTCCAAGGCCTTCGGGTGTCCAAACACGTGGGTTGCGCGAGCGCAACCGGCGTTCAGGAAGTTGTCGAAATCCTCGACGTCGAACGTGCCAGTAGGATCCGCATTGATGCGAGCTCCGTTGGCCGAAGTCACCTGGGTCTCGATTCCGTCGAACCCCAGCGGGTTCAGCGCATTACTGCCCTTGACCAGAGCTCGGTCGAACTTGTTGAGCGTTTCGATCTCCATCAAGAGCATTTCTTTGGCTTTGACGTCCGCGACTGACGCGCGACGATCCTGGGTCGAGATTGCGCTGATGCCAAGGCCTTGCATTCCGGCCACGGCCATCGAGTGCTTGATATCCTCGAAGCTCAGAGTTTTCTGTGCTCCCAAGAATCGGCGAGTCACTGACTCGTTATCGCCGTCGTGCTCGATAGTATCAGGGCAGCCACCCTTGAGGAAGAAGCCCTCGGCAGCCTCACCCGTGGTGTCGAAGGACAACTCGTCCATCTCTCGCCAGTAGTCAGCGTTGAACGGCGTGACCACTTCGGGTAAGGCCTGGAGAACTGTCGTCTCCTCACAGTAAGTCAACACCTCGGTTGGGTCCAAGGGCTGCGGATATTGAGCTGTAAAGTCGCCTGGCTGGGTGTACGGCTGGAGCAGCACTACGGGGTCAGTCGTTTTCTCGATCATCGACTTGACGACCTCAGCGTGGCGCTCTTCAGGTACGCCCAGCGCAGTCAGACCTTCCGAGAGCGCTTTCAGTGCAGTTGCATCGTCGATCAGCGGGGCGCCCCCTTCGATCACAGAACGAGCGGCGAGGTCTGCTATCCGAGGGGTCGCACCACCTTCTTGCGCCCTCAAGGCCTCGTTTAGAAGAATGTCGTCCTGTAAGAACGTGGGTAGAACTAGATGTTGGGCCATAGCTATCTCCTATTGAATTTTCATTCGGGCCTAGTAGCCCTTCGTCGGGATCGCGGTCGACTCCCAAGCGAGCTCACGGGCAGTGCGAGCCTTCTTCTGAAGGGCTCCCTGCCAAGGAGGCATGCCTGTTGTTGGCACCGGAGGTGTCGTCATCTGTACGCGACCATCCATTGAACGGGGCTGGGCCACCGTCGTAGGCTGTGCCATACCGCCCGCTTCGATCTGAGCTCTCAGATTGACAAGCTCTTGTTGAAGCGGACCAACGGCTGCCTGGACGGCTTTCTGAACTGTATCGCTGATGTCCTGGCCGCTGGGTGGGGTGTAACCCTTAACCAGCCTTTCAACACCTTCACCGAACTGGTCCAAGCCCTGCTGAACAGCTTGGAATTTTTCTGTGCGATCACCTGTCCCTAACAGAGCAGACTTAACATGATCACCAAAGCCATCCACAAGCTGATTCACCCTTTCCTCAAACTCCGCCTTGTCGGCCTTTTCGGACTCTGGCACGTTAGTGCCACGATTGCCCAAAGCCGCGCGGAGACCTTCCACATCGATGTCCTCTGCCTCGGTGTCCTGAAGCAACTCCATCAGCTGATCGACCAAGCCTTTCACCTGGTCGGCCCTGCCGCCTTCGTCCTTCTTGGCGATCAGGCTTTTGTCCTCTGTGCTGCCTTCGAGTAACGACTCAGCTAGTTCGTCACCGACGATTGACGCAGCATCTTCTCTGGCAGTTGGCATAAGCTCTCCCTTCGCTTCGATCTCTGCCTCTTTGACGACCGGCACTCGCGTCACCGCAAAGTGCTTGATCCAGCCGCTAATGAACGTGCGTCCTGAGTCCTTTCCCTTTGACACAGAACCTTCGTCGTAGAAGCCCATCGAGATCCGAGCACGCTCATCGTCTGGCAGTTCTTCCTGCATGTCCTTCCGTACCGCCTCAAAGGCAGCCTGCCCGAGAGGAGTGTCCCTGAACGTGCCCTTGGCCTTCGGTCGGTCGCCATCCACAAACATGGATGCGGTATCGCCTGCCACCCAGCTGTCCGTAGGAGCGCCCTTGTCGATATGCGAAACGCACAGAACGGGCATCGGACGAACACCCCGTTCCACAGAGGCGATCGCGCTCTTGTAGAATTCAGCCGTGACCTCGTCGCCCTGGTCGTCTTCCTCGAACTTCGAGACTGTGGCAGACCATCGCATCTCGCCAGTCTTTGAATCTAGGCTGGCTTTTGTGAAGTGCATCGGAATGGCTTCCATCTTCGTCCACTCGTCGGACTCTTCGTCCTTCTTGTAACCTGCGTTCTTCACTGCCGTGATAGCTACACGCGCTGCCTTTTCCTCGTCCCCGTCTTTCAGCGCGTTGTCATACGCTTCTTCGTAGATCTCACGGGCACGGGCGGGCAGCTTGTCTACTAATGCTTTTGGCATAACGCTTCCCTCCGTAATAGATGGTGCTGCCATCGGGACAAGACTAGCTTCAACCGGCTTGGCCTCGTAGCCTCGCTTGTCAACCTCTTCCCAAAACAGCTCATCAAACTTTGCATCGCCAGGCACGTAGTTCTTCCGGCCCACAGGGATGCCCTCTATGATCAAAGTTTCGAACTCTGCCTTGAACTCCTCGTCGTTGAACGCCCAGTCTTCGCCATCTCTGCTCGTCGCGACGATCGAGTCCGTCCTCTTGTCTAGTATGATCCATTCCATACTCTTACCTCCATCAGCGAATCCTGGGCTACCAACGCACCATCGCCTTATGCCGGCTGCAGGTGCACAGTTTGTACTCTGTACTCGTCCTCAAGCACGTAATCCCAGTAAGCATCTTCAAATCCGTCGCTGCCTGGCATCAAGAGCTCGAGCGTGTCACCTATCACTCTGTCCTCACCCTCTCCAGCGTACTTGGGCCCACTACCGCCCAGCACTTCAACGCCCTCGATCATTCCGGTTTCCATTCTGCGTTGCAGCACGTCGTCGTAGTAGCTCCATCTGTCAAGCGACTCGTTGTACTCAGCCGCCTTTTCGTCGTCGCTCAATCGTCTGATTACGATCATCTCACTTCACCGTTGAATCGAATCTGAAGTCGCTGTACTCCATCCCGCCGAACACGTCACTCTTCAGAAAGTTGTACATAGACTTGTTGGTTGCGTACAATCTGCCTGGCCTCGTCACGTAATACGTATAAGACTCACAAAAGAACTCCTCGTAATTCTTGCGAGAATAGCCTGTAACGAAGCCAGCACCCTTCTTCCCAGCCTTCGCACGCTTGTACTCCTTGTTTATGCGATTCCGTTTTCCCTTACGATCGTCAGGTGTCCCCAAGAATCTGCGCGCCGACTCCTGACGCTTCGTTCTGCCTCCCATAAACGACATCATCGAGGTGAACACGCCATGTCCTACCTCGTGCACAACAGCTTTCTTGTCCCATCGCCTCACGCCAGTGTCCGTGTGCATCAACCCCATTCGACCGCTGCGCTGCATCCAGCCTGCAACGTTGCTGCCCCAGCCCGCGCCATACTCACGATCGGCTTGTGAGACCGTCTGTGTCTCTATGCTACGGACGCTGTCGACATGCTCCTGCGGCAAGCGCTTGATGGCCGGATCAACGATACGGTTCAGATCTGTGGTAGTGCCCGCCTCAGTCGGTCCGAAGCCCATCGTCTCGATGTGGTCGACGTCGCTTATCTTCTCCTTAGAGGCTACGTATACCTTAACGCCGTCATACTTGCCCTCACCCGTTGTGGGCGTCTCAGGCGTAGGTTCTGGTGGCTTCGGCGGAGCTGGAGGCTTCGGAACGGCCGCACCTGCGCCGTGAACTGCAGCATTCGCCGCTGCAATGCCGAACTTGCCCTTGCCTGCCTTGTCATACGTCTCATACCACAGTTTGGCTTCCGGCCACTTTATCACTTCCTTGCCGGTCTTCGGATCTTTCATCGTAGGCATACCATGCTTTTTGTATGCGTGTAGCCTACTGTAATGCTTGATGCCCAGCTGGTCCATCGCATAACGACCCGTCACAGGCTTCGACGGAGGAGGAGGCGGGGGCAAAGGCGGATGCTTGCCGACCGGTATGCCACGAGAACGCATCGCCGTGTTGGCTGCTTCGATGCCTCTTGTGCCCTTACCGGCACCTGCGTACGAATTCATCCACTCTTTCGCCTCGGGCCACTTCACGTATCGTCTGCCGCCCACCGAAGTCGACGGCATACCATACTTGAAGTACTGATTCATCCTCGAGGCGTGCTTGACGCCTAATTCTTTCATTGCAGTCGTCCGAGCCACGTAGCCAGGTAAAGCTGAAGAGCCTCCAACCGAGCCTGTCCTTCCAGCGTGTCCATGATGCCCAGAGCCTGCACCGCCCTTCTCCACAGAACCGTTGAGGGACACCACATAATCGTCGCCAGCCAAGTCGTATGCGAAGCGATAGTCGTCCTCGGGCAGCTCTCCGCCGATCTCTATGATGTCCACACCATCGACTTTAGGCGCTCCGACGAACCCGTAGACCTCCAGACCGTCGTAGCGCTCCTCCAGCTCCTCGCTGTGGAACACCCAACCGTCGGTATATTCAGCTGCTAGCTGGCCGTCCTTAGTTTCGATTCTCATTCGCCGAAGATCTCATCACGCATGAAGTCATGCATCGCAGGGTCTCTCGACTTCAATAGCTGTGGAAAGTGCGCATAATGGCTGTACGACTCCGAAAAGTACTCCGCCGTACTGGCCTCAGCATAATCGTTCAGGGCCTGCCTGTCCTTGCTCGCGTACAAACTGTCTACACGCGCGCTGAGAGCCGATCTGTCCTCGCTACCGAACACTTGCTTGGCGCTCTTCACAAGCCGGGCATCGCCTCCGTCTAGTCCATATTCACTAGGATTGATCAGCGAGTGTACAGAATGGCCTACCTCGTGGGTAAGCATCGACTGTTGGGTCGGGCTGGTCAGGTTGCCTGCGAATGTCTCGCTGTCGTTCGGCGGCACCTTCAACTCAATCTCGGAGCCTGCCTCATCTGCGTGGTGGTTGCCCATCGCAGTAGCGACCGCTCCACCTCGTTTCTTCGCTAGCTCGTCGTACGTCAAGAACTCGATCTCCTTGATGTGCGCTGTATGAGAGCGAGGCAGCTTGGCCAGCACCTTCAACGTGTTCACCTGCCGAAGCTCCGTAGCTCCACGACCGAACGCTACGCCACCACCGCCGGCCGATCCGCCGCGACTGCCAGGTCGACCACCATGACCATGATGACCTGATCCTGGTCCACCCTTTTCAGATAGCGGCTCATAGTCATCCGGTATGAGAAACTGCATCCAGCGATCGTTTACAGCGTCGATCTCAATGGTTCGAATGGATTGCGGCGACATCTCGTCCCTTACCCAATACTACGTACTCCTGCTCCGAAGCATATCCCAACCCAGTCCAAGGTGTGGAGAACACACGCTTGGCCGGTATTGTCATTTTCAGTATAGTGCCTGATGGTGGTAGCTTCACTTTTTGTTTCGTTTTCTTCAGTGTAGCGAAATAGGTTGCTGTCTTAGACGAAGGCGTCCACGAAACAAGTGCAGCCTGCGTTTTCAACTCAACGTGATCGCCCACGCTCCCTATAGGATCTTTCGTTCGCATTCCGCGATACACACTAATCTCCGTAATGCCTGCCTTCGCTAGATCTGCCTGCGTTCTGTCGTAAGTCGTCCTCAGATACGACTTCATCGCGGCTTCTTCACTCTTATGCTCTCCCCAGAGATCGCTCGGCTTCTTGATGTGTACGACCTTGTCACGCATCGTCGGGCTTGCTCGCAGCCTCTCAACATGATCGTACGCCATCTCTGTAATCGTCACGGTCTTCGAATCGAGCTCCTCACCCGCAGCAAGTCTCCGCCCACGTTCCACCTCAAACGCTTTCAGCTGTTTTTGCTGCCACTCTGGAAAGTCCGCGCCAAACTCCTCTGCAGCAGCCTTCTGCAACTGCGATTGAGCCATCGAATGTGTAGCCGCGTTCCACACACTGTCTGTGTGCATAGCCAGAGAGCCAGTTATGCCAGCCACCTCGGCCTTCTGATCTGACGACATATGGAAGTCCGTCCAATCCTGCTTGTCTTTCTTCGCTCGCTTCATTAGTTGCTTGAGTGTAGGATTGAACTCAGAGGCCGCCGCGTTTGCCTCGTCACTGAACCCCGGACTGCCTGACAGCACAGACGCAGACCCACCACGTTGGCCTGGCCGGCCACCATGACCGAAATGGCCTGATCCTGGTCCGCCTTTAACTAACGGTAGCGACGGCAGGTTCAATAGCATCGACATATGCCTTGATGGTGAACGGCCACTTGATCGGCCCTTCCGTACCTAACGATCGAACTTCGGCCTCCACAGCCGTTGCAACGCATCTGCACGTTCTCGGGTGTGCCGGCGGATAGAATATCGCACCGAAGACGCCGGCGTATTTGAACTTCTTCTCGACGACGCCGGCTGCTTCATTGGCGATGCACAACTCACAAGGGCTGACTCTGTTCGTGAACCATTGCTTTTTCTTCAGCCCAAGCGAATCACGCAGCTGGTGTGCCGCTCCGGACATCGCTTTGTTGACCTCGTAGTTCGTGATCGACACCAGACGCTCTCGAGTAAACTTCGAGGCCTCGCCTGTAGGCAGTCCGAAGATGTCCTTTTGCATTCTCTCGACGGTCGCGGTCGTGCTGAGTCCCTCCTCCACAGCCTCTAAGATCATCCGTCGCAGGTAGTGCTTAGTCCCACTTTCAACGTTGGTCACCATCTCAGCGCCGTGATCAGCGATCATCTTCTCCACAACGGGGTCGCGCATGTTCCAGTCGATGGACAGTGACGGCGTCTCTCCCAGACCGAGTCTCAGCTTCTCGATACGGCCGGCCGAGACGTTCAGCCCGTAAGCGTACAGCTCCCTGAGCACGTCGTCAATCTTGGGCCGTAACGATTTCGAAATCAGCCACCACCTCTCACGATCGAGCAACTCGTCGATTATCTTGTCGATCTGCTCAGTCGTCATCGCCTTGGCCTGCACGGCCTTGGCGATGATGCGAAGATCGTCGTCTTCGATTTCGGCGTCAGCTCCAGCCACCTTGTCGAGTAGCGCCTCAGATAAGGTCGGCAGAACGTCGCCAATAACTGACGACGCTGCGATCCTCTCATCACGATCGAGATAACCGAGCTGGAATGCGCGATCAAGTGCTACCGTGAAGGCCTCATGGACACGCCCTTCCACAACGTCGGTCAGCGACGCCTTTTCCTCCACGCCCTCATCTTCGATCACGAGCGCTCGTACTTGCTCGAGAATCCGGCCGATCGCCTTTTCAGGTATGCTCTCGCCGACGTCTTTGAAGTAGTCTTTCATCGCACCGGTCAGACGATCGACTGTGCTGCCTGAAGGCTCCTTCCAGTCGCCCAGTTCGTCCTTGACGAGCATAGCGGCCTTCTTGGCCAGGTCGGTGTCATCGAAGGCGTCGCGGGCCTCTTCGTTCTCATCGATGTCTTCCTGGGTCGGGCCTTGATTGCCATTCTCGCCGGCTGCCAAGGCGGGCGGTACGGGCTCAGGCTCGGGCGCCTCGAACTCCACAGTGAACAGTTCCCAGTCCTTAGCCTGCTCAATTGCGTCAGCCGGCTCCATCAAGGCCTTGTTGCCTGTGGCAGCTTGTAGAATGGCCAATTGTGTCTGCTGCCTCTGTGCGACGATCAGCTCTCGTTCCGGTCGTGGCTGCTTGAACTGAAAGTGTAGGCCCTTGGGCAAAAGGCGATCGAAGTAAGCCGTGATCATCGATGCCCAGAATCCGATGCCGCTTCTCTCCGTAACCATTTGCGAGACGCGCTCGCCGGCCTTTGTGGACTCGTGCTCGAACAGGCGCAGGTCGCCGATCGACAATCCGTACTTGCCCAGCAGCATCTCAGCAAAGCGCTTGAACTGCTCCACCATGTTGAGGTCGTTGGGCGAAAGTCCGAACGGAATCCATTTCGCGGGTACCTCGTGGTCGTACAGGATCGGAATCTTGATCGGATCAATGCCTTCGATAGTCTCTCTGAACTGCTTGGCCCAGTCCATTGCATCTTCGTACGTCATGTCGCCGACGTCTAAGATGCCAGGAGGAGGCGTATCGTCGAGTTGCTGCATGTAGTACAAATAGATTCGGCTGAGAGCCTGAATGGACAGGAAGGCATCCTCAGTCGGTGACACCTGGTACTCTTTGTGTCGAAGGTCAGGCCTGGGTGCCACCCGTAGCCGGGCGAGGTTCTTACGACTGAAGTACACTCGCTGCGTCCAGTTGTCTGGATTGATTTGAGCGTAGGGCAGTCTGTCTTCGTATGTCGGCATGAGCGTGGCACCATCAACATGCACAATCCAATCGAAGTCCTCGCCCTGGTAGCCTACCTCACTGGCTGCGCCGAACGACAGCGTGCAAGCGTCCTCAATCATGCGTGCCATCCACACATCGAATCCATCACCGCGCTCGAACTTGTCTTCCCACTCGTCCGTATACTTCTCTGCACGTGGATCCTTCCGGTCGTCCGACACAATGTTGTACTGCAAGGCGCAGAGCTCTCGCACGATGAACCTCTGAGCCATTTTGTTGATGGGCTCACGAGCGATCATCCTCCACTGGTCGGGCTGAAGACCTGTCGGATCCGCAAACCGAAACGAGTTGCGAGTGAGGTATGCCGATGGAGTCTGTATGCTTTTTGGTCTAGTAGCCATTACGGCTCCTTAGTACTGAAACGGCGCCGGATAGGAAAGACTTAGCGTGTCAGTGATGTACGCATCAGCGAGATCTGCCTCTGCCGCTGCATCCAGGTTGTTGTTCAGGCGCAGGCTCATCGTAGGCGCGTCCCAACCAATGACAGGCACGTTCTGCGTGTTGAGATTGGACGCCAGGGCTTGTTTGTACGCCGTATTCTTGGCCCCACCAGGAGCCATCGCATTGATGACTTGCATCTCATCAAGCGGGATATTGATGGTCTTTGGTCCTGCGACAATAGACGCGACATCGAAAAGGTCGCCCGAACCCGCTACACGATAGACTGCAGCAACCATGTGTCCAACCATCCCTGATCCATCCACGTGAGCGTAGGGCCGTCTTTCCAGTCTGTAGGCGTACTCGAAAACTGTAGTCATCTGTGCCTCCTATGGTGCACTAAAGACTGCATCTGTTTGATCTGCATTGACGTTGTTGTGACCGTAATTCGCAAGTGTGATTATGTCCGTACCAAAGTCAATACCAGCAGCCCCAGTTGCAACCACAACACCGTCGATAAGCAGGTCGGCTCTGGCAGGATAATATCTGAT